>Ga0007852_1000458_pt1 | contig 12872 bp, 14 predicted proteins | sample CryBogCBH28Sep08_FD_71227 | JGI IMG/M metagenome (GOLD analysis project Ga0007852, IMG submission 71227) | Freshwater microbial communities from Crystal Bog, Wisconsin, USA - CBH28Sep08 | ecosystem: Environmental > Aquatic > Freshwater > Lake | place: Crystal Bog, Wisconsin, USA | collected...
TCAACTCCATGCAATTCTAAATTAGTTTTCCTTCGTTTTTCATTGATAATATTTTTTTCTTCAACTGATTTATTTTTATTTTTACTTGCAGATTGCTTGCTATTATTATAAGATGAAATTCCGTAACGTTCTAATTTTGTTAGTTTAGATTTTTCTTTTTGAGATTCTAAAGTTGAGCCCCAATCAACACCATATTTTAATTGAAATGTTTTATTTGCTTTCTTTAACGCATTCTTTTTTTGTTCTGGTGTTCTTAATGATGCAGCTTTCTTTTTATTCATTGAATCTTCAAGTCTACGGTCGTTGGTCCATAATGATTTAACTTGTTTTATAGTATTCCCAACGCAACTAGGATCTCCACAACTTTTTGCATATTTTCCATCTCTATAATATGTTACTGGTTTACAACAATAACATAACGGAGTATACCCTGAAATATATGTTTCATAATATTCTCGATTTGTTAAGTTATGTAACTTTAAATGTCGAGCAAACTGCCCATTTGTTTTACAATACGATTGATTATCAAGTTTTGATTTTATATAAACTGTGTTACCCATAATGTTTTTACCTAAATAGTTTATCACTAAACTATTTATCATTAAATATTTTATAGGTTATAAAAATCACCAATTGAAATTGTAAATATTTTTCCATTTTTGTCCTGTAACGTGATATGGGTGTTACCGTTGAGGCAATTGTGTTCGCGTCTGAATCTTTCTTCCCCTACCCGTGACATTTCTTCATTCATCCATTTTTCATCACGATCTGGATGTTGACTCCAAATTGCCATATACGGTGCAAAACCGTTACGACCTATAGCTTGTTCGTTTCCATATTCGTCAAACCGTTTATTAGCTTCATTCCAAATTTGGGCAAATTGATCTTCATCGGAGTTAGGTGTTGATGTAATAATTGCTTTACCACCTGTTGCTAATGTAGGAGAGATTGATGTCCAAAATTCACTTGCAACATTTGGCGGCACAAACGCGAACTCATCACATTGATGCGAATAAATCTTATTTGCAATTATAACATGATTTGTTGCATTAAAAATTTCGTATGTATCAGTTAAAATAACATCTTCAATGTTAATTATTTCTTTATTACCATTTTCTGAATCTAAACAATCATGAATTTTTAAATCTTTTACTTTAACTTCATTTTGATCTATAAAAAATCTATGTTCGTTTGTTCCTATAATAAAACTATAATCTGCAAAAATTAATTTTCGAGATTTTTTATTTACCAATTGATTTAAAAAAATGCCTTCAAAATCTTCCCATCCGGATGGAGTTAAAATTTCGTATTCTGTATTTTCAATATAATTTTGCTTCATATAATTTTTCTAATATTCTTGCACCACTAACTGGAACATTATCTTTAACATCGTTGTTAATTAATTGAATCACGGTATTATACTCAATTTCTGATTGGTCTTTGGTATAATTTGTTAATTTAAGCAATGTCTCTAACTTGATTAATGAGTTTGAATGTTTCTGTAAATTATCTTTCCATGGAATCATTTTTAAATTATTATTGTTGGATTGTATAATCGTGTGTATAATTCTTTAAGAGTAATATCTTCTTCTATAAGAGTTTGTTTATTTCTAACCTTAACGGTTGTGCTTTCTCCGTCTAAACAATATAGTAATGATAGTGACATGCCTCGACCTGTTGTTTCGGTTGTTGTTTGAGCCACAATACGTGATCCATTGTCAAATTCTATACTTTCTTTATTGTAACTTGTAACTCCACACCGAATATGATCAGGACACGTTTCGTATGCATATCGTAGTCGTTGCATGATTTCTTTAGCACCTGTATATTTGTGTGCTGCAATTAGAATAGTACTATCATCTACAAACATTGCATACCATAGTAGATATCCAACGGCTGTGGTCGTCTTTCCCATTTGCCGGCCTAGCATGTTTACACTAAATCGATTGTTGTTATAGCTATCTAATAATTCTTTTTGATATTCAAATGCCTGATATTTCATCTTACCTTTGGTAGGATGCTGAATATAGAAAAAATTCTTAAGGAAATAGTGAGGATTATCAACACATGATGATATATCAACGAGATCTTGTTCTGTAAATTTTTGTTTTTTGTTGGCACTTTTAATTAAGTTGCCATCTAATGATTTTGCCATACTTTTATTTAATGAAAAAAATAGCTCCTTAGGAGCTATTTGATCTTTATTACATTAATTCTTTCCAATACCTTGAATTTTTTCCAAGTGTTTCGATTGAATGTTTCTTTTTTGGGTCCATTTGATCTAACCTGCAAGTACAATGACTGCCGATATCATTAGCTCTACATTTATTTGCATGAACTAATTTTTCAGAATAAGTTAAAATAAATGATTTAGTTTGCTATAATATTTTCTTTTACCTTCGGAAACAAATTGTGCATATTCCTTCATCAAACGTTGCATAACTTGTTCAACAGATTCATTTGTTGCATATGGGTTCCCGCCGCCTGCTTTTTTAGTTGGTTCTTCTGGTTTTGGCGTGACTTGATCGTTACCATATTGATATGGTTCAACTTTTTCATCTGGTGTAGTAGTTGCGGTATCAAATCCGGCACCAACCCCTTCATCTGCAACTTTGTTAGATAATTCATCTGCCATATCACGCACTTCGTCTGCCATTTGTGCAACAGGGCTTTCTTCTTCGCTATTATCAAAATCAGTAGCAGGCTCATCAAATTCTTCATCGGTTGGCCCATTCATTCTATCAATCATACTAATCATATCTGACATATTATCGGTACCATTTCCTGGTTCAATTTCATGTGATGGTTCAATATCGTGTGAAGGTTCAATATCGTGTGCAGGTTCAATTTCTACATCATGTGCAGGTTCTAATTCAATTTCTTTATGTCTATCAAATGTATCATGATCACCTACTGGTTTAACACCAGCTAATGTCATAATTTGTGTTAGCATATTTGCAACTTCATCTCCGGTGCTTGCACTTGCGTTAATGCTAAAGTTTGCATTTTGATGCGGTGCCATTTCCATACCGAATGGTCCGCACTCATTGAGTTGGCTACCATCGATATTTGTCATTGTAGCAAGACTTTGTTCTGCGGTCATTGTATGGTCTATTTGTGGGTTTTTGGCATCTATTTCTGCCAATCTTTTTATTACGTCAATCATTTGCATATTATTTCTTCCTTGGATCGTATGATGCTTGTTCAATTGGGCTTAATTTACCTTGCGGTAAATCATTAGTTGTTTGTCCAGATTCATTACCTGGAATAATTTGCCCACGTGCCTTATGTTGTGCTTTTAAGTCGTCATTTAATGTCTTTACAAGACTCATATTATAAGCATCGCCGTAATAGTCTTTGAAATTTACACTAGGTGCCTCTTTAAATTCATTATCAGTTAATAATGGACCAGTAGATTTAGGAGGTTCTTGATATTCTTCGGATGGTTCTCCGGGTTTACGAACAACAATGCTTTGTTCGTTAATTCTTAATCCATTACCTAAATAATTTTGCAATTCCCAACTTGCAACAGGATAATCTAATGTAACTTCATAAATGTTAACTTCTGAATTCACAAGTCTTGGAAAATCTAATGGCAATGATTGTACTGGAGTTTTTCCAGTTTTTTTAAATTCTGCAATTTGATATTTTTCTAATAAAGATCTTAATGTATCTTCTTGTTCGGTTGTAAACTCGCCTGCGATCTTTACTTTAAAATCGTAAGTTCTTTTACTTTCTAATAATTGTTCTTTAAATGATTTCATATTGGTTTCCTGATACTCTATTTATTAACATTTTTAAGTTTTTCAAGAATACTATTACGATCTGCAATAATATATCCTTTACCTTCAACAGGATCGTCTTCAATGCCTCGATCTTTCTTATCTATAGCAAGTTTTTTAAGTTGCAGTTCGACCATTTTTAATTTTTTATCAATTTTTGCAGACTTTGCATCGACTGCTGTTTTGAGCATGTTGCCAGCAACTTCAAACATTCTACTTCCATATTTTGCTTCAACATTCATGCCCAAATCCATCAAGTCATCAAATGCTTGTTCTGCTTTTGATGCTAATGTATCAAGTTCTTGATCACTTATATCTCCAAGCCCTTTTACCTTAGGTAATGCAGAAGAAATTTTATCAAATTCCTCTAGTCTATCTTGTAGATTAACAATTACTGGAACTGAATCTTTTACAGGTTTAGGAACAATTAATTTTTCTTCAGTTTTAGTTTGCTTAGATTGTTTGGTTGGTTCAATGTTTAAAAGGTCTTCTAATTTTTTTGTCATAATCTTACTTATCTTCTTTTGCCGCCCATAAAGAATAAATCGTGTTCTGTTATAATACGAAATACCAATCCTTGTTTTGCTGCCCATTGTCGGGCAACGGTCCATTTTGCCATATTTTTAACATAATGTGCTTGATTATATTTGTTCTTTCCAACAGCTTCTAACACTGCTTGACTTTTTGGTTTTATTTCCCAAAGTTCTGCATGTTTCTTTTGGTTACGGTCAACATACACTACTAAAAAGTCCGGAACATATACGGTATGTTTTCCAGTTAATGGATCTCTATAAGGAATCTTAATTGACTCGCTTGCCCATTGTTGTATACTTGGATTATCGTCAAGCATCCTCATTACTACTAATTCCCATGACGATCTATAGCGCGGCATTCCTATTCCAATATATTTTTCTGGATTCTTTATATGAAAACTTCCTTGTGCAAATTTTAAACTCATGCAACAATATTCCTTGCAATTTCATCAGAAGGAGAGAATGGACTTGCAGTACCTAAACTACTTGTTTTAAATCGATTATAGTTTAGTACCTCTGTAATAATATTACTTATTTCAACATTCTCTAATCCCTTTAATGTCTCTATTAATGTAAAAGGATTTATTTTATCAAGTATTGATTGCTTGATAATTATATAACTCATACTTCCTGCAGAATCCTCACTGAACCCTCTTGATGTAAAAAACCCAACCATTGCATCGTATGTAGCGGCATCAACATTTATTGGAGCAACACCGTATGTATCAAATACTTGCAATGTTGCTGCTGCTGAATCTACAGTTTCATGAGGTTGAGGTATGTTATTATAATATGTCATAATGTTATGTTTATATTGGAATTAATATAGGTGGTGGTGACGGTGGAGCTAACGGAGTAGTTATTACACCACTGCTAACTGGAGCAGCAGGAGTTGTTTTAATACCACCAATCAATTCTTGCCCTTTGCCGGCTGTTACAACAGATACAGGAGTTCCTAAAAATTCACCAGCAGTTGCGTAATTGCTTCCTTTGTTTAAGTTAAGATTAACGCCTAACCCGTTTAATCCGCCTGCTGCAACTTTAGATAATGCACCATTAAGAATTGAATATCCTTCTGCTTTTAAACTTTGAGAAGTGATGCCTTTGATATTTTTTACTAAATTTGCACCTTTAATTACAGTACCTAGCACTCCTAACGGACTAATGGTAGAATCTGGATTTAAAATATTACTAACATCGCCAAATATATCTAAAGCTCCCGGAATAACACCACCTGGGCCTAATAAACTACTATTCCCGCCACCTGCAATACTTAATGGACTTGGAGAAGTGTCATAATGAAATACTGCAAACCCAGTTGGTGAATCTTTTTTAACTTGACCAACTCCGTAAAATACTGCCTCGTATGCAACATTCATTTTACTTTCTACAAAATTTCCTGTTTCTTGATTTAAAGTATCATGATCCCACGATGCAATCATAGGATTAACCAGTTTAAAACTAGTAAATATTTTTCTGTTTAATTGATAAATTGTTATTGATCTAAAAAATGGTGCAATTACTAAACTTGAGTTCAACCCATAATTAACTGGATTAAACAATGAATTTGCTGGAAGATATTTGGTATTTTGATAGGATCCAGGTGTGTTATCTTTAGCAGTTCCAATAGGACCAGTACCTCCTAATGTTGAATCTACATAATAATATCGATAATAATTTAACCACATATTATGAACAACATTAGATTGATCGTCATGCATTTTGATACTAACATTCGTATATGTGATTCCTTTTTGTATAACAGTTTTTCTATTATATTGATTAATAGTTTCTGTTTGCATGTTAAATTTTGGTAAATCTGCAGATTTAACCAACATTCCAACTTCTGATACACGTTGTTGATTTGCCCATGTTTGATCTGTTATTGCACTTGGATCAATATCAAACACAACATAATACATCCAGCCTGCTTTAGGGGCCAATGCATACACGCTGTCAAGGTATAATCGACTAGCATGTTGAAAATCTTTTAATTGATAGCCAGGATTAGTGGCTGATTGTAAGTAAGAACCGATTGATGGCATAGTATATTATTTAGTCATAAAAAAAGACCTAGATTTTACTTAGGTCTTTTAATTAGATTGTATTAATGATTAGCCAGTTGCTAATGTATTAATAGCTCGTCCAACATTTTGTCCAATGCCAACTGGATTACCAGACGCATTGTATTGAATTGCATTATCAAACGATATTGACATAGAAATATCCATTGGATCACTTGATGTATAATCACCGCCTTGATATGTAACCTTGGTTAAAAAACACCCGTCTAATTCAAATGATTCTAACACTGTTGGTTCAAACGCGCCATTACCGCCATCCAGTATTTCAATTACTGCTGAAAATTTATAATCAATACCTGATGCAGCACTAGATTGTTCAAAAAAATCAAATTGTTTTTGAACTTGCTCGCCTACTAATTTACTAACATGTCCGGACGCATCGTCACGTACTACTAGTGTTGCTTCAGACCAGGTATGCTTACCTGCATATTTGATTTTACTGTTATATACTTCAATTACTTTTGAATCAAACGTAACTTCTGGACGAGTTACAGTCATTACTTGTTTGGTAATTTCAGTGGTAGGACTTGTAACCCCGAAGTTTTGAAGTATCACCCTAAAGCGATACTTCAATTTTGGCATTAATAACCCTTGGTTTGCAGCACTCTGACCTGCTGGTAATGGTACTGTTAATTTACTTAAACTTGCTACTGGCATAATATGCTCTCCTTATATTTTCTTAATTAAGCTAGTGTATATGTACCAGCTTTAATTGAGCCAGTATTAACTAATCTTACCGGAATGTAGATAAATTCTACAGCCTTAACTGGTTCAATTGCAACATCAACCCATAGTTCTGAACGATCAATTCTTGCTGGTGTATTATTTGAATCATCACACACTACAATAAAATCATATAATGCACGTTGTCCGACCAATTCAAGTAGTAATTTTTGGACTGCATTTTTAATTTCATCACGTGTAATTTTATCGTTTGGCTCAAATAAGAATGGTCGAGCTAATACATCAAGTTGTCTACGCAAGTGAGCAACTAATCTTGATACATTGATTCTATCTAAAGAACTTGCTGCATTTGCACGAGTATATTGACCAAAATTAATAATACCTGCTCCGGTAATGGTTGCAATTGGATTAATTTTAACTTTAGCCATTACATTACGTATTGGTTCTGGTAATGCTGTGGTCAAAAATTCACCATTTGATAGATAACCTACAGATGTTACATTATCAACAACACCGCGTCTTATTCCTGCAGGAGCGAACCATGGATAACTTTTTTGATCACTTACTGCAATGGTACGCAACATCATATGACTAGGTGGAACAACAATATAATTTCCAGCTAAGTCAGTAGTATAACCACTTGGATAAAATACAGCAGTATTGGTGTCATAACTTACTAATCCAACTTCGCCATTATCAAATGCACCTTTGCTATTATAACCATATGCTTGTAATGCTGTACCAGTTGGTGCTAATCTCATTGATGTATCACCAATAACAAACGCAGTTAAACTTCGATCAGTGTTTAATGTAATCATATTTTGAATTGCTTCTGGATACCCAGGAGTTGCAATTAAATTAAATATTAATGTATCGGTGTCACGTACTGCTTGATTGCTATCAATTGTTGATTTTAATGAAGCAACAACAAATGCACGTTGAGCCATACGACCAAAAGTACCTGATCCGTTTGCATTGTTTGGACTTACAGAAACCCATCGATTGGTGGTATATGAACTCATATCTTCATTTTGATAACGTAAATTCATTCCGTTATTTGCATTGATATCAATGTATCCAGCTTCATATCTTTTAATATTAAAACCAGAACGGCGTAAATTCCATAATCTCATACCACGTGGATATTCAGTTGGATCCGGTGCATCAGGATCTAAATAATCACTTGTTAATAAGTTTTGAATTTTTTCTTGTGTTGTTTCACTTCCGCTTGCTGCCCATCGTGCATCAGCAAAAACCCATCCTGTTGGACTAGTTTGATCTGTTGGATCTTGTAACACCCACTTTAATGAATTTCCATTATAAACATAAATGTATTGACCATACGTGTCTACACCGTTTGCGAGACTTATCCAAATATCACCATTGGCCAGAGCAGTTAATCCGTCATTTTGTTTAGTTGGTTGCGAAGCACTAACAATTGGACCTTTTGGATCTGTTGCTGGAAAAATATTTCTATAACCTCTCCATGTTGATCCATCGTGAACCATAATATCAACTTGATCAGTTATTGCATCATACCATAATGTTCCATTTGCAGGTAACGTTGATGGAGCAACTGGTGTTGCATCAAATGTTAAAGGTTTCCAGTTACTAGCTCTATGAGTTGCTTGTGAAGGTTCAACACTACTGTTCAACGAATAAAAATTAGGGGTAGTATCTGACACAAATCCTGCTGTTCCTAAAATATTCTTATTATCAGTGAATCTTATTTCTCCGCCGGTTGCATGACTTATTGTTACAGAATATGATGATCCTGCTACAATCTCATTTAACGTGGCACTTACATTAGCAATTCCAGAATTATTAATAGATTGAACCAATTGATTTAACCCATCAGTTGCAGTTGAAATATAAACAGTAGCAGTGCTTGCATATCCGGAAACTCCTGGAATAGTTGATTCCATAACCAAAGAAACAGTACTGGTTCCAAAACTAACTGTAGTGCCATGTGCATTACTTGTAATTGCTGTTGGATTTACTGCATTACGACGATAAATTTTATAATCTGCAATAACTGTACTTGCTGGTGTTGAATTGTCACCGTGATCATAATTACTTTCAGCAAATAAAGTTCCAACTGGAATATTTGCTCCGCCACTTACGCCATCAAAAGAATATGTAGCAGCAGATACATCTGAATGAACTGGAGTTTTTATAAAATTAAATGCATTTGCAGTTGATGACCATTGTTTAATGATTAAAGATGCACCAGCATTTGGACTTGTTGTTTTTAAATATACACTTCCAGAGGCATCTGTACTAAAATCTGGATATTGTGTATGAGGACCAACAAATACCACAGGTGCATGATAAACACCAGGTGTTATTCCTAATGCGGTTGATATATCTTGAGTACCTGTAATTGTAATTGATTGATTAATTGCGGAATCAACATAAATTCCTAATGAACCATTAACTAGTTTTGCACCTATACCGCCGCCTGACACAACATCTTTATGTAATGTATTATTAATTGTTTTAGCAATCTTACTAATTGTGTCACCGGTTGATAATGTAATAGGTGTTCCATTAATTGTTAATTCAGTTGATGTTGTAACAACAATTCCGGATGGAGTACCTGTTCCTACAACAATTGGCCAACTAGTTGACCATGATGTACTTACAAATGTACTAGTATTTGCATTATTTGCAAAACTTGGTTCAGTTTGTGAGCCAACTTCAACCCAATTTGCATCTTTATTTTTATAAAAAATATGTATTTCACTTGTTGCAACTTGATTTAATACAACACAATATTGTCCAATTAAACCAAAACTACTTTTTGGTGCCATATTATTAGTATCAAATGCAACTGATGAATTACTATCATCAATTATTAATGGAGTAATTGTATTAAAGACTCCTGCAGATTGATTCCATTCAAAAATACCATATAAACTGTCTGTAGTATCAACCCAATATGTTCCGTCCACAGGATTGCCTGCTGGAGTACTTGCAGATGCAGTTAATTGTGATAAATCAATTGGAGCACGAACAATATATGCTGCTGAACTTACACCTAACAATGAATATGCAGCTTGTAATCCGTATTCGTTTAATTCTCCACCATGAACTGGATTACCAGATTGATCTGTGTAAAATTGTGGAGTTCCAAATGTATCTGTTAAATCTCTTTGGCTGGTGACAAGATATACTTGTCCTGCGTTTGCTGGTTGTGTTCCTACTGCTGTTAAACCCGATGGGTTTGTTTTATTACTTGCAGAAGCAACGAAAATTAAGGGTACAGTTCCTGGAGCAGCTGGTGTATAAAAGCTCTCATCAATTATTGTTACTTGTACGCCTGGTGATTGTAATGTGGCCATAAATATCTCCCAATATTGGTTTTGTCAACGTATTTAGCGATAACTAAAAAATTTTAGGGTTAAATAGTTGTTATTAAAGAGAACAAAAAGGGCTTACAATGAGATCGCTATGTAATATATGTAATGAACGACCTGTTGCAATAAACTATAAAAAAGAAAATAAGATTTATTATAGGAAAATGTGTGATCATTGCGCCAAAGGTCGCAAGACAGGAAAACCGCTTTGGTGGAAGGCTGGATATAGAATTAAATTAAAATGTGACCACTGTGGGTTTAGTAGTCAACATATTGAACAGTTTGCAGTCTATTATGCCGATGGCAATCCTGCAAACTGTGATTATCGAAACTTAAAAACTGTATGCGCTAATTGTCAACGCATACTACATAAATTAAAGTTACCTTGGAAAAGAGGGGATCTTATTCCAGATTTTTAATAACTTTGCTAACTAGATCATGCAACTGTTCAATAGTACCGTTATTCAAAATGGTATAGTCGATATCTCCGCCAACCCATGAAGTTTCACTTGAATGAATTCCTAAGTCTTCAATTTTTTGTTTTGAAACGAACGAATCAGGCCACTGTCCGCAATTCATATTAATTGCATCGTTAAACCATTCTGGATCTTCTCCTCGTTTTACTCGTATTATAATACCACCTGCATTGCGTATTACTTGTATTTCATTTGGAAAACGAACATCACTTATAACAACATTATTTGACGTTTTACGAATTTTGTTCTCTAAACTTGCAACCCAAATATCAGTATGAAATCCAATACGACATACTTCTGTTCCCCAATATTGTAATATCCATCGAGGGGATAAATGTGGCATTCCTAACCGTTCTGCCCACCATGTATCAACTTGTTCGCGCCATTCTCGTGCTTCTTTGGTTCGTCCTTCTACAAGAGTTCGATCCCAACCAAATACTGCACTTACTGCATCTTTAAGAGTACCTGCAAATGAATCTCTACGAAAATTATATTCATTTTCTAAGAAATCTGCAATGGTATCTTTTCCAGAATTTTGAAAACCTACACATCCTATAATCATAATACCTCCATACGGTTAGTATTATATTATACAGAAATCTATTACAATGTCAACTATTTTTAAAAGAATTATCCACAAACGAACCACATAGGAGATGATCCATCTTGATAATTTTGAATTTCTAATTCAAGTTTTTCAATTTGTGCTGCTCCTTCGGCTTTAAGAGCATCACCATTAAGTTGAGTTCCGCCTTGCGGACTTGCAATTTGTGCAAATTTACTACGAGCTTCACCTAATATAATCTTACATTGTGCTAACGAATAATCTTTAATCCATATACCAGCATATGTATCATCTAATAGTGCAAAGTCGGGTTTATTGTTGTATAACCATAGAAGTACAGTTTCTTCACCTCTTGGTCTTTGTTGAATTGTTAATTTTTTACTTTGAGAATTCCACGTAAATTGAATATTACTTCCAAACATCTTACCAACCATTTTTTGATAAGAAGCAAATGCATAATATGTTGCTAATCCGCCCATATTACTTGAACTTAACAAATATGTATTTGAATAGGCAAGATTAAATGGTTCAAATAAACTGCCTGTATCGCCACCACCTGTTCTACTTCCAATACTTCGTCTAAAAACATCGCGCACTGAAGTAACTTCTTGACTTAATGTATATTCATTTACATCTTGTTCTAATGTTAAGAAAGCAAAACTTTCTTCAACTGAGTTTGGCGAACGTTGGCGGTATTTTGCAAATGCTCGGTCAATTGCAGTATTATAATGAATTGGATCAAGTTCTACATCAATAAGACCATCACCAAGCATAACTTTGATATATTCGATTGTAGATTGTCTAGTGGCTTCTATTATACTCATAACATTATTTAGCTGAATAAATAAAACATTAAAAAGGAGAATTGATATTCCACGCTTATCATTATACAGGCCAGAAAAAGGCAACGATTTTAGATTTTTAGATCGGCAAATAGAAGAACAATTTCAAATAGGTGGAGTTGATATATATGTACATCGGTATGCTGGGCCAGTTGACACAACAGCAATTGATCCTGCTAATTCTCCAGGAACAGCTGGACAAATAAATTCTATTAGACCGGAACTAAGCATTCAAGATGTGATTTTAATGGAGAATAGAGATCGTCATTATGATCCAGATGTTTATATAATGCGTGGAATTTATACCATGCAAGATTTGGATTTTAATCTAAGTCAATTTGGTATTTTTTTAACCAATGATAATATCATAATAAATTTTCATCTACGAAATTGTGTAGAAACTCTTAGTCGTAAAATTATGTCAGGTGATGTTTTAGAATTACCACACTTAAAAGATGAATATGCATTAGATGATGCATCTGTTGCACTTAAACGATTTTATGTTGTACAAGATGTTACTCGACCAGCAAATGGATTTAGTCAAACT
>Ga0007852_1000465_pt1 | contig 12787 bp, 6 predicted proteins | sample CryBogCBH28Sep08_FD_71227 | JGI IMG/M metagenome (GOLD analysis project Ga0007852, IMG submission 71227) | Freshwater microbial communities from Crystal Bog, Wisconsin, USA - CBH28Sep08 | ecosystem: Environmental > Aquatic > Freshwater > Lake | place: Crystal Bog, Wisconsin, USA | collected...
GCCGCAACAAACAAATCAGTTTCGACTGCAACCACGACCGTTCCAATCATTGTCGGAGGATTAGCAACTGACGAGACGAGCACTTTGCTCAACAACTGCACTCAGTATGGAACTATGCCTACAAACATCATTCCAGCCCTCATTGTCCCTGTTGGCACAACGTCAGCTGGTGACAACCGAATTCCAAACGCTGGTGCTGGTGACTACGACTGCATTAAGCCGTTAATAACGACTGCATCATCTGATGAAGTTCTTGCTTTCTATAAATCACACTTGGCTGCACTCGGATGGAATCTGTTCTCCAGTGGTGCGACAAATGGTTCACCGCAGTATCTCTTCCAAAAGAGTGGTCTTGACAGTTTCTACTGGATTGTTGGAATTACGGTCACTTCCCAGGCGTCTCAGACAACTACAAATTGGAAGTTTCGCGTCTACCAGCACTCGAGCATTTAGCTGCTGAATGACTTCCTCTCCTTCGGGGAGTCAAGGAACCCAATTCTCTAATGCTCAGAGAACTCAAGCAAAATACGTGAGATTTTCATTAATTACAGGGATAGTTCTACACCAGTTGTGCACGTTTGTCCATCACTGATCACTGATGTTCTAACAAATGAAGTGACATATGAAGTGGCAAAGGTATCGTTAGATAATTTAACTTAAAAATTTGTAATGATTCACTGATAGCTTGGACAAGTGGCCAGATGGATGAATTGTGCGAGCTGTGGAAGAGGGCAACTCTACGGGACTCACTGCTCAGTTTGTGGCAAAGAACAGCCAAATTCTGACTGGATAGTAGCCCCAGAATTCTGGAACAGATTACCAAGATCCTTTCGAAGATTTTTTCTATCTCTTATACCGTTAATTCTCATTGCAATTGCCATCACTAACAATGTCCAAAAGTGGAATGATCAAAAGCACACGAATTCTGCAACAACAGTGGTTTCATTTAGCTCTCCATCGGTAACCACCACCACAATTCCCTACCCAAACTGGACCAAACTAGCAACAACATCCACAAAAAAGGAAAAATTTGCAGTCGAAACAGTAATTGCATTGACACTTGATTGGGGCAAACACCAAGACGACCAATCCAAAGAGAATTTTCTATTTGAGACTGCTAGTGGTGTTAACAATAATTGTGGTGCAAAGGATCCATTGGTTGGTAGAGGCCCCTCGGCAAAGCTCAATAAAAAATATCTCGATGTTGTCAACGATTGCATAACACTCACGAATCACGTTCTCTCAAACCTCACCGGAATCGGAACGACCGAGGGGAACCCCTGGGATCAACTAGTAAGTGATACAAATATTTTCTATGCCGATTTGGCTAAATTGCAGAGAGAAATCAAGTCATTCCAACGTTAGAACGCTGCTACAACCCTAGACAAACTCAGGAAAACCGCTGCACTTCAACAGTGTTTCAGCCTGCAAGTACATTTAAACCATGAAGCTTGGCTACGGGGAACTCTATTTTATTAGAGAACAAGATTTACTAACTCAGGAACTGGGACAATACTTTAAGATTGGCCTCATTAAAGACAATGGTGATCGCTCAAGTGTGGACCGATTGCTTGAACATCAAACTGCAAATCCTCGCAAACTATTACTTTTTGAAGTTCTTACGACGCCTGCCATCATTGATGTCGAAAAAACCATGCATGGATTAATGGCGCCTTATCGAGTGAGCGGAGAGTGGTTTCACCTAAGTGAAACAGATTTGGAAAAAGCGATCACAACTGCAAAATCTTTAGTAGAAGAAGTCAAACAAAACTTAGATGTGTTGACGCAAGCTGAAATGCTCGATGCGGCCCTCTCAGACGAAACTGTCCTTGAACCGACAAGCAAAGCGCTTGTCTACTTCGAAAGGTATCACCGAGCCAATGCAATTGTTTCCGAATACGAGAATCTAAAGAAAGGGTTCGATCAACTCCTTTCAGTAGCGATCGATAGAGGAGAGAATATTGGCAACATAGCGTCTAAACAATCTCGGTCAACTTCAAAATTCGATGAAGAACGTCTAAAGTCGGATCTCCCAGAGATTTATGCAGAATTTTTAGTAGATAGGCAAACTACATCAAAAAGATTTCTGCCTGCTAAACCTCAAGAAGCCCTGAAAATATCTGAAATATCACCTGAGTTTTTTGAACTCACAAGACAGTTCAATGCCCTCTTGGATTCAGGTGCTGTGACTCAGGCAAATAGTTCTAAGTTCCATGTTGTTAATCGATTCATGACTGTTCACTACTACCGATCACTACTTGATATTGAAATCTCAGAGGCGAACATTAAGACTGAATGTGGTATCTCAAGAGAGATAAACGGCATTTGTAAATGGAAGCGTGAGATTAAACATTCTCAGCATTTTGACAAGGTCAAGTTTGCAGAAAACTATCCCGAGCTCGAAGCGAAATACACAACAAGTAACGAGATTTCTGCCATGAATGTCAACCGAAAAAATCAATATAATCCAGAACAATGATCGAAATTGACTTGCTTTAAACGACTATTGCAGATCTTGTAGCGCCGCTGTTTCAGCCAGTAAATTGATGTAGTCCTTTGCCAGCACATAGTGAGCTGGGTTACCTAAATCAATTGATAGTGCTTCGAAGTGTTTTCGACCACAATTGATTTTTTGCATCTCTTTGTTTCTCAGTTCGTGAACTAACAAGGTGCTTTTAGTTTCAACAACAAAAAATAAGTTTTCCTTGCCGTCTTGCTCAAGAACTACTGCCCAGTCGGGTCGATATTCTCCGAGCGGTGTGGGTACGTAAAACCAATTAGGAAGCTTCATGTACAGCTTAACTGCATCCTGAGATTCAAGCTCCTTCGCAAATTTCAATTCCGTGTCCGAGTCATACACAACTGCGTTGTACAACGACTTCGTTGTATCGAGCAACATGTTCTTCAAGTAACCCGTCAATTCCTCCGTCTCGAAAAGCTCTTGGGCAAAAACATCTGACGAGCCAAGTTGCTTGTAGCGAATGCCATCAACAATGAGCGTTTGTTTGACATGATTGATTATCTTGGTTGCGTCTTCAATGAACTGCTGTGGGTTGTGTTTTAATTCATTTAGTTTGCCTGAAGAGATCAGTATCTGTGTGATGCTTCGTCGCGTGAGATGTGTGCGACTCTCAAGTTCTGTGACAATATCAGGGACCGGTATCACTACATTCTTGGTAAGTCCAGAAATTGTTGTCGCGCCTCCGGTAGTTTCACGTGTGGTCAATCCCGAACGACCAATCGAGATTCCCGCTTTACGCCATTGAAGTAGAGCTGGTTGAATTCGAGGGGCGTTCTTCAGGGCCTCAATGCAGTTACTAATTAGCAATTCATTGTCGAAAGCGACTCGATACGTTGTCTTCTTCTGGATTCTTGACCAAAGCTCCTTAAACTGGGGATCGAGTGTTACCTTAGAACCATCGAGACCTCGGCGAAGTTGTACAACCCTTCGCTCATCGGCGTCCTTGACGTTTAACCTACCAGCAAGGCGCTTCAAGATTCCCTCAATTTGTAATCGATGGACCTCGTGCGTTTCATGTAAAACAACGGAACCATTCTTCAATGCTGTCCGGAGTGAATCGTGGATTAAGCCTGACCCATTGATGTAGCCAACAGACTTAAGATGATCCCAGACGATACGACTTTCATCAGCGCCAAAAATCCCGGGGGATCCATCACCCTGCACAATAGGAACGATCGCAAACTGATGTGGCTCAACTACACCAAAACGAATGCCAGTCTCGGCTTCAATCTCTTTTTGTAGATTCTCTGCAAATTCTTCATAGCTTTCTGTGGCAATCACTGTCAGCGTATTTACTTCGAATCCACGAACTCGTTCGCCATCCTGATTCACAGCAATTCGAAGCCCACGTCCAATTGTCTGTCGCCTCTCTCGCTCTGACGACATATCACGAAGAGAGCAGATCTGGAAGACATTTGGATTATCCCAACCCTCTTTCAGCGCTGAGTGAGAAAAAATGAATCGAAGTGTCGTCTCGAATGACAACAGCTTTTCTTTATCCTTCATTATCAGGTTGTAGGCACGTTCGGCGTTATCTCGAGCACCTACATTATTCTCTTCGGTATCTGTCCAACCTCCACGTTTGTCGATTGAAAAGTAACCATCGTGCGCAAGAGATGGATCTGCGTCCTTGGTGAAGTCAACAAACAAAGTCGCATACTTTGGCTGATCAATTAGGGCCGTGAACTCTTCCTCGAAAATAGTGGCGTACTCACCCTTCACCGGGTGGCCAGCTTCGTCATACGCCCTGTACTTCTCAACATGATCGACGAAGAAAAGCGATAGAACCTTAATTCCTAGCGGCTTGAGCCGAAGTTCTTTTTCAAGGTGCTCCTGAATAGTGCGACGAATCATCTGTCTTTGAATCGCACCACCAAATACGTCACCGTGAGTTTCGGTTGGTGCAAGAAATACTTCACCCCCGGGAAAACGTAGCTGAAGATACTGGTTATCTTTGCCTGTACTGATCTCACCAATCAGATGATCTGAGTAAATAGAACGTCCGGCAACCTGCTCAAGGTCATCGCCGTCGAAAACGGACACCTCGCGGCGTGCAACGTGGCCCTTACTGCCTTCAACATCAAGTTCGATCGTCGCAGAGATAGTTCCGGACTTGTTCTGGGATTTGACGAATCGAACAAATGGTGTGTTATTCGCATTTGCCAGAGATGCTCCTGCGATCTCAATCTGCTTGACGAGTTTCCGCTCATAAGCGTCAACCGCATCGAGTTTGTAGACCATATGATGCTTATCAACATGAGTCGCGGAATAGCGAAGCGTACAAAGTGGGCCCATGGCATCCAGGGCTTCCTTTCCCTTTCCCCTCAAACCACCATCAACGCTCTGAGGCTCGTCAACAATAAGTATTGGCCTAGTAGCCTTGATTAGCTCGATTGGAGCTTCACCCCCCGTTTTCTCAGTCTCCTTGTACAGGTTATTAACATCCTGCTTGTTGATGGCACCTACTGTGACCACCATGATCTGAATCTCCGAACTCATGGCGAAGTTTCGAACATCACCCAACTTGTCGGAGTCATAGAGAAACGCTGTGTACGGAGTCCCTGCAAATAGTTGTTTAAAGTGATCTCTCGTCATCTCAATAGTCTTGTAGACACCTTCTTTGATAGCGACTGATGGAACTACGATCACGAACTTTGTAAATCCATATCGTTTGTTTAGCTCCATAATTGTTCTTAGGTAGACATAAGTTTTACCGGTACCAGTCTCCATTTCAATACTGAAGTCACCTGTTTTGAGGGAATCTGAAGGTGCAAGCCCATTGTGAAGTTGGACGGCTTGCAAGTTCGACAGAAGCTCATCATCTAAGAGGGTTAGACGGTTGCCAATACCCAAAGTTCCGTCATCCTCGTAAGGGTCCAGTGCAAGTGTCGGAATCGCCGGGCTCAGGGTAGTCAGAGTGAACTCAGTGCGACAGATTTCTTGGCCGCGGAAAAGGTTGCAGACCGCCTCAATGGCTTCGTGCTGAAAATCAAGATCCGATTCAAATTGTACTTTCATGCACTCACCTCAAAGGCTCTGAATCGATGTAAAGCCAGCTTGTGTCAAAATCGAACTCATGTTTGTTTTAGACATGTCGTCATTGAATGAGCTATCTCTAAATATGCAGCTCACCTCGCCAACAACACCAAGTTCTTCACGCCACATCACAATCGCCTCGGCGAGGGACTCCACCTCATTTGTCGCAATGTAATTGTCAAGGCATGCAAAAAGAACACCGCCTCCAACTGCATGGACAAGGTGCCCTGTGAGTTCCTTCGTCTCAATTGTGATGCATAGGTCAAGCCCACGCTTAAGAAGAATCTCATAAAGGACTTCGAGCTCTGACCTACCTTCAACCAAATGATCTTCGCTACTACGAAGTGTGTCTTCAAGATTCTCCGCGAAGGGATTCCAAGCTCTAATGTTCGATTCGGCAAGCTTGAAAACTCGAAAGCCGACGTCACTCGTAAGCATTGAGTTCTCCGATCGAATCTTGGCACCAGATCGCCGTAGTCGCTCGGCAGTGAGCGCAGCTAAATTCTCTTCAATATCGTGCTCTTTGCAGAAGGCAAGCGCAATTGCTTGCTCTTTATTCTCACCAATCAACAGCTCGGGGAGTTGAACAAGGATGAATTTGCGGTCTCCTCCATCCAAGTTGTTCTGCTCCATGACGGCTTGACCAGTAGTCCCGGAACCGGCGAAGAAATCAAGCACAATGTCTCCTCCAGAAGTTGCCATAGAAATTATGTCTCGAATCAGTTCCACGGGCTTAGGGTTATCAAAAACGGATACGCCCTCAAATAGGCTCCTCATCGCTCTCACACCGGCACCCGTATCGTATTTTGGATCTATCCACACTGTCTTAGGCCTAACCGTCCTTGCTTCGCCATCGACAACATCTCTCATTTTTACGTAAATGTTCCAACGATCATTGACTTGTCGACAAACGAGCTCCGTATCCTTGTTGGTCAAAAAAGTCTCTCTTCCCCAACGCCAACAACCCTCATTTCCCTCGGTATCAATAGGATAGATTTCTACGGAATTTTCATTGGGCTCTAATGAAAGCGACCCGGAATCGAGTGCAAAATAAATTGGGTAGAACATGTTTGGTCGGTCAATTCGTCTTGAATTCTTACCCGTCTTTCTCAGTCCGACTTCCTTGTAATTGCTTATCTCATCAGACAACTTAAATTCTGCTCGATAGTCTTCGTCTGTTCCTAGGCCACGCAGGGATGCACAATATCTGTCTTTTGCGAGCACAACCAGAAACTCATTAGCCGTAGCGAAAAATTCGTCATCGGAGCGACCTTTTAGGTTATTGACAACGGCTACGACGCCAAGAGCATTATTCTCACCAAAAATTTCGTTAGTTGTTTTTACCAAATTATCAACTTCGTTTTGATCAATAGAAATAAAAATCAGTCCGTTCGGAGCAAGAAGGGACTGTGCCAGCTTCAATCTTGGATACATCATGTTGAGCCAATCAGTATGGAAGCGTCCGTTTGACTCGCTATTCGAGGAGATTTTTCGGCCCTCGTCAGTCTGACCGGTGATTTCAAGGTAGTTCTTTATGTTGTCATGGTAATTATCAGGGTAGACAAAATCTCTTCCCGTGTTGTAGGGAGGATCAATGTAGATCAACTTAATTTTGCCTGCGTAACTCTTTTGCAGAATTTTGAGAACTTCGAGATTGTCACCCTCAATCAGAAGATTCTTAGTCAAATCCCACTCGAAGCTCTCGCTAGGACTTGGAAGTAGAGTCCCAAGTGATGGTGTGAGGGCCACTTTTCGGGCATTTCGCTTACCGAACCATGAAAGACCATATTTCTCATCTCCTTCAGAGACACTCGCATCTCCTACGAGTTGCTTCAGAACATCGATATTGATACTTGAACCAGTGGGCCCTTCAGTCAGTAGCTCGGGGAAGAGTTCACCAAGTTGGCGAACATTTTCGGCAACGATTTCTTGTGACTTGGCGTCGGGGCTGTTTATGTCTATTTTCTCCATAATTAATCCATTCTCGCAGAATTTGTTGCAAAAAGCAGTCTCTGGTATTCATTAAATTTGATTGTCAAGTCTCGCAGCTGAATGTTGATGTCAGAGCGAACTTTTATCTGTTTCGTCTTTTCTGCTTTAATTTTTAAAGCTGAGATTTGAGATTCGAACGAAATGCTGAGCAAAAGTGCCTCAAGCCTCAAAACCGTCTCTGCAATAGATTTCGAAGGTGAGAGCACTCCTGTTCGGAGACTAATTGCATAAGCTAAAAGACGATCAAACCAAGAAATGTAAAATTCAGAAACACTAAATCTTGGGAGCATTCCTAGTTGAAAAAAATTTGGAAATGTTTGATTTTGTATCTGCTCCAACATCTCGTCAGCCAGACGGACAGTAAATATCTGATTTATTGGTAATCCTTGTGGAGCATTCGCACTGATTACAGGGGGGGTAGACATAGATAATTCGATCCAACCATTTTTTCCAACCATTACAAGCAACATCGGATATGGAATGGAGCGGTGTATTTGAGTGGTTAAATCCTTGATCATTGAAGGTCGAGAAGTCTCACTTCTAAGTCGCCCTACAAGAACTTCTATTTCATAGGTAGACGACTCGGCATCCTTTGAACCCGGTAGGCCGGTATTTGACGATTTTATTGAAGCAGTCCAAAGAAGTTCGCCGATCAACTCCTGAACTAATTTCTTACCGACTCGACCACTAACGCCCATTTCGATGAGAGCTTTCTTCGAAATCTTCTGTCCAACCAAAACTTGAGAAGGTAACCCAAGAAATTCGATGAGTGCACTCTCAGGCACTTCGCCTATTTGAGATTCACCAATGTCAGTCATCAGGCTGTGGGCTTCAAAACCAATACAGAAACGATTTCAAACAAGTCTTCTGCGACCGAATTTTGCATTGGAGCGTTTGTGCCTCCTGGCTTGAAAAGGCTCTGAACACTAGATTCTATTTTTTGTCCAACAACGGAATTCATCGCGATTACCGCAAGTTTTCTTAAATTATCTAACTGTTGATCATTTAACAATTGCTTTTCGAACTCCGAAGCAAGTTCGTCATCGATTACATCTACCCCACTGCATGCAAGTCGCAGAACGTCAAGAATGTCTTTGACTCTTGAATATGGTGAAATTATCTCCCCCATGTCTCCAACATGGACAAGATAAAAGGGTGCCAGTGAATATCCGGATTCAGATGACTCCAACAATCCATCAGATTTCAATAAAAAGATGACCCCTGGTCCAAATCCTTTAGGTGCTCTTACTATCGAGGTTGAACCAAGTGGGTGACGGTCAAAGTCTCTGTGCACCCTGTCCATTTGGTTAAGTTGAATTTTGAATTCTGTCAGTGTTAAATCGGTGATAGAAATCCCCGAAGAAAGATCTTCGAGATCTATGACGCTGTCCTGGAGCTGCAACAATTGGCGGCGGCGGTACTCTAAATCGTTCATTGTGTCACCAGAGTCGCGTTCTATAAGATTCTCTTCACCAGTTGCAGATATGTCTAAAAGCACCATCTTTCCGCTCACTCGATTTTCAAGATTTATGTATTCCTCAAGTTCCATGTTCGGCCAAAAATTTACAAGCTGAACCTGTTGATTCTGTGAACCGAGACGATCAATGCGACCAAATCTTTGAATGATCCGAACCGGATTCCAATGAATGTCATAATTAACTAACCAGTCACAATCCTGTAAGTTCTGTCCTTCTGAGATGCAGTCAGTTGCAATCAGTACATCAATTTCACCCGACTCAGCTAAAGCTTCAGGACGTTCTTTTGATCTGGGAGAAAAGTTAGAAAGTATTGCTGTTAAGTCTCGACGAGAATCGTTGAGAGTAGTTCTATTGCCAGCAGAACCTGTCACAAGTGCTGAGTTGACGTTCAAATCTTTAAGAGCCCACTGAGCAATGTTGTCGTAAAGATATGTTGCAGTTTCGGCAAATGCAGTAAAAATGATTATCTTCTTATTGTTCGGATTAATGGGATTGCTCACCTTGTCCGTGATCATCTGGCGAAGCATGGAAAGTTTTGCATCACGCTTTGGAGATATTTGTTCTGCAATTTCTAAAAGACCTTGAAGACGCTTTCGATCATCATCGAGATCTTGGCGCCAACGCTTTAAATCAACATCTTTTAACAAGACCTTGACTTTGCCACCTACGGTGAATTCTTCGAGTTCAGGACTCTCAAGATCAACTTCAGAAATGTCGATTTCTTCAATTGAAGTAGATGCTGAGTCAATCTTAGAAATAGTTGTAGTTACTTGTGCAAGCAGTCGACCAATTGTCAGCGAAAATGAATGAACCGAACTCTCCATTCGCTTGAGCATGTTAATACGCAATAGGTGAATCAGGTTTTCTTCACGGTCAACTTGACGGAATTCACCGCTCCCATCCTTGACTCTCTTGCTGTACTTTTTGTCATATTCACTTTTCTTTGCGGGAAGCACATAACGAAGCGGTGCATAGCTTGCCAGGTAGAGTTTTCGAATTTCAGAGTTTATTTCACCAATTGGTCGAAATTCACTCTTTAAATCAACGTCTGCTTTGAGATTTATCGGTTTGAGACGTTCTGGAAATTTTCCTGTTTCATCTGTGCCGTAATACTTCTCAATGTGGCGACGTGATCGGGCAATTGTCAAATGATCTAGCAGGCTGAAATAGTCAAAACTTAAAGAATCCACCAACCTCTGTGATGTCCTTTCTTTTTGAGGAAGCTTTAGCCATCGATTGAATTCCATTTGAGCTCTTCGAGTCGTCTGCTCTACACTCGCAATCCCTACTGAACGAAGTCCTGCATCGTCACCTTCAAGCGCAAAAGCAATCTGATTTCTCAAATCATTCAACCGATTGTTTACAGGAGTTGCAGATAGCATCAAAACGCGAGTCTTAATTCCTTCTTGAACAATCTGTCGCATAAGTTTGTCGTAACGAGTCTCTCGATCTCCAAGAGCTTGCTTGTTTCGAAAATTGTGTGATTCATCTATCACAACAAGGTCGTAATTACCCCAATTGAGATTCGCGAGGTCAATATCTCCTGATAAACCCCCATCACGAGAAAGGTCAGTGTGACTAAGAACGTCATAATTAAATCGATCACTCGCTAGGACGTTTCTAACATCGTTAGTTCGATAAAGAGTCCAGTTATCCCGTAGTCGTTTTGGGCACAAAACCAGGACGCGATAGTTTTTCAATTCGAAATATTTGATAACGGCAAGCGCTTCGAATGTCTTTCCGAGACCAACGCTATCGGCGATGATGCACCCGCCATAACGATTTAATTTGTCGAGAGCGCCAACTACTGCATCGCGCTGAAAGGCATAGAGTTTGTTCCAAACTTTCGTCTCATGAATTCCAGTTCGACCATCAACAACTAGGTCTTCAATTAGCTGAGACTCTTCACTGCTTAGGAGATTCCTTAGAATTAACCAGTAGAGCTCCTGTGGTGTGCGAAGTCGACTGAACTCATGAATCAATTCACATAAGTCGGCCAGCAAGTGAATTGAAATGTCCGACCCAGAGAGATTTGACTCAAGCCAGATATTTACCTGCTTAACATCTTCTGTGGTCTCGCTTGCCTGAACCATTGAAAGTCCGCTAGCACCATTCAGTCCTAATCCAGCTGTCGTAAGTGAAAAAGAACCAACAATTGCCGAGAATGATTCTTTGCTGCTTACCACCACTGCATCCTGAACAACGGGGCTCGGTGCTTTACGAATTGAACTGTTCGAATTCAACCACTCTCCGAGCGATTTACTTAGTCTGCGATCTATCAGACGATGTCGTGTATTTCTATCTGCCTTCGACCCTTGAAGCTCTTCAATGCTTGGTAGATTCGAGATCGTCAGCTCTAGAGACCCAAGTTCACCTATAAGAGTTTTTATGAGCTCTAGACCATAAATTGAGATAGCAGACGTAAGCCATTGAACATTAGAACCTTTTAGGTTCGAATTCGTTAGAAAATCTAAAACCCTGTCGGATCCCGTGTTCTTCAGTAGCCTCATCTCACGACACCAATATCTGAATACTCTGAAAAGAGTAGGAGCAAGTTTCCATCAGATACCTGTTTATCATTATCTATTATCTCTTTCAAAACTCCTGCAGAAAAACCACTAACTACTTAGAAACACTAAACCAGTACTGTTCTTTATCCGAACTCATTTCTTTAATTTGCTCAACTGTAAAGCATAAACATGGGATGTGACATTGGATTTGTAGCCACTGATCTTTGAAGTCTAAAAACATTGAATCAACATAAGCGATTTTAAAATTACCCAATATTCAATTTTCTGAACATGCAAATTGACACACCCTTAATAAGCAAAGACACTCGGCTTCACAAACACTAAACAATCTTTAGACATAGAATTAAGCTAGGTATTGTGACACTAAATAGCCTGACTGAGTAAGAAATATTTGGCATAAATTTGGAACTGGTCTCCCGAATAAGTCAGTAACTCCTTGGGCAGTCAATCCTTCCGTCAGCCAATCCAACATCTATTCGACAATTTGTGTGCCTGGGTACACGAAAACCATTCGGCCACCATTTTCCTATACCAATCGGCTGAAGTACTCACAGCGCGACAGCGGATACAACTACAGAGGCGACACGAGTGCCCATGATTACGAAGAGGATCATCTGGTTCCTCTCGAAGTAGGAGGAAGTCCGTCTTCAGTGAAGAACTTGTGGCCACAACCATGGCTCGTCGCTTGGAATGCAGGTAAGAAAGATCGCTTAGAAAACAAGATGCACTCTTTGGTTTGTAGCGGTTCAATTTCTCTGGCAGCAGCGCAAAAGGTTTTTATGACTAATTGGATATTTGGCTACCAAAAGTATGTTGCTGGTTAATTACCAATTCAATTGAGTAGGTTTCATCGCCAATCCCTTGAAGTCGGAACCTCACTAATCATTAAAGCCTCTACGTGCTCTGCAGCCAGCGCGATTGTTCCCTGTCCTCGCTGAAGTGCTCCCCTGATCACTAAGGCCGGAGAACTTTTAGCAACTGTCTTCCATCTCTCCCACGCCCCTACCGAGAAGACCACATTGACGTGACCAGTTTCATCTTCGAGGTTCATGAATACCGCGCCATGAGCGGTTTCTGGATGTTGTCTATGTGTGACAACTCCCGCAACACTCACCCGTGGTGCTTCAACACCACTAAGGCTGCTGGCTCTAGTTATGCCCATTGCGTCTAGTAATTCACGAACTAGTGCCATGGCTGTTGCCTCAGTCGTAAGGCCCATGGACCAGAGA
>Ga0007852_1000475_pt1 | contig 12662 bp, 8 predicted proteins | sample CryBogCBH28Sep08_FD_71227 | JGI IMG/M metagenome (GOLD analysis project Ga0007852, IMG submission 71227) | Freshwater microbial communities from Crystal Bog, Wisconsin, USA - CBH28Sep08 | ecosystem: Environmental > Aquatic > Freshwater > Lake | place: Crystal Bog, Wisconsin, USA | collected...
TTCCTAAACCAGCAATTTTCGAAGATAAGTTTTGAAGTTTCAGAAGATTGGTATCACTCATCGCATAAGAGCCCAACGCAAAATAAATCTTTAAGGAAATAGTAGAACGCAAAGGACCTGAATGGCTCGGGACTGTTGTTACAGCAGGCGTTGCCGAAGGTGATGGTGTCGGTGTTGGGGTCGGTGATTTTGATGGGACAGTTGGAGTGGCGGATGAGGCGGGAGCCGTTGGAGCATCGAAGGCCAAGTTTTGGGAGGCCAGAACTGGAGCTGATCCGTTATAAATCTGAACGCTGTGAATTCCAGCAGGGAGATTCGGGGCAGGGAATGAGATGGTTGAAGTGGTTTGTGTCCAGCTTCCACTTGGTAAGGAATAGCCATCAATCGAAATATTCGAGATGCGCTCAATAAACACACCAGTCAGAATGACAGAGGTTTGAGTTCCAGTAATAACCGTTGTTGGCGAGATGGAAACAATCTTAGATTGTTGCAATGGATCTGACACCGGATCTGAACCCGGAGTTGGTGAAGTAGCCAACCAGATTGCGGTCAACGTAATGTTGCTGGAACCCACCGAGTAGGTATCACCAGGTTGATATCTGGATGTGCCATCACTCCAACCATTAAATGTGTAACCAGATTGGGTGAGTCCACTTGCTGATGCAACACTGAAAGTGTCATTGGTCAGATATTGGTTTGAGTCTGTTGGCACTACGCCAGAACCGGAACCTGCGCTGTAGGTAACCGAAAATATTGCCGTCCATTGAGCCGTGAGCGCAATTGGATTGAGGTACGAACCGACGTAGTACTGGAACCCAGGTTGGTATGTTGTAGTTCCATCGCCCCAACCAGCGAATAGATAACCAGTACGAGTAAGAGCAGAGCCACTGGCTAGTGAGAAGTAGGCACCTTCAGGTAGCGCGACTTGTGACGGTGTTGTTCCAACTCCATTGTTAGGAAGATAGGTAATCGTTGTGTAACCAAGTGGTGAGTACTGAGCGCTGAGTGTGACAACCGCTGCGCCCATTGTGTAGGTAGCTCCTGGCGCGTACAGGTTAGTTCCATCTGACCAAGCCGTGAATGAGTAACCATTGAGAGTTGGAGCAGTGCTACTCACTGTGAAGGTCGCACCGAAAGCTGTATCGCTTTGTGTTGGGAGAGTTCCCTGACCAATACCGATCTCATAAGTAACTGCGTACGAATTAATGCTCCATTGTGCTGTGAGCGTGATATTCGATGTGTCAACAAGATATGTCTGACCAGGAGAATACGTATTTGTGCCATCACTCCATCCGCCAAATGTGTAACCGGTGCGGCTAGGAGTTTGTGCAACTTGGAAGGTGTTGTGATAAAAAAGATTGGATTGTGTCGGAGTTGTGCTCGTGCCGTTGTTCATCGCATAAGTGATCGTTATAGGAATTGGTGTCCATTGAGCTGTGAGCACGGAGTTTTGAAGTACTGAAAAATTAGATGAGGCTGCGTGTAATTGACCTGTGCTATCCAACCAACCTGCAAAGGTGTAACCGGTCAGTGTTGGGGCCGCAGCCAAAGCTACTGATTGACCTTGCGGATAGAGCTGATCTGTTGGAAGCGAGGTTGTTGATCCATTACCGATGTAGTGAACAGTGAATGCTTGAATCCATTGAGCGGTAAGTGTTGTGCTTGAAGGCGTGGTGGTGCCAATAGTAAAAATACTTGGGTATTGATAAGCACGCCCAGTGCCATCTGCTGCTGTGTTCCAACCACCAAAGAAGTAAGAAGGGCGGGTAGCAGAAGTGGCCACGGTAAATGTGTCGTAAATGTGCAGCGAAGCCTGTGTGGGTAGCGAACTCGTTCCGTTATTGAGTGCATACGTTATTGAGTATGAGTTGGGTGTCCAGATCGCATAGAAAACTTGGTTTGAGGCCGTGGCGTAGGTTGTTACTGCAGTTGAAGAATTTGCGGCTGTTGCCCAACCTCCGAAGGTATATCCAGTCTTCGCAAGTGCGGGTGTACCGATATTGCCTGAGAGTGTTGTCGCCGTCGTTCCAGTCGTCCAACTCTGGCTAGTGGGAACAGAGCCACTTGCCGCTCCATTGGAATTGAAGGAAAGCGTGTAGCTTTTTGCGCTCCAGATTGGAGAAAGAGTTATGTCACCCCCAGGTAGGTAAGGGTTAGCAACAGCCGACGAACTGCCAGGTGTCGCAGCCCACCCTGCAAAAACATAACCCGGCTTCACCATGGTGCCGACAGTTGGAAGCGTGATTGTCCCGCTGATCCAATTGTCACTCACTCGTGAAGGTGAACCTGTAGTGGCTCCGCTACTGCTATAGCTGATCAGGTTTCCCCATTGGGCGTAGAGCGTCACGCTTGTTACAAATGGATAGCTCTGTCCATCGGTATACGGTGTACCCGAACCGTTTGCAGCTGTATTCCAACCAAAAAATCTCTTATTGCTCAGAGTAAATGTATTAGAAGTTAATGACGCGGCTGCGTTACTCGATTGTGGCGCCATAGTTCCAGATCCACCATTGTTGTTAAAGGTGACGGTGAAACTTCCGCGAGTCCATTGCGCAGTCAATGCAACGTTTCCAGAAACACTTCCCGATGTTGGATACGTTGCGCTCGCGGCATAGGAATTCGCGCCATCACTCCAGCCCGTAAATGAATAGCCTGCTAGCGCAGTAAAGGTATTACTTGGGATTGTGAAGGTGGAACCAAAAGCTACTTTTACTGGAGAAGCTGGTGCTGTACCTGTTCCACCATTTCCTGGAAGATAACTAATACATCCGGTCAAACCGGTAGATACCGAAAGCCCCTTCCATGCTGATGGAGTGTTTGACGTGAAGCCCGTTGCACCCGAAGTGATGTAGACGGTTGGAAGAGCTGGATTTGTAGGCAGTCCGATGAAGTTAGTGGTCACAGTCGGTGCATTTCCCTGGAAATCGATGCATTGCAAAGAGCTTGTCGCATCAAACGCATCCGGATCAAGTGATGTCAGATTCTTAGGAAGTGTAATTCCAGCCAGTGGAGCGTATTGGAATGCGCCGCTAGCGATTGTGAGAGCAGCGTTGGTGTTATCGCCGAGAAAATTAACAGAATTCAATGTGTTGGCTGGATTAGAGAAAGCGAGGTATCCGACATAAGTCACAGCAGCAGGAATAGTGACCGCAGGTAGCGCAGTCCATCTAAATGCTTGATCACTAATTGTTTTGAGTGTTGTCGGAAGACTCACACTTGTAAGAGTTCGTGCTGAATAAAATGCACCATTACCGATAGTTGTAACACCTTCAGGAATATAAAGAGATGTAATGGAGGTTCGCTGAAGCGCGTAAGCCCCAATAGATGTTACGCCGGCAGGTATGACGACATTGCCACTGCAGTTTGTATTACCTGTCAGAACATGGTTCGTAATCAGCAGAGTTCCACCTCCACTACATCCAGAAGGTTGTGGATTTACTGCGATCGTGTATGTGTGGGTTGCATTCGGAGCTGTCGCGTTATGAGCTGTGATTGTGTAAGTAACAGCGTTTGCGGGAAAGGTTGGTGTGCCAGTTATTAATCCCGTGGTGGTGTTGAAACTCAAACCATTACCAATCGCTGGCGAGATCGAATAACTAGCGATTGTTCCGCCCGTTGACGTGATCGTGTAGCCAGTAATAGGAGTGCCGGCAGTTGCTGTCTCTGATGATGACGAGAGCGTAAAAGCAGGTGCGGCTATTGCGGTTGCTGGAAATATCGCCGTGATCACACCCGAATTAGCAGAATTTGTTGTTGTAGCGCCAGCAACAGTGAAGAAGTTAGCTGTTACGCCAGAGAGTGTGTACCCAGATGTAGGGGTTAACGTAATTGTTGCGGTGTAGGAAGTTGAAGCCGCAAATGTGGATGGCGAACCTGACCAGGAGATAGTTCCGGTGTACCCATTGGCCGCAGTTACGGTGTTGACAGGTGTTGCTCCGGTTACGGGGGCCGTGACGCCACCAATAGCTGCGACAGAGATCACCGAAGTTTGAACGATTGCATATGAGGCCCAGGACGACTCCCTAAACCCTGTGGCACCAGGAGAAATCAGAATGCTTGTAGCGGGAGTGTTATTGGTGTTTATAACGAGAGCACCATTGGTATTTGGTGCATTTCCTAAAAAAGTAATCGAGGTTAGGGTGCCAAAAGATTGCAAGGCTGTGGCATCCATACTGGTGACAGAGGCAGGAATTGTGATTGAAGAAATATCAACCCCTTGAAAAGCGTAGGCGCCAATCGATGCCAAATGACTGTTTGGTGAAAAAGTCAGCGATGTAATTTGATAAGACGCTATTGATAAGAATCCGATACTTGCTACATTCGCAGGAATATTGAGTGATGTTAAGGAAGTTGATCTAAGCGCACTATCACTTATGAGCGTAAGAGAGTCTGGAAGTGAAATTGAAGTAATTGCCGCGGTCCAAAAAGCGGAGTTGCCAAGCGCAGTAACGCCTTCCGGAATCGTAACATTGCCCGCACATCCACCATCTTTACCGTTATATGCAATTGTGTTAGTTGAACCATCCCAAGCCAAATTATATTTTCCTGAATCACAATTCTCGGTCACAGTAGTGTTGGTATTAAATCTTCCTGATCCAATAGAGGTCACGGTATTAGGAAGACTTATTGAAGTTATTGCCGCACTGTTGAGGGCGTTTGAGGCAATCCCAGTTACACCTGCTGGAACCTGAACTGTTCCAGTACATGAGGATTGCGAAATTACGACGTTGCTTGAGATTGTGAAAGTTCCGCTCGTTCCGCAATTCACGGCGCCATCAGTGACGGCATATGAGGAGCTAGTCGGAAGAGTTAGAAGAGAAGTAATTAGAGCTAGAAGCACCAGATGCAGGCCATGGCGCATTTTCACTTATGTATTCTGCCATAGAGCGCTATTCCGAGCCTAGGCTCACAGCAGATCGCCGCGGTTAAATAGCGAGAAAAGCTCGAAACTTCACGGCTCCAATTTTTATAATAAAGTGCCTACTTATGTTGGGGATGTGGTCAAAGCGCGATGCGATTGATTATTCACTCAAACGTCGCTCCACGTTAGTAGCGCTCTTCTCGGGAACAGTCTCTGCCCTCGATGCCTGCAATGCCGACCCCTATTTGTTGCGCGCAGCGAAATATCACGGCGAAGCCGTCGAGCGGTTATGCCCCGTCTGTCGCAAACAAAAGATGGTCGAACTTCGTTATGCCTTCGGCGATCAGTTAGGTCAGTACTCAGGCCGCATTAAGACCGAAGCAGAGCTGACCGAGATGCAATCAGAGTACGGGGAATTTCGCGTCTATATCGTCGAGGTCTGTATGGATTGCGGGTGGCATCACCTGATCTACTCCTTCAAGCTTGGCGACGGTAAATACCGAAAGCCACCACGAAAAGTCCGAACTCTCGAGGATGAGGACTACCAAAAAGAGGATAAGCGCCGTTCATTTAACGGGTTTTAAGCCTGCGGCGGTAACCTGTGCACGTGAAATCATTCCTTCCGGAAAATGCTCGCACCTGGATTATCCGCGGCTTCATTTTCATGGTCGGTGGCGGTTTCGTACTGCTTTCATACCTCTTTGTTTATTCATACTTCACAGTCAAAATTCCAGACCCAAATGCCTATGTCAATAGTCAGGCCACAGTCATTGAATACGCGGATGGCAGTGAGATCGGGCGGGTAGGCGCTGAAGATCGCACCAGTGTTCCACTGGCCGCAATCCCAATGAATGTTCGTCACGCCATCATGGCCGCCGAAGATCGTAATTTTTATACCGAGCATGCTTTTAGTCCAACCGGAATTATGCGCGCGCTCTATCACGACGTGATCGGCGGATCTCTCCAAGGTGGTTCCACGATTACACAGCAATATGCGAAGACTGCCTTCCTTACACCTCAACGCAGTATTCAACGCAAAATTAAAGAGATTGTGATTGCAGTAAAACTCGAGCAACAGCAATCAAAAGATCAGATTCTTGAAAACTATCTCAACACTATTTATTTTGGTCGCGGCTCTTATGGCATCCAAACTGCATCACAAGTTTTCTTTAACGAAGATGTCGGACAGCTTTCTATTTCGCAAGCAGCTGTTCTTGCCAGCGTGCTTAACGCACCGGGTTATTACGACCCAGCAAATGGTCCAAGTTATGCCAAGCGCCTGAAAGAGCGTTGGAAGTATGTACTTGATGGCATGGTGAAAGCTCATTGGCTCACCGCTCAACAAGAAGCCCGTATGTCATTCCCATTTATTCAACCTCGCGTAAGTTCTGGCTCACTCGCCGGCCCTAAGGGTTATGTAGTTTCGTGGGTTGAAAATCAATTACAGGGACTTGGTTTCTCTCAAGATCAATTGATGCAAGGCGGATTGATTGTTAAGACAACACTGGTCCGTAAGGATCAAGAAGCGGCAGTGCGCGCGGTCGCAGCAGCAACTCCAGCCGACCCTAAGGGAAATCTTCGAGTAGCACTCGTTTCTATTAAGCCAGGAACGGGTGAAGTTCTTGCTCTCTACGGCGGTCAAGATTATTTAAAGAACCAGCTCAACAACGCCACGCAGGCCACCACCGAAGCGGGTTCATCGTTCAAGCCATTCACGCTGGTCGCTGCGCTGCAGCAAGGTATTTCGTTGCACTCGGTCTGGAACGGAACTTCACCACAAGTCTTTTATGACCCAGGTTCACAATCCCCTTATCCGGTATTTAATTACGGCAACGAACAATTTCCGAATGTGAATTTGTTAGATGCAACCGCAAACTCGGTCAACACAGTTTTCGTACCACTAGCGATTAAAGTCGGCCCGCAGTCAGTGATTGATGTGGCGCACTCAGCAGGAATTCCGCAATCTGTTGCGATGGTCGCATCACCATCTGTCACACTCGGTGTTGCCAGCCCACACGTGATCGACGTTGCTTCGGCTTACGCCACTTTTGCAGCGCAGGGAATCTACGCCAAGCCTTACATTGTGAGTGAAGTCTTGGGAAGCAATCAAGGCGTTCTGTACCAAGCGCAACCTCAATCACAACAGGTATTTGCCGCCGATGTCATGGCCGACCTCACCACCGCGCTTCAAACCGTTACTTCGCGCGGAACTGCCGCAGCGGCCCTTGCAGACTTGGGACGACCAAGCGCGGGCAAAACCGGAACAACTACTGATAACGCGAGTGCGTGGTTCAACGGTTACACCCCGCAAATGGCTACCTCTGTCGCGCTCTTTAGAGATAACGCCACCGAATCTTTGAACGGTATTGGTGGATTGAACTCTGTAACAGGTGGTTCCTTCCCCGCAAAGATTTGGGATATCTACACAAAGAATGCACTTGAGAACCAACCAATTATGGATTTCCCGGCGCCAGCGAATATTGGCGGGTCAGACCCAGTACCAATGCAGAGTGCGGTACCAACTCTCGATCCGGCGCTAGCAGCGACTGCGTCACCTAAACCAGTTAGTCCTGCAAAAAAGCCGGCTAAGAAGAAGTAGTTGTGAAGATCAGCTATGGCGCAAAAGCGCTATTAGTTCTTAGTTTTCTTGCGGTACTTCTCTCTTTTGCAAAATTCGATCATTGCTATAACAAAAACTGGGCTAGCCCAGATGTCTACACCCATGCATGTTATTCCGATATCTCGGCGCTCTATGGAGCACGCGATCTAATAAATCATGCCTGGCCATACTCCAGCGCAACCAACGCGGTCGAGTATCCACCCATTACTGGAGTGATTATGTGGGCGACTGCGCTCATCACACCACATGGCAGCAATAGTTATCACTACTACTTTCTTATTAATGCACTTCTGCTGGCGCTGTTATTTACAGCAACTGCGTTTTTTGTAGCGAAGTTAAACCCCGAGTATTGGTATCTCTTCCCATTACTTCCAGCTTCAATAGCCTCGCTCTACATCAACTGGGATATGTGGGCAGTTCTTAGCGCGGTTGCTAGCGTCTACTACTTTGATAAGAAGCGTTATGGAATAAGTTCACTTCTTCTTGGAATTTCGATTGCAACAAAATTCTTCCCTATCGTTCTATTAGCTCCAATTGTCATTCTGTTGGCGCGCGAGAAGAAAATCGCCACAGCGATTAAATATTCGCTCGCTGCTATCGGAACCGCTGTTCTTATCAATCTGCCATTTGCAATTACAACCCCAACAGGGTGGTGGCGATTTTTTGCGCTTAATGGAAGCCGCGGAGTTGATTTCGGTTCGCTCTGGTATGCGTTGCAACTGTTAGGAATTAATCTCAGCGGACTTAATGCCCTTGCACTCCTTACATTTCTTATTGGAATTGGTTTCTATGCCCGCTATCTCTGGCGTTTAGCTTCAACACCGACCCTGGCCCAGGTCGCATTTATCGCTGTCACCATTTTTACGATCGCGAGCAAGGTCTACTCACCGCAATATGTCTTGTGGTTGGCCCCACTCGGCGTGATTGCGCTTCGGGATAAATCTCTGCGCCCAGCCTTTTGGATCTGGCAGGGCTCAGAGCTGATCTATCACGTAGCTATCTGGGAGTACCTGGCCTCGTACTCCGGGACCCGCTTTGGACTGCCTGCCACCCCGTACGCGATTGCCTCACTAGTTCGGATCGCTAGCTGCCTCTACTTTGCCGTGAAAATCGGACAAAACGTCCGAGAATCCGCGCTGTCCACAGCACCGGCTGAACCCCAAGCTGCCTAATTTCCCCTTCTTCGCGCGCCAAAGTACGCTTACCCTTCCATCAAGGAAGTGAGCACCCGCTCGCTATCGTCGATGGAGCTATAACCCTCCTGTCGTGGAAATACCACGACCGTTTAGTCCAGAGGAGGTGGGGTTAACGCATGCGTCATTATGAAATCATGGTCATTCTCGATCCTGAATTAGAAGAGCGCACAGTCCAACCAAGTCTTGATACATATCTCAAGATCATCAAGGACAGTGGCGGCACAGTCAACAAGTTAGATATCTGGGGTCGTCGTCGTATGACCTTCGAAATCAACAAGAAGGCTGAAGGAATTTACGCTGTTGCTGATTTGAGCTGTGGCCCAGATGCGATCAAGGAACTCGATCGCCAACTCAATTTGAACGAAGCTGTGCTTCGCACAAAAGTAGTTCGCCCAGACGACACTATCTAATTAACTGACACATAAGAGAGTATAAAAATGGCAGCTGGAGATACAACGATCACAATGATCGGCAATTTGACCAACGATCCTGAACTTCGCTTCACACCATCTGGTGCTGCAGTCGCTAAGTTCACCGTTGCATCAACACCTCGTTATCTCGATAAGGCAACGAATGAGTGGAAAGATGGCGATAGCCTCTTTCTTAATTGCCAAATCTGGCGTCAAGCAGCGGAGAATGTTGCCGAATCACTTACTCGCGGAATGCGCGTAATTGTTTCCGGTCGTTTGAAGCAACGCTCTTATGAAACTAAAGAAGGCGAAAAGCGCACTGTATTTGAGGTGGAAGTTGACGAAGTAGGTCCATCACTTCGCAACGCCACCGCAAAGGTCACCAAGACAACTCGTGGTGCATCAGCAGGCGGATTTACGTCGGCTTCAGAGGTTTCCTCATCAGAAGATCCTTGGTCAGCTGCGCCAGTAGGCGGCGGTTGGGCAACGACACCTTCAGATGATCAGCCACCGTTCTAACAAATAATTAATCACCTATAACCATTCCTGCTTAATCGCAGGGCACCTCGAAAGGGAGCACCACAGTGGGAGCAAGAAGTAATAAGACCCTCAAGCCAAAGAAGACAGCTCCAAAGATGTCTGCTGCGGCTCTTAAGAAGTTTAAGAAGAAGCCATGTTCTTTCTGCCAGCAGAAAGTTACTTATATTGACTATAAGGACATCGCAACTCTTCGCAAGTACATCTCTGATCGCGGCAAGATCCGCGCTCGTCGTGTCACTGGTGCATGCACCCAACATCAACGTGCAATTGCTGCCGCGGTAAAGAATTCCCGCGAAATGGCGCTATTGCCTTACACCTCAACAGCTCGCTAAGCGGATAAGGGAGAAGCTAATAATGAAACTCATTCTTACACGTGAAGTAACAGGCCTCGGCCAAGCTGGCGATGTTGTCACCGTTAAAGATGGTTATGCACGCAACTACCTCCAACCACGTGGATTAGCAATTGCTTGGTCACTTGGCGGAGAAAAGCAGATCGAAGGTATCCGTCGTGCACGTGCTGCGCGCGAGATCCGCGATCTTGATCACGCACGCGAGATCAAGGCGACCCTCGAAAAGTCACCTATCGTCGTTAAGGCAAAGGTCGGCGCAACTGGTTCACTCTTTGGATCAGTAACCGACAAGGATTTGGTCAAGGCAATTAACACCGCAACAGGTGTTTCTGTCGATCGCCATCACCTCAAGGCTCCAATCATGAAGAAGCTCGGCACCTACACAGCCAAGATCACACTTGCTGCTTCAGTAGTTGCTCAGATCAACGTTCAGGTTGTTGCCGCGTAACTCGCAGTAAAACTCGAAAGCCCCCACCAATTCGGATTGGCTGGGGGCTTTTTCGTCTCTCACGCGATTCCCATATAGTGAGATATCGCTGAGATTCTTTATCCCCAAGCCAGGACGCCTGAGCGCGGCAGAAAACCCCAGATTCCCTCTTCTTATCCCCAATTCCTCCACACCCACGCTCAAGTTATCCCCACATCAGCGGGGTTCATCCACAGTCCTGCCCACAGGGTTTGTGGCGGAAATAGGCTTTGTCAGTGGTGAGCGCCAAAATATGGCCATGAGCATCGCTGAACTACCTCCGCGCAACAACGCGAACGCCAACGTTCGTCCGGTGGAGTTTGAGCGCACACCTCCTCAAGATCTTGTTGCCGAACAATCTGTCCTGGGCGGCATGCTCCTCTCTAAAGATGCAATCGCAGATGTCGTAGAAATCATCAAGGATCGCGACTTCTATCGCCCTGCGCACGAACTTATCTACGACGCAATTCTTGATCTCTACGGCCGCGGAGACCCTGCCGATCCAGTGACTGTCGCTGCCGAACTCACCAAGCGTGGCGATATTGCGCGTGCAGGTGGCGCGCCATATCTCCACACACTTATCTCTTCTGTACCAACTGCAGCTAACGCTGGTTACTACGCAAAGATTGTGCGCGATCGTGCGATTCTTCGTCGCCTAGTAGAAGCTGGCACAAAGATTGTTCAGCTCGGTTACTCCGAAGAAGGTGATGTCGACGATGCGGTGAACACTGCGCAAGCCGAGGTCTATCAAGTCACTGAAAGTCGGATGGCCGAGGATTACATCCAACTCTCTGAACTTCTTCCAGCAGCCCTTGATGAGATTGAAGCCATTTCAACTGGTGTCGCACAAGAAGGTGTCAAGACTGGATTTAAAGATCTTGATTCACTCACTAATGGCTTGCATGCCGGAAACATGATTGTTGTTGCAGCTCGTCCTGCAGTCGGTAAGTCAACGCTCGGTCTTGATATTGCTCGTCACGCATCGATTCACAATGGTGATTGCGCCGTCATCTTTTCGCTTGAAATGTCGCGCTCAGAAATCACAATGCGCATGCTCTCTGCCGAAGCGCGTGTTGGTCTCAACAACATTCGTTCCGGTTCACTCTCTGATGAAGAGTGGGGTCGACTCGCAAAGCGCATGGGCGAGATTTCGCAAGCACCTCTCTTTATCGATGACTCACCCAATCTTTCACTGATGGAGATTCGCGCAAAGGCGCGTCGCCTCAAGCAACGCCACGATCTCAAGTTGATTGTGATCGATTACTTGCAGCTCATGACTTCTGGCAAGAAAGTAGAGAGCCGGCAACAGGAAGTCTCCGAGTTCTCACGTAATCTCAAGTTGCTTGCAAAAGAACTCAACGTTCCTATCATCGCAATTTCACAGCTCAACCGTTCGCCTGAACAGCGTGCAGATAAGAAGCCAATGCTCTCTGACCTTCGTGAATCTGGTTCGATCGAACAAGATGCCGACGTTGTCATTTTGCTTCACCGCGACGATATGTATGACAACCAGAATCGTTCTGGCGAAGCCGATCTCATTGTTGCTAAGCACCGTAACGGTCAGACTCGCACGATTACCGTTGCCGCCCAACTTCACTTCGCTCGCTTTGCTGATTTGGCAGCGCCATCGAACTTTGCCTCAGGACAGCCTGGTGGCTTTGCCGCGGCACCAAACCCTCAAGCTTCACAGGGCTTTGGCAACGACTCCTTTATCCGCGATTAACTCTCAGTTACTGGCGTGAGCAGACCGCTCTTTACATCATAAATAGCACCCATTACGCGCACACCTTTAGCAAGGTAGGGATTAGATTCCACACGAATCACATCTTTACGTAGGGCAGCGAGTTGATCTGTGGTCGTCTGAAAATCAAGACTGCGAGTATCAACGCCTGAAGTCTCCATGATCGCTTCGTGAATTCCAGATTCGCTGCTGCTCGCCATTCGGCAATCAGTGTGAGGCATAACTAAAACACGAGTAACACCCAAGAGGTGAGTGGCGAGAGCGAGAGTACGCAAAACGTCAGAGGTAACTCGGGCTCCAGCGTTACGCAGAATCTTGGCATCGCCCGCGTGCATGCCCACAATTCTTAATGGATCAATACGCGAATCCATACAAGTAACGATTGCCAAACCTTGCATTGCTTGGCCGGTGAGATTTTCTGATGTGAAGTGTGCAGCAAACTCTTTATTGGCGCTCAGTAAATCTTCGAACTTATCCA
>Ga0007852_1000490_pt1 | contig 12369 bp, 16 predicted proteins | sample CryBogCBH28Sep08_FD_71227 | JGI IMG/M metagenome (GOLD analysis project Ga0007852, IMG submission 71227) | Freshwater microbial communities from Crystal Bog, Wisconsin, USA - CBH28Sep08 | ecosystem: Environmental > Aquatic > Freshwater > Lake | place: Crystal Bog, Wisconsin, USA | collected...
AAACATTGGTTACAAGTCCTGATGTATTCAACATCACAAACACTACCCAAGCGACAAGTACTACTACTGGTGCGTTAACTGTTGCCGGCGGAGTTGGTATACAAGGCAACGTCTATGCTGGTAACATTTATAGTAACGGTGTTCAATTATCTAATTTTAATACTAGCACATTGGTTGCTATTGCAGTTACTGCAACTTCGTTAGGTTCGAATGCATATACCATATCAAATACTACACCAAGTACAAATCCGACTACAGGAGCATTACGAGTTGCAGGTGGTGTTGGTATTAGTGGTAGTTTATATGTAGCAGGTTCTGTAAATTCAAATTGTGGAATGACCATACAAGGTAGCCCGGTACTTACACTAGGTACTTTAGGAAATTACGGAGTTACTCAATTATTTGCAGGCACCGATACTGCTGTTAATACAACCACAGGTGCTGTTACTGTTTGGACAACATCTACTCTACAGACTGTTACCAGTAGAGGTAGCACTACCACTAATTCTATAAACATCAATAATTCTACACAAGCAACAAGCACCACAACCGGTGCATTAACTGTGTTCGGTGGAGTCGGTATACAAGGCAATTTATATGTCGGTGGTAGTTTTGTCGGCGTTGTAACCACTGCTTCTTTTGCCACAACCAGCGGGTATGCACTATCGTTTAATACAGGAACAACTGTTACTAATGCATTAAATGCGTTAAATGCACAAACCGTTTCTGGCAACCCTACTGCAGGTGTTCCGATAGTTGCAGGTACTTGGGGCGGTGCTGGATGGTGGGGTTTAGGATCTGCTAATTCTTGCAACAATCACAACCTAAGATTTGATAAAATTTTAAGCAATGCAGCAGGAGTATCTTGGAACAGTGCCAATGACATAAATTTATATCTTGGTCCAAATTTGGTATTAACTACTGCTAGTGTCGGTACATATGCATTACCGATAACTGGTGGCACTGTTACTGGTGCTGTATATGTTAATACATCTACTCCAAGTACAAATCCAACTACTGGTGCATTAAAAGTTGCCGGCGGTGTCGGCATTGGCGGTAGTGTCTATGTAGCAGGTTCTGTAAATTCAAACTGCGGAATGAGCATCCAAGGTAGTCCAGTACTTACCCTAGGTACATTGGCTAGTTACGGAGTTACTCAACTATTCGCAGGAACTGATACTGCTGTTAATACAACTACCGGTGTTGTTACTGTTTGGACAACATCTACACTACAAACTATTACCAATAGAGGTAGTACTACTACCAATGCTATCTCAATTACCAATACCACACCGGCAACAAGTACTACTACAGGTGCGGTAATTGTTGCAGGCGGTGGCGGCTACGGTGGCAATCTATATGTTGGCGGTTTTATAAATGCCGGCGGAAGTTTAGTTCTAACTACCAGCAATGTTAACTCATATGTAACAGCAGGAGTTAGTAGCATCGTTTCAGGCACCGATACTGCAATAAGCACATCAACTGGTGCTGTTACTGTTTGGACAACATCTACTCTACAAACTATTACCAACAGAGGTAGCACTACTACCAATGCTGTGAATATTAATAATAATTCAGCATCGACTAATACTGCAACAGGTGCACTACGAGTTGCAGGCGGGGTTGGTATCGGCGGTAGTGCATATATTGGTAATACCAGTTATATTGCAAATGCACAAATTATTACAACGGCAACCATTGCAACTTTTGCTAGTTTAGGCCCAAGTGGCGCACAAGGCGCACAAGGCAGCCAGGGATTACAGGGAAGTCAAGGAGTTCAGGGAAGTCAAGGACCAAGTGGAGTGCAGGGGCCACAAGGTAACCAGGGAGTTCAAGGAAGCCAAGGGCCAAGCGGGCCGAGCGGTCCAAGTGGCGCACAAGGTAATCAGGGTCCAAGTGGTCCAAGTGGCGCACAAGGAAATCAAGGCGTTCAAGGTGCTCAAGGCAGTGTAGGTTCTCAAGGTTCTCAGGGATCAAGTGGAGCACAAGGTAATCAGGGTCCAAGTGGTCCAAGTGGTCCAAGTGGCGCACAAGGAAATCAAGGCGTTCAAGGTGCTCAAGGCAGTGTAGGTAATACAGGAAGTCAAGGTAGTCAAGGTGTCCAAGGCAGTGTAGGTAATACAGGAAGTCAAGGTAGTCAAGGTGTCCAAGGAAGCACAGGTGTTCAAGGCTCACAAGGATTCCAAGGTATTACAGGTTCGTTTACAGGTACTACTACACAACAAGTAATTATAAACAATAGTACACAATCAACAAGTACTAATACAGGTGCCCTACAAGTTGTCAACGGTGGAGTCGGCATTGGCGGAAACTTATATGTCGGCGGTGTAATTTCAGCTAGCCTAGGCACAGGTGGTTCTATCTCCGGTGTAGCACAAATAACCACTAATAATTTGTTTGTAACCGGAATGCTTACTTCGACTAATGCACAGTCAGTAGTTCAACCAAGTACCGGCGGTAGTGGTATAGTACCGTACAATATGAATTCCGGTACTGTGTTCTATGTAACTAGCCCAACTGTAAATTGGACTGCTAATTTTATCAATGTCAGTCCTACACCTAACAGAATGTCAGTTGCCACGGTTATTGTAGTACAGGGTAGTGGTGCAGCCTATGGACCGACTGCTGTACAGATCAACGGCACTGCAGCTAGTTTGCTTTGGTTAGGCGGCGGCTCTGCTCCCGGCGGTGTAGCCAGTAATACAGATGTTTGGACATTCAACCTTTTAAATATCAACGGCGTTTGGTCTGCACTAGGCCAACATTCAACTTATTAAATTATAATATGATTATTTCTGGCGGATTTAGTTTATGTGGTGCTGTAATATCGGTGTCGAGCTCAACACCGGGTGCCCCTACTATTACCAGTGTAACTCCGGGACCAAAGGCATCGTGTCAGATGAGTATCACTTATGCTGCACCAACTTTTAAAGGTTATCCAGGTAGCATCACAGGCTATACCGCATTTAGCAGACCGGGCTGTATTTCTACTTCAACTAATAGTACTGCTAATACTGGTACTTTAACATTTAAAGGATTAACCAACGGACTTCCCTATGCTTTTAAAATATATGCCACCAACTGCCAAGGTGCAGGAGCATTTGGTTATTATTGTACTACCAGCACTATTCCGCCTGCAACAATATTAACAACTTATTTTATGGTTGCAGGTGGTGGTGGTGGAGGTACAGCCTCATCGGGTGGTGGCGGGGGCGGTGCAGGAGGAGTTCTATACTCAACTGTTTGTGCAAACTTTGGACAAACCTATCCTGTTATCATTGGTGCCGGCGGTGTTGGGGGCGGCGGCACCAATAGTTCTGGTACAAATTCATCGGCCTTTGGAATAGTTTCAGTCGGAGGTGGATGGGGAGGCGGATTTTCCAACTTCGGCAGTGGTTCAGGAGGATGGGGAGGTTCTGGCGGTGGTGGCAGTGCTTGCGGTGGTCCAAATTATTATCTCGGAACCAATGCCGGGCCAGGTATCAGTGGACAAGGGTACGACGGCTCCTACGGCATTAGTCCTACTTGCTCTACCCTCGACGGTGGCGGTGGCGGAGGCGGTGGAGCTGGATGTGGAGGCAAGCACGGGGGTGAATATTTGCAAGGCACTGTAGGTCATTATGCAGTTTACTTTTACGGTGGGGGCGGCGGAACTGGTACCTTTGTTGGAGTCCTTACAACTAGTAAGGCAATAGCTGCAGGCATCGGCACATACATTACTGCCAGTAATCGAGTATTAGTAGCCGGTGGGGGTGGCGGAGGCAGCACTGTCGGCCCCGGTGTTCCTGCAGTTCCTCCATTAGGAACAGCAGCAGGTGGAGGCGGTGGGGGCGGGGCCGGTGGTTGGTTTAGAAGCCCTACCGATTTCGGGGTTGCTGGTAACGGGTTAGCTTATACCGGCAGTGGTGGTGGGGGCGGGGCCAATGGTCCTGCCGGATCCGGAGGGGGCGGCGTTGTTATTATAGCCTATACAAGCGCGACCCAATGGGCTAGAGGCGGATGTGTGTCTTTTGTCTGTTGTGCTGGAAAAACTCGCTGGATACACATATTTAAATCCTCCGGCTGTTATACAGTAACTCCTGTTCCAATAGGTCCCACTATAGGAACAGCAACAGGATCTCCAACTACACCCGGTCAAGTCTCGGTGACCTATACAGCACCTCCTGTGTGTAGTGGCTATACAATTACTAATTTTACTGCTGTTAGCGACTCTGGATCCTTTACAGGAACTGTTGCCAGCTCGGTATCAGGAAGTGTAACAGTAAATGGAATAACTTCGGGAACATATTCATTTAGAGTCTATGCATCAGACGCTACAGGTAAAACTAGTTCGTACAGCGCATATAGTAATTCTATCCTATTCGGATTGCCTGGGGCACCTACTAATGTTACTGCTACAACAACTACCAATTTTGGACAAGTTATAGTAAGCTATACGGCACCTGCATTTAATGGCGGTTATACTATCACTAGCTATACTGCTATCAGTAGTCCCGGGGGCATTACCGGAACAAATGTCAGCGCCTGTTCTGGTAGTATAACAGTAAACGGATTAACTCCATGCCAGGCCTATACCTTTAATGTATATGCAACAAATTCTATAGGTAGCAGTACATACAGTACAAGTAGTACTTCAGTGACTCCACTTAGCAATTTTAGTTATACAATATCCTGGATGGGGCTCAACGGTGGAGCCGGCGGCGGCAATGGTCATTATTCAGTTTATTCAGGCGGTGGGGGTGGTGCAGGAGGATTCGCTACTGGAACAGTATCGGTTAATCACGGTGCTGCCTATCCTATATATATAGGAGGCGGCGGTATTGGTGCTACCTATAGTGGCTGTACCGGTTTCACCGGTGGCGGTTCTACAATATTTAGGAATAGTACTGCTACAGTGAGAGCTATCGTCCGAAGCAGCGGAAGTGGTGGCAATTCTGGTAACAGCGGCGGGTGTAGTGGATCAGGTTCTGGATATCCTTGCACTACTGTCTATGTACACAATGGCGGTAACGGCGGTAGTGGCACTTACGGAATAACAGGCCCCGGTGGCGGCGGTGGCGGGGCATTCACTGCCGGTGCTAATGGTGTTTCGTGTAGTATAGGTGGAGTTGGTGGTAGAGGGACATATACCAACATAATTAGTACAGCAACAGCAATATCGCTCAATATTGGACATTATATAACTGCTACTAATACTGTTTATTTCGGTGGGGGCGGTGGTGGAGGGTCAACGGGATATTTCCCACAATCTACTCCTGCCGTAGCAGGAGGCGTAGGAGGCGGTGGAGCAGGAGCTTATCGTCAGGGTCTTGTATTTTATGGAGGTACTAATGGGTTACCTAATACCGGCGGTGGCGGGGGTGGTGGTGGTGGCAATATTAGTCCCTATGCATACGGCGGACAGGGAGGATCAGGTGTCTTTATTCTATCATATGCTAGCCCTACACAATTCGGATGCGGTGGATCAACTAGTACCTATTGCTCTGCAGGAACCAAATATTGGGTGCATGTGTTTAAAACTTCCGGAGTCTTTACAGCATAATCAAATACCACAACATCAACCAAAATATCAATTAAATATAAAATCCGGAGTTAGAATAAAATGTCACTTTTAAATACCACAGTTAGTAACTATATCAACAATATCAATGTTAATTTCCCTGTTGCTGGTCAGGCAAACAGTACCGAACCCTTTCGTACAAACTTTGCCAACATCCAAGCAGCATTGACTGGCATTGAGCAGGGCGTAGAAACTCTAGGTGTTCAGTATAGCGCACTTAACACTGGAGAAATTACCAACAACGGTTATCAAGTATTGCCCAGCGGATTGATCATGCAGTGGGGTAAGAGTGGAATGATTTCACCCGGACAAAACAGCACAATTGCACTGCCCACAGCATTTCCTAATTCTACATTTGCTATCACAGTAACTCCAATTACCACAGCAACTTCGGGCAATGTAGATGTAATTACTAATAGTCAATTTAATCTTGTCAATGCTGCGGGTGGTACTAGTACATTCTATTGGTCAGCACTGGGCAACTAAACTATGTTTAATCCGCTGCTAAAAGATCCTAGAAAACTCAAGGATCAAGAACTAGAAAATAAAATTATAGATTTATCTCAAAAATATACTATAGCCTTAAGACTAGGCAATGGCAGCGTGGCTCAACAAATTGTAATGAACTTGAGTATGTACAAAGAAGAACAACAAAGAAGAAATGCAGAGACTATGTCTGCTGCAATGAAGAAACAAGACAAAGGGTTGGACGATTTAATTAATGTCGAATGATTTACAACAATTTATATGGCCAACATCGTTTGCCTGCACCATAGTCACAGAAAATATTATCTTACCTAACAGCTATGTTATCAATGTCAATGTAGAACCTACAACTACAGCCAACGGTAATATTACATTGGGATTTAAAAAATTACGCTATTTTGTAGAAAGTTATCTACAGAACGCTGTGCTGATTGCCAAAGACAATCCACTGTTGCCCGCGTTGGAAAATGTAGAAAGCAATTTGGTCATACTACCATCAGATCCCTATGACTACTATCTAGGCTGTGTGCTATTCAGCAAGTTCCTAGCAATGACAGAATCTTATTTTGACATTGGACTAATTACCATTGACAGCATGGTCGGAGAACATATACAATACTGTATAACTGATCCGGCAGAGTCTGGATTAGATCTAACAGGCGAACATTGGTGGAATATGGATACATTGGATACAGGTTTAGGCAGCAATTTAACTTGGAATGACCTAAACATCAACGAACGCCCGAAATTCGAACCTCGAATTATCAAAGGCGGACTCAGTGAAAATCAATAACTACGGTGAAGTAGAAATATCAGAATTTGAAGCGTTCAACGCACTCTACGCAGATAAGATTGTCAATCTAGAAGATGTCTATGTAGATTTTGTCGATCAGTACAATCGTGCTCGTAAGATTAATGCAGATCGAATTCCCGAACTTAAAAAGATCAACTACGATCGATATGACAGTGTCGAATTGTTTGACAAAGCAAATCAATCCGAATGGTTTATGCCCAAGGACCATTGCCCAAATCTTATAGAAATTCTCTACGACATGTGCACCACAGAAGAACAAATCAATAGAGTAAATGAAGAATTGGATTTGTTCATCCAACATGGCATGCTAGATGTGCTGTTCTATTGTAAATATCTAGTAGACACCATGCGAGAACATAATATTGTTTGGGGTGTAGGGCGTGGTAGTTCAGTGGCCAGTTATGTGTTATACTTAATCGGCATACATAAAATTGACAGTATTAAATATGAACTCGATATTCGAGAGTTCCTAAAAGGAGAATAAAATATGGCACACAGATCAATGCAAGGTAAAATGGTAGACATGGAAAAACTAATGCGTCAAAACGAATTAGTCCCAGCAGTAGGCAATGCAGGCCTAAATGCTCGCGGTGATAAACTTGGCCCCGGTGGCAAAGTCGTACAACGACGCGAAGATATGGTTGCAGAATACTACGAAAGCAATCCCAAGGTTGCTAGAAAGAAAGTGGCAGCACAACCGGATCCTGTACCTGCTCCGGCAGAAGCAATGCCCGATATGAGCGAATTTGAGCCGCCCGAAGAAGTAGCCGCAGTTGTTACCAAACCTAAGAAAGGTGAGTGATGAAAGTAGAAGCCAGTAAACTCAAACCAATTAAAAATCGTATCCTATTCAGTGATATGGAGTTTGGTGAAGAAGTATCCAAAGGTGGTATCATTCTAACCAGCGACAATGGCAAGGCGCACGGTGTTCGCCCTCGTTGGGGCAAGGTGTGGGCAGTGGGACCGGATCAAACTGATTTTAAAGTCGGTGATTGGATTCTAATTGAACACGGTCGTTGGAGTCGTGCTGCCGAAGTTGAAAACCCGGATGGCTCAATTACCAAAGTTCAAATGGCTGACCTAGATGCCATTATGTTGGTATCGGACGAAAAACCCAGCGATGTTGATCGTCGCAGTTAATCAAACTCATTGACCTAGACTAAATCCCATGCTAATATAAAGTATGGGATTTAGAAAACCAATAGAAGTTGCCACTATAGCGCAACAAATTAATTCAGCAGCATATACCTGCTCTAGCCCGCTTACTGATGGATTCAGTGGTTGGTATATCAAACAGGACCTTTACCAATTAAAAGAAATATTAGACAGCGCACTCAATCGTTGTCCAAATTTCGGTACGACTGAAGAAGATTGGTTACGAGAACAAGAACAAAAAAAGATAATCAGGATACTTAAGAAATGATATTTAATAAAATAAAAGCACTTAAAGCAGAAGGAAAAAAGATTGGGATTGTATTTTCTCAGTTTGATTTGTGTCATGCGGGACATATTGCCATGTTGGCAGAAGTTAAAAATCACTGCGATTACCTAATTGCCGCACTACAAACAGATGCATCAATCGATAGACCCGATACTAAAAATCCACCTGTCCAAAGTATTGTGGAACGACAAATACAATTGGCAGCAGTTCGCTATGTGGATGAAATAGTTGTTTATCAAACTGAAAAAGACCTATGCGACATCTTGCTCACTTTGCCAATAGATGTTAGAATATTAGGTGATGAATATGCAACTAAAGAATTTACAGGTAAAGATATCTGTTACGATCGTGGAATAGAAATTGTCTACAACAGTAGAGATCACAGTTTTTCATCAAGTAGTCTACGCAAACGTGTAGCAGAAGCAGAAAGGACAAAGAAATGAGTCAAGGTAGTAAGTACGCAACATCCGCAAAACTCAGTAGTGGTAATAGGAAACAACAAATAAGATTAAGGGCAAGATGGGAAGAACAACCAAAGGAAAAGAAAATGAACTTTTTAAAACGATGGCTAGTTAATATTGGCAAACGGGCCTATGATAAGGAGAACGAGGGCAAGAACGAGGCTGTTAGTGTAGACACTTCGGTAAGATTAGAAGGTAATCCGCTGCATATGAATGTATTTCGTGCCAACGGTGGAACTATTGTTGAAACTATGCGCTACGATGAATCCAAGGATCGCAATTTACAACAACTACATATTATTACTCATGAGCAAGATATGGGTGAAAGTTTGGCAAAAATTATCACTATGGAGAGTCTACGTGGCTGATAAATGTAACATTTGTAATAAAGAATATTCACCGCTGTGTGATTACAATCAAGGACGATGCCCTATGCGGCCGCCACTATTTAAAATCCAACCCATGGATCCCAGCAAGAGACATTTCTATGTTAGCCTTGTAAAGAGTGCAATACGCATTGTAGCAGGTATAGTATTGTTCCAAGGAAATTATCCAACAGCGGGTTTATTATTAATTTCGGCAGAACTTTTAGGCATTTTAGAGGAACTAGTGTAATGCCAACCGTATACACAGAAGTAGAAGTGGACGTAGATTTGGACGACTTTGACACGGACGATTTAGTCGACGAACTAGTACGACGAGGCAAAGGGTTTGAAGTTAATTCACAAACCCCGACTGAACTAGTAACTAAGATTTATGAAAATCGCCGCTTAGGTAAAGACTACCAGCGGGAACTAGATGAATTAATTTACGTAGCAATTGGAAAGATTATATAATGGCAACACTTCAGGAACAAGAACAACTAATGGAAGTTCTTAAATTTACACCACGCACCTATACCATCAATATGTGGGGTTATGGCGGCGAACGAGTCATGGGCACTGTAGATCGTAAGATTTATGATTACTTTAAACAGCGCAGACTTGACCTGAGCGACTACGCTTGGCATGATGACTATGCCGAAGAAAATAACATCCCCGAAGAAATGCAACCATTCCATCCAGGTTCGTGGTATGAATGTGACAACATGGGTCATGCCTATGGCGTAAGTAAGAATGCCGGCACAATTCAAATTGATGACGAAAATGGCGAAAGTATTTTCGAACAATCATTAGACGACTGCAACGGTCTTGAAGGTCCAGAATTATCAACTGACGAAGAAGTTTGGATTGATGAAAAACCAGCAGGTACCATTGTGTTCGTTGGGACCAGCAATGAAAAAGGATCATTCTTTGAAGGCCAAATTGAACTCACTGCTCCTTTTAATATTGAAAAATTAATGTTGTCTATTGTAGAGTTCGATGGTGAGGATATTATTATCGGTGTTACCTACGATGGTGTAGATATCGATAACAACGGAGGCAGCACTGATGGTAAGAGCAGTGACTTCGGTTTCTATGTAGCACACTCGCAGAAAACCAGCGGTAGCTGGGAAATGTATCGCAATATGGACGATATTGAATATCCTATGACCGAATGGTTTCCTAAAAAGATTAAACCAGTTCGTGAAGGCTTGTACATGGTTAAAACTGCTGGTAAGAACAGTTATACCCACCAAGCCGTGTGGAATGGTGAAAAATGGACTAGCACCTATGGCGATAGTGAGCTTAAAATTAAAGAGTGGCAGGGACTTGCTGTTGATCCAGATGCGGAGGCTGTATGATTGAATTTAAACCAAAGAAAAAGAATAGTGCTGTAGAGCGTATCGAATTTATTAAAGACGATAAAAAGATTACTTTTGTAAATCGCTTTGATACCTACGCAGTTTATTCAGATGAGGACGATTACGAAGAATTTGACTTTGATGGTTATGACCCCAACGAGGGTGTAGAAACTGGTTCTGCATTTAGCTGGGTCACTGAAGAGGAAGGCGAACGCATTGAATGGAGTATCGAAGGTGATATCTCTAATGAAGAAAAAGATGAACTCATTGCTGCCTTTCAAGAGGAATGGGAATCCGGTCCTGAAGATCTAGGTTGGGAGTGGAGTGATCGTGAAGTTTGGTTTTACGGTCCAATTAAAGTTACAGAGGATGTATAATGGCTAAAGAGTTGTGGACTGAAAAATACCGCCCAAAAACCATCGAAGAGTATGTGTTTAAGGACGAGGCGCAGAAGCGACAAGTAAAGTCTTGGATTAAAGAAGAATCTATTCCCCATTTGTTGTTCAGTGGATCAGCCGGTATCGGCAAGACTACACTGGCCAAGGTCCTGTTGAATGAACTAGGTATTCAAGATTTTGATGTATTAGAAATCAATGCATCACGTGAAAATAATGTAGATACTGTTCGAGACAAGATTACAAATTTTGTGCAGATGATTCCATTTGGACCATTTAAGGTTGTGCTGTTAGACGAAGCAGATTATTTGTCATTAAACGCACAGGCTATTCTGCGGGGGCTGATGGAAACCTATTCCAGCACAGCAAGATTTATCTTAACCTGTAACTATCCCAACAAGATCATTCCAGCACTACACAGTCGTTGTCAAGGTTTCCATGTTGAAAAAACTGACCAAACAGAATTTACTGCTCGTGTTGCTACAATTCTAGTAACCGAAGGTATTGAGTTTGATCTCGATACACTGGATACCTATGTTAAGTTAAGTTATCCGGATCTGCGTAAGTGTATCAATCTTGTTCAACAAAACATCACCGAAGACCTTAACTTAACCAGTCCCACAGCAGGAGAAGGTGATAGCAGTGACTACAAGATCGAAATGGTTGAGTTGTTCAAGAAGGGCAAGATTCAAGAAGCTCGCAAGTTGCTTTGCGGTCGTGCTCGCCCCGAAGAGATGGAAGATATCTATCGTTGGCTCTATGACAATTTAGATCTACTAGGATCCACTGATGAGCAGAAGGATAGTGCTGTGTTGGTTATCAAGCAAGGACTTGTTGATCATACACTGGTCGCTGACCCGGAAATTAACCTAGCAGCCGTGTTGGTAAAATTAGCGAGACTGCAATGACTATTAATCAAATTGTTTACGCAACACTTTTTAGTATTATATCCATAGCAATTCTATATACAAGAATTACTTGGATCAATATTAAAGAATGTTATGGAATGTGGTTTAAAAAAGAATACTGGACAGATTACAATATTGTAGAATTTGTTAGCTGGTTAGCAAAGGCAATAATTATTATCCCCGGATTAATTTGGGGGATTCAAATCTGGCAATTTTATTATCTAACATTAATTACTAGTGCTACGCTAATTTGGGCGAGCCGTAAAAAGTCGTTACCTACATTGGTGGGATTTAATAGTCTATGGTTTTGGATTAGTTCCATGGTACTAGCACAACACCTAATATAAAACCGCACAGTCGATTGCAGGTCGAAAACTGTGCGGCGCTCTTGTGGGGTTAAGAGAGTGTGTTAGTCGATATCTGTATCCTTGTAAAGTTTTAAAATTTCTCTGACTACAGGATGACGCTCAACGTGTTGTTGTTCAAACCTTGCCATAGCAATCATACGATACTCACCTCCTTGGCCGTATAAATTACAAAATTCTAGCAATCCGTTTTCTCTTGGGCGGTCAGCCTGGTTT
>Ga0007852_1000492_pt1 | contig 12329 bp, 15 predicted proteins | sample CryBogCBH28Sep08_FD_71227 | JGI IMG/M metagenome (GOLD analysis project Ga0007852, IMG submission 71227) | Freshwater microbial communities from Crystal Bog, Wisconsin, USA - CBH28Sep08 | ecosystem: Environmental > Aquatic > Freshwater > Lake | place: Crystal Bog, Wisconsin, USA | collected...
AACTGAAAAATCTATCCATTCTTGTGGGTCAAGATATGATATTTTTTGTACTTTTTTATCACCTAATTGATAACCAACATCTATATTGTTAGCTTTAACCCACATATTATTATACCAAAATATGTGATTTATTGATGTCTTTAATTCATATCCATCATCAAATTCAAAATGCAACCCTTCACCATATTTTCTATAAGAATCAGTTATTTTTACCATCCCTGAAGGACTATTTATGTATGGTAAGTGATTGTTTTTAATAAGTATTTCAAGTTCTTCTAATGTTATTTTCATAATGTCAATTCAACTCGTATAAATAGGTATGTGGTTAGGATACATTTTAGCAGAATATATCCAGCAATTGGATAGATTGTTGTCCCACATACTTATTATAACCTAATATTCATAAGGATAGTTATGAAAACTAAAACCGCATTAGCTCTTGAATTTTCTAAAAAATTTCCAGAATTAAATTCAGAGGATTTGCAGAAATTCTATCTTACACCAAAAAGTAAACGCGTCACCTCAAAAAATTCTGTAAGTTTTTCAATAAAGTGGTATAAAGATTTTAATTATGATCTTTCAATGCTGGATTGCAAAACTTTATTATATCATCACACAGAAAGAGTGTTACGCCTTGAACGACTAGAATATGAAAATAAACATCCTTCAGTGATAGATATTTCATTATATGAAATATATTCTATAAATAAAGAAGATGCAAAAAATTTATATTCTTGTATGGTAAAACAAAAAACACTAAATATTACATCAAACAACGATAAATACCGATTTAACCCAGACAAAACAGCTTTAATTCTTCGTTATGGTGAAGAAGATGGAATTAGACGATATAATAATTTTGTAGAAAAACAAAAACTAATATCTTCAATGTCTTTATTGTATTGGATAAATCTTGGGTATTCTGAAGAAAATGCAAAAATCAAGCAAGCCGAAAGACAGGCAACATTCTCATATAAGAAATTAGTTGAAGAACACGGTGAAATTATAGGATATTCCATATGGAAAGAACGCCAAGAAAAATGGCAAGATACTCTAAATTCTAAATCTGATGAAGAAAAGAAATTAATTAATAAAAAGAAGGGTCATTATTCTTTAGAAGCGTATTTATTGCGTGGATTTTCAATTGATGAGGCAAATGAATTACTAAATATTGCTTTGAAAAAATTCAGTAGTACATTTTCAAAAGAAGCTATACTCTTTATAGAAGATAATTTTTCTTTAGTTGATGCAAAATATGGCAATTCTGAGTGGTATTTGGTAGATGACAAAACAAAAAGAAGGTATTGGTATGATTATTCAAATATAAACTTGGGTATAATATTTGAATACCATGGACATGCCTTTCATCCAAATAAATCAGTTTTATCTAAAAAGGATTGGGATTTATGGAGGCATCCATTCTCAAAAGAAACTGCAGATGAAGTTCATAAATACGACACAGATAAACGAAAAACTGCTGAAGATCATGGATTTAAATTCTTTTGTGTTTATTCAAATGATTCAGAAGAAACAAAAATCAAAGTAGTGAAAGAAATGCAATCAATCTTGACGAATTGATCTTAAAAAATTAATTGCTGCATCTGATAAATCCACTTTAATTTCTGTATTTGGATCTAAACAGCCTGTGGGTGACACGCAAAGTAACCTTTTATCTCTTAATGCTCTATATACTGCTTCTACTTGATAATCATGCGGAATAATTCTCTCACCATGACTCATCATTTCGAATGAATCTACAAATTTTTGTATTTTCTCTCTAGTAATGCTTTCATCTACTGTGTTAATGTTAGAAGTAACTTCAATATCATTATCTTTACAATATTGAATAATATTCTCATTTAAGCCAGCATATATTAATCCTGTCCTAGAATTCAATAAATGCAGCTTGCCATCCCAATGCTTTTGAATATATGCTTGTGAGAATTTGGCTCCTTCAACTTCAAAGGTATATGCTTCGTATAATTCTTTAAAAATCCCTCGGTCTTCAGTAACAACTTTTAAATAGACATTGTCATAATATTCTAGTGTTATCATCAATTAATTCCATTCTGAAATTTAGAGAATTCTATTGCATTACGAATATCAAAACTCCTGCCCGCTATTGTTTTTAAAATAGATTCAATTTGAGACACTAGAATATTATAATATTCATACTTATTTTGCTCTTTAATGACATTTTTATCACTTGTTAAAAGAGTATCAATTTCAGATTTTAAAATCTTAGGACCAAGATACTGCTTCCACCCTAATTCATTGAGAGTTTCTCTATCTAATTCACCTTTGTAATATCTAGATGCAAGTGTTTTTATTTCATAATATTTAATTTCTGCCTTGCGTCTTTCCATTTTAGCAGCAGTCAATAATTTGAGATATTTGGCGTTTAAATTCGGAGTTCTTAAAGATTCATGGGTCAAATTAATTTCATCAATATTAGAATCTTTCTCCCACATATCGTTAATATCATCTAGCTTTAAGCTCATACACCAAATCCAAATTTCTTAATTTTCTTAGGGGTATTGTCTAGAGAATGGTTGAACATTTCTGCTAATACAAATTCTTGCTTTCCTTCTGGTATTTTTAAATCTGGCATTTTCTCAATTAATTTCTTGCCTTCCTCAACATTCATAGTTCCAAAACTTAAGATATCAAAACAACGCCCAGGTCTTGTCATTGCCTCATCAATATCTTTAGCAGATGGCAAATTAGTTGTAAAAATGAGTTTTTTGCCTTTAATAGATAAAAGTCCGTCCCCTAAATTTAAAAACTTAGGAATTAGATTATTTCCATCTGATCTTGGCTTTAAAAAATTATCTGCGTCTTCAATAATTAGAAGATCATTATTTCCAGTTACAAAGTGGTTGAAAAATCCATCTCGTTCTAAAATAGCAGGGTCATAAGTAACTAATGGTTTAACGCCATCATAGTGTTCAATTAACCCACGAAGAAAAGTAGACTTACCAGTACCCGGAGGTCCAATCAAAATAATTATATTTGCAGAGGATTTAATAAAATCATCATAATATTGTTTAAGTGGTCTATCCAAATTTGGGTACATTTCATCTACTGGCAATTTAGACATATCAATATAAACCGTAGATGGACTATCATCCGGCGAATAGTACCAAGAGATTGAAACACCTTTTGGAAATTTAGCTTCGAATGTATCAATATGTTTATTCAAAAAGTGGTTAGTTCCAAATATAGAGATATAAGTTTCTTGTTCTTCACTCACATATTCAACAAATTCTTTAGTCTTACGATTAATAATCAATCCACCGTTATATGCAGTTTGAATGGTTTGCCAATCATCGCTCTTAAATTCCGCTTCAATATATTCATAGAAATCTTTAACACTTGACCTTACTTGAGTTTTCTTGCAAAAAATGGATTTTTCACTTCTAACTGTTTCAGAGATTAAGTTAGAATATACAAAGTCTTTAATATTGTAACAAGAGACACCTAAGTGTGGCTGCGCTTTGTCAAATAATTGATTAATCATGCGTTTTTAGTCCTGGTTGGTATTCAATTTCGTTAATTTCAAATTCTCTAATTTTTCTTGGTTCTTTTCTAGATGTTTGTCCTACTCTTGGCAAACGAACTCCAGAATTAATATTGTCATGCGTATCCATAAACTCTTCTGCTGATTCTCTAGCTTCTCTAATTTTATTATTGTCATTATATATTAAAACCATGTATCGCCATCCATAATCTTAGTAGGCTTAACTAATTCTTTTCGTTCTTTATTAGTAAGATTATAGTTATAATTATATCCATTACTAAGTTTACCAGCATCTCTAATTTCATGTTTATCCGAAGTAAGAAACCCGCCTATATGTTCATCTTTACGTTGTAAATATGCGATTTTAAAATGTTTAGTGATAGGTAACATTACAACCACCTCTTAAATGCAGATTGTTCCATGCTTTTAGTAATCCACCATTTCTTTTCTTCTGGATTCCATCTAGCTCCTAAAGATTTTGCTTTATTCTTTTCCATAAAAGGGACATTTAAGAACACAATAAAATTATTATAATCTGCTCTATCTTGTTCTGCAAACCCTTCACCATCATCCCTCTTTTTACCTTCTTTAATATCATTGAGGATTTGGGTTATTCCTGCTGTATTTAGAGATAACTTGGCTCTTGTAATAGCTACATATAGTAGTCTTGCTTCTTCTAAAGAATAACCTTTATCGCAAGGACCTTTAAAGTCATCTGACAACATGACTGAATCCCATTCTAATCCTTTAGCCTTATGTGCGCTTGAAATCACTAGAGAAGCGTTATTAACGTCCTTATTAGCAGAGTTTAGTGCTTTTAATACCTTGGTATATCCATAGGTATTTTGCATTGTGATATAAGGCTTTAAATCCTTTCCATCACTGGAATTAGCATAATGCTCTAATTCCTCATAGCTTCTAAAGAGTCGAAACTTGCCTTTAGCTGGTTGATTGTCCTGCAATAATTTAACATTCTCAAAGAATTCCTTAGCGTCAGCAGTACCCGTAGAAGCTATATCAGTATAGCCTTCTGCTAACTTATCAATTAGTGTTTTAGCTACATTAGCATTAGTACGACATAAAATTGCATTAGGCTTATCGTAAATCGTTATTTTAGAATCTACGTTAGGATTGCCTTGCAACTTAGTGGTTTCACTAAATTCCTTGTCTAGAATCATATTACTTAAATCTGCAATTTCTTCACCGAATCTAAAGCTCATAGTTAGATTCGAGTTATATTCAGTCTTAATATTTTCCATTGCATTTACAGCACCCCTCCAACCATATATAGACTGATAACGGTCTCCACAATAAATTATAGGGCAATCTTGAGCTTCTAATAATTTAAGCATTAAGGTATCAGAATCTTGAGCTTCATCCATAAAGATCATATCAAAATTCAATTTAGGATTAGTCATAATCCAGAGTTTTGCATAAACGCAATGCCTAGAAGGAAAGTCAGAATTTAAGTCTGACATTAAATTCCATAGCTTTTCTGCATGAGTTTTATATCTATTATAGAAATTCTCTTTAAGTAATTTAGTGTTTATTAATGGATTAATAATGTCTTTAGGCTCAAAGAAGTGTTTGATACTTATATGGATATCTGTAGTTGCACAAAACCGTTCAATTACTTGTAAAAGGTAATTTCCAATATATGCACTCTTAAAGTCGCTTGAATAATTTGGGATCTTTAATTTTTCTGCAACAATTGAACCATAAAGTCTTTCAGTTAGTCTTGAACCGAATTGAGTTCCTACTGCATTAAACGCATAAGAGTGAAAGGTTTTAGCTTCTATATTAGAGCTAAATTTACTTGAAGCTACTATATCTTTATTAAATGCTAGATAAAGCATCTTTTTAGAAGGCATTGAATTACCAATCAACTTAATAGTTGAGGTTTTACCTGCTCCTGCATAAGCATTAACCTTTTGACTTTTTAAGGTCTTTGCTTTCTCAATAATTGATTCTTGTTCATTTGTTGGTTTCATAATTCAATTATATATTAAAACTCTTTAAAAGTCAATAGTCTAGAATGTGCTTTAGCACCTCACGTAGTGAGCAAAGAGTTAATTCAGGTTATTGAACTTTAGGCGTTTGAACTAATTTAAAGCGGTTTAGAGCATTAATTTACTAAAAGCTAAGTATCTATATTAACTTTTAATTAAAGTCTTTCAACCTTCATTAAATCAATTCTTGATGCACACTATGTGTGCTCGCTGACCTTTAGGTCGGCAGACACGAGCCGTAGGCTCTAAGAAGTCAATTAAACCCTTTAATTCTTTGGAGCTTAAATTTCTTTAAATTTTTGAAGACATTAAATATCAACTATCTAAATTATCTACTCCTCCACTTATGTTACGGAGCTATTAATTTTAAACCTGAATAAACTTTATGCTCGCTACGCGAGGAGCCTTACGGCTCTAATTTTTAATACCTTAATACTTAATCTTTAATACTTAATAATGGAATTTAATATCTATAAAGAACTTATAGACTTGAAACTTAGAGGAACTTGAAGGATTTTAAAAAATTTAAAACTTTCAAGAACTTACAACTTTCCCCATAATAAAGGAAAGTAAATGAACTTTTGAATAAAACTTTCAAGAATAACAACACGAATTGAATAACATAAATAGCAAAACTATTAAAAATAATTATATAGAGTAGATCTAATCTAGGCTTACTGGATTTCTCCAAGAACAATCGTTCTTTGTCATCTATTAGTGACTTCTGCTATTGTGAATTAACCCTTATTATTGATTAATTCCGTTAAATTAGTACCTTTAACACTCTTTCTATAACTCAACAAAGTTGAATTCTACTGAGATATGGAGGGGCGGTTGATCGGTCTCCCTTTACATTCAGCTTATACAGCGGAGTCTTTATTCTGCCATTCGTGCGACGCAATATGTCAAATTTATTTAACATATCTGAATAAAGACATGACGGTGGTTAAGAGTACACCTATCCGTCTCGGACATTCATATAGAAATAAATGTCTTTTACCCTTTAAAGTTAGATTAGTGCACTGCATCGCCCTCAAGACCAATTTTAGCTTGTGGTTACAGTCTAGGAGTTATACCTAGCTTCTATGCTTTGCGCTTTCGCGTTTAAACTACTCAACTAATCCCATAAAGGGCATTATTACCTCACCTTTTCACTTTCGTGTTCTATAAGGGGCTACTAGGGCTAAGAAATTTACCGTCTCCCGTTCACACGATGCCTGTTACCAGACAAAGGAATTCTAAAAAAGAATCCAATTATTAAATCTTCTAAAAATTCAATAATTTGATACTCTACCTATTATATATGGTCAATTTTTGAAATTTCAACCCCTATTATAACTTATTTATATAAATCTAACAACCCGCTAACTCTCCAGGTCTTTGTCTTTGGATCAAATTGCGGTTCTGCTACTGTTTTAATTGGAGCAGCTTCAAAATGAATCTTATTACTTATAACAACTTTAACCTCAATAGGGGTTCCTAAAGAATAAATGATCTCTTCATGTTTCTCCCCAACGACTACATATGAATCTTTTTTAATAGAAAAAACAGTTTTCCCAGTGAATTCAATTACATCGTTCACTAAAATATTGTTTGACCATCCACCTTTAGTAAACCACTGTTTTCTATTTATATGTTTATTTGTGCCTTTAGTTGTAATAATGCTTAAAAGCACCCGTTTTTTGGAAAATTGAAGTACCTTAGCAGTTACTATAAATTTATTATTTTTTGACATAAATTGGACATTTGTTGCAATTTACCAATTATATCATATTTTTATGAATTTGTAAACCCCTACAACTCAAATGGTTATTTCTTCATTTTATATGCTGACATCCAACCAAGCATAAAACTCCATTTATCGAGTTTTGATGGTCTTCCTTTAGTTTGAATTTCCCATGCAGATTCTGCTAGTAATTTTAAGTCTGAATCATTCATTTTAAAATATTATAAATATATCAATATAACTATTTATAAGAGTTAAATTGAGCTACGGAAAAAACACAAATCAAGGCAAATTTAAACCAAAGAACCCTAATAAATATAAAGGAGATGCCAATAATATAATGTTTCGATCATCATGGGAATTAAAGCACATGAAGAGATGCGATGAGAGCCCAGATATCATAGAATGGTCTTCTGAGGAGATTATTATACCTTATAAGACATTCGATGGTGTTTTGCATAGATATTTCATTGATTTCTATATGAAAGTCAAGCAAAAAGATGGCTCAATTAAAACATTTTTAGTAGAAATAAAGCCTGCCCAGTTTGCAAAACCCCCAAAAACACCCAAGAAACAAACCAAAAGATTTATAACAGAAGTTCTAGATTACTCAAAGAACATTGCAAAATGGAAAGCAGCAGATGAATTTTGCAGAAAAAACAATATTACATTCATGGTTCTCACAGAAGAAGGACCAATAGACTGGAAAAAGCATGCCCAAATCCAATAAACCAGAACCATCTAACTTATTGAAATCATTGATAAAAAGGATAGATTCTGAGCCAAAACAAGCTGAACTGCCTCCAAATAAGCTAGTTTTACCCGATAATAAGATTAAAACTCCACTTATAAATAAACTTATAAATAGGATTGAACCATCTAAAAAAGATGTTTTAGCTAAGAACCCATTTAAAGATATTGAGGCTCTTAGGCGAGAAATCAATCCAAAGAACCAGTTCACCTTTTATCAGCAGCAAATCAAAAAGATTAAAGGTGAGGTAACCGCACCAAAACTCTTAAATACTAGCGCAACTAAGAAAACCATTAGTTTTGGGTCGATGTTCCTCTTTAATTATGATGCAAAATTGAAAGATGAGCTTCCATATTGGGATGCTTATCCTTTAGTAATTCCTTTTGATGTTGCTAAAGGAGGGTTCTTGGGGTTGAACCTTCATTATTTGCCGATTTACTTGAGAATTCGATTTCTTGAAAAGCTCTATGATTTTCAAGCAGATGAGACCCTAACAGATGATGCAAGACTAGAGTTTTCATGGAGCATGACAAAGGGAATTTCTGGTCTTAAAGAAGCTGAACCATGTGTGAAGCATTATTTAAGTAATCACGTAACTTCTAGATTTATGTTAGTTAAACCGCAAGATTGGAAAGCTATTTGCTTCTTACCATTACAGCAATTCAAGAAAGCATCAGCAGGAAAAGTATGGCAGGACTCTTTAATGAAGATGAGAAAATAGAATGGCAAAATCAAGTTTAAATCAATTCTTAGCACTCGTAAGATCGACAGGTCTATCTAAAACCAATAGATTCTTTGTTAGAATTGCACCTCCACCAGCATTAATTTCTCCGATTGATCTTAGTTCTTTAGCACTATTAGCAGAATCCTCTAGCCTTCCCGGTAAAAGTCTAAATACTCAAGAATTGGGAATCTATGGTCCAAAATATAACAGAGTTACTGGTGTTAATTATGGCAATACTATTAAAATAACATTTTTGGTCGACAGACTCCTTAGAGTTAAGCGGTTATTTGATGATTGGATCGACCTTGCAGTTAGCCCAAACTCTTATAATGTGGCTTACGCTTCTAACTATTTAAGCCAAGAAATTAGCATTATTCAATCTGATAATATGGAAAATGAAATTTATCAGGTGAAGCTAATTGATGCTTTTCCGGTTGATTGCTCTGAGATTGAATTGGATTCGTCTACTGAAGGATTTTCTAGAATCGTAGTTACCTTTAAATATAGAAAATGGGTTGGAGATTTAACAGACGATCCAAATGCTAACGAAGCATTTTCTCTATCAAAATTATTAGGACTTTAAATGTTACCAAAATTAACAATTCCAGAATATTCAACAACTTTACCGATTTCTAAGAAAAAAGTTAAGTTTCGACCATTCTTAACAGGTGAAAAGAAAATCTTATTGATTGCTAAGGATACTGGTGATGATGCTGATATTGAAGCAGCCACCATTAGAATCATTGATATCTGCACTTATCAAAAGCTAGATATTGAGAGTCTTCCATTTACAGACATAGAATGGATTTTTATTAAAATCATAGAAAAATCCATCTCAGAGGTAGTACCGCTCAATGTAAAATGCGGTTCTTGCAATAAAGACAATGATTATGATTTAGATCTAAGCAAGACTGAATTAACATCAGGCAAAGATTCTAAAATAATGCTAGAGGATAATCTTGGAATTATCATGAAATATCCTTCTATCTCTCAAGTTCAAAAATTAAAAGATAATAATTCGCCCGAAACAGTGTTCAATTTAATTATTGACTGCGTCCAAACCATTTTTACTGATAAAACAGAGTATCAATCTAAGGATTCTAGTCGCGAGGATATTATTAAATGGGTTGATCAATTAAATGATACTCAATTCTCTAAGATTGAAGAATTTATGGTTGAGCTACCTGCTCTAAGAAATAAAATTGAATTTAATTGCATCCACTGCAAAGAAAAGAACTTATTTTATATAGAAGGATTAAAAGATGTTTTTTAATTGGTATGTCTCAAGAATCGCTGATGGCATACCTCAAGAACAACTATGCGATTCATCGTTACAATCATTATTCTTTAACCGAATTAGAGAATATGTTGCCTTGGGAAAGAGAAGCCATTACCTTCTTAATTTTAGAAGATCTAAGAAAGCAAGAGGAATCTAATGGCTAATAAGAAAGAACCCTCAAAATTGCTTCAGTCTTTAATTGCAAGACTAGATGATACTAATCCTTCAGATATCAAGACAAATGCCGATACAACCGCTTCTGACGCTTCTATGAATCAATCTACACCGAAGCCGAAGGTTAAGACTAGCAATAACTGGCACATTCCAGTAGATCTACCAGAATCTAAACTCGATGCGGATGAAGGCAAAGATCAAGAATATCAAAAAACAACCAAAGCTGAAGAAGAACTTACAAAGAAAGATGTAAAGGACAAAGTATCTAAAAGAGTTGAGTCTTTAAATAAGATAGGACAGACTCTATCTAAGCATTCTACGATTATGGGGTTCTCTAACCAATCAACTTATATATCTGCAAAAAAATCTTTGGATGAATTCTCCAAGACAATGGAGTCTAAAGGAGGTGAATCTTTAGTTGGCGCATCACAATCCCAGTTAGATATTTTAAATAGATTAGAGACTTTACTACTAAATTTTGTCAAATCCGGCGGCAAGGATTCTGAAAAATTCAATAAACAATTAAAAAAATTGCAGGGCAATATTAATATAGCTGAAGGACCTCAAAAGACAAAAGAGTTCTTAACTAAAGTTTCTAGGGATATTCAGGGGAAAAATGAATCCAATGAAAAAGGATTATTGCAAGCCGTAATTGAAAAATTCTTTGGAGAAGCACCTAAAACAAATAGAATGTCAGAGAGATTTGTTGAAGGTAGTGTATTAGGCAATTATTTTAAATCTAAAGAGAGCAAACAATTAAAAGCGCAGGGATTAGATTTAGATATTGTTGAAGGTGAATTAGAAGAACAGACAAAAGAATTAAAAGAATCTAGAGTTTCTCCTAAAAGCAAGAAAAAAAAGGGAGGAAGGGATAAATACTCTCTCAATGAAAACGCAGAAGAATTATATGATAAGCAGAGAGATGAGAAATATGCAAAAGAACATGAATCTCTAAAAGAATCTCCAAAAGATAAAGAGATGCGTCATTATGAAGAATCTCAAAAAGAATCTAGAGTTTCTCCTAAAAGCAAAGAAAATAAAATTGACTCAATGAAAGTTGAGAAATTAGAGGTTAAAGGGTTTGCAGATAATTTGGGCAAGATACTAGTAGAACTAGAGCTTATTAGAGAAAAGATTGGTGAGAATGGTGAATCTACGGGCTCGTCTATACCTTCTATTGATGGGATTGGCAATAAATTAAAATCCGGTGTTAGTTCTATGGGTAGAATTGGGGCTAGGCTATTAGGGACAACCGCAGGAGCAGCTGCAACTTCAGTGGCATTGGGCGCAGGAGCAGACTATGTAGCAGGTCAATTTGGGGTTGGTAAAGATGAGAATGGCAATGATCTCAAAGTAGATGAGAGGCAAGATGATGAAAACTGGAATAAGATGTCATTTCTCGAAAAAGCCCAATCTGGGGTTGCTAGAGGAATCGAAAAAGTAGGAAATGTTGCATTCCTTGGTAATATGAGTAAGCAAGCACAAGCAGATAGAATTAAAAAAGAAACTGAATATCTTAGTAAAGGTGAAATTACACCTAAGTCTAATTCTTTATTAAATAACTCTGCAGATGTAATTAATCAAAAAAATGAAGCTATAAATAATAAAGAGCAGCAGCCAATAATTATTAATAATCAAGCACCACCGCAAGTAGCACCTCAACAAAACAATTCTCAAGTAGTTCCAGTAAAAGCAGATCCGAATAATAATGACGGCTCATTTAAAGAATGGGCTAAACACAAACTTCAAGGTTGGTAGATAGATGGGATATGATGCATTTGGCAATTTTGATGGTATTATAGATACAGGGACATTTGCAGACCCAAGTTCTTTTGATACAACTGTAGTTAATCCAAAAACAACTATAAAAACGCTTAACCCAGAAGATACTCCTATAAATCGTAGGAATTATCAATTTTCACAATCTAATCAAGGCAAATATAATATCTCTAATTTAAGATATCCTGATAATACATCATCAGTTGATGATAATCAGCATTATGTTGCTTTCTATATAAATGTTCCAGAATCTTCTAAATTCTCAAAGGGAAATAGAATTGGGGTTGTTAATAATGAAGGGCAAAATAGAACAGATGCAGCTAATTCGCCAGTAGCAGAAAAATTTGCAACAGCAGCTGCTGGCTTA
>Ga0007852_1000514_pt1 | contig 11999 bp, 11 predicted proteins | sample CryBogCBH28Sep08_FD_71227 | JGI IMG/M metagenome (GOLD analysis project Ga0007852, IMG submission 71227) | Freshwater microbial communities from Crystal Bog, Wisconsin, USA - CBH28Sep08 | ecosystem: Environmental > Aquatic > Freshwater > Lake | place: Crystal Bog, Wisconsin, USA | collected...
TCGCCTTGCTCTCCAGTGCGACAAGCTCAAGCATCTCTGCGATCTTCTTTGCCCGCTTATCTGAATCAACTTTACGAGCCCGCAAGCCATATTCAATGTTCTCTGAGACGGTGAGGTTTGGGAAGAGCGAGTAAGACTGGAAGACCATGCCCATATCGCGCTCGTTCGCTGGGGTCTCGTTGTAGCCAACGCCATTGACGAGCAATTCGCCTGAAGTGGCGACCTCTAATCCAGCCACGATACGAAGCGCAGTGGTCTTACCGCACCCTGATGGTCCGAGCAGGGCGACGAGCTCCCCTGGTTCAAGAACGAGATCTAGGCCATCAAGCGCCTTTACCGACCCGAAATGGCGGCTAATGCCGCGGAGTTCAAGAGTGCTGCTTGCACGATCTTTCTTACTCATTCATCCACCTCTACTCGTTGCGCACCCTTCTTGGAGAAGAGCGCGATCGTTGAAAGGAGCGCAATAGCCCCTACAAAACTAAAGACAGAGATCGCAATAGCACCCAGAATGTTCTGTTGTGCTGCGACAACAGTCCACGTCGGAAATGTCTCCCAATGCAAGAGCGATGTAATCGTGTACTCGCCGATCGATAATGCAAATGTCAAAAAGAGTGCGCCAGTAATACCGCTGCGGATCGCTGGCACGATGACGCGGATAATTGTGCGAGTCCATGATGCTCCCAAACTTCTAGATGCTTCAACTAAGGTTTTTAGTGCGACAGTCTGAAGGGAAGTATCTAGTGCGCGATATGTGTAAGGAAGGGCGATGATGACAAAGAAGAATACGAGTTCATATTGAGTGTTTTGCAAGATCGATGGCATTGCGACCTGGGCACCAATTGCGAGCGAGACGACTGGGATGATCAATGGCAAGATGCAGAGAAAATCAACGAGTGATTTATAGCGTTGCCCCTTCAGATTCAGATAGACCATTGTCGGGACCATCAAGATCAGATTGAGAGCGCCGGCAAGTACTGCAAGCTTCAATGATGTGAAGAGGCTGGGATAGAAACCATCAGCGTGGATCAGCCATTGGTAATTGACCCATGAGTGACCCTTGCCGCCCGTCCCTTTAAAGCTATAGACAGATGCACCATACAGCGGAATGACAAAGATGAGGATCGCCAATAGAGATGAAACCGTAATGAGCGGCCATTTAAGGCTGAACTTCTTCATTGGCTCCGCCATTTCGCCGCCTTGAGTTGAGCTGCTATATAGCCAGCCATCGCAATTGTTGCGACCACAATCATTCCGACTGCGAGAGCATCGCCTAGATTTGCTTGATCAGAGATCACATTGCCGTCGACAAGCGTTCCAATAATGATCGGTACAAGCGGCACAGTGCCCACAGTGAGCGCTCGAGCAGTCGCATATGCCGAGAACCCGCCAGCAAAGAGCAAGAAAAAGGCGCCGATAAAGGATGGCGTGAGGATCGGAATGCCGACTCTGCGCCAATAGGTAGCAGGAGAAGCTCCGAGATTGATGCTCGCCTCTTCCCACTCGCGACGCATGCCAGCGATCGCAGGCTTAAAGACCAAGACCATCAGTGGGACTTGGAAGAACGAGTAGACCATCACAACGCCAGTGAACGAGAAGATCGTGAAGTGTCCGGCATAGATATCCCAGCCGAATGATTTAAGGACAGTGGTCACAATTCCTTCGGTACCAAAAGCTGCGACAAACATAAATGCGAGTGGAACTCCGCCAGAGTTCGCGAAGACTGCCGAAACAGAATCAATGACTGCGCCAAATTTTCCATGTGCATACTTCACGATCACATAAGCGAAGAATGCGCCAAGGATTGAACCAATAATCGATGTCACAATGGAGAGTTTGAGTGATACAACAAATGCATGCAGGTATGGACCACTCTTGAGAATGGGGCGATAGTTTGCCAGGGTCCATTCATTTTTGTTGCCATGAAAGCTTCGAAGCGTTACTGCGATAACCGGCCAGATGAGGAAGAAGCCGGTGAAGATGAAAAATGGGAGTAGCGGAAGCACGCCGGTCCCTCGGCCGCTCGAGCGAACTCGAGAATGTGCTTTCACTACTCCCATATATTCAGTTAGTAACCAGGATTAAGACTAGTTACCAGCGATTGCTGGCCACTGTGCCTTAAGAAGAGTCTTCGCCGCATCCTGTTCTGCAGGAGTTGGTGTCACGATCTTCGTGCCTGCTGGGATTTCATAACCAGCTGGTGCTGTTGCATTTGTCTTCTTCGCAACCATTGCGTCGTACTCGATTGGAAGTGCGCCGCCTGCGATCCAGATGTTCTGTCCGCCGTTGATTGCTGCAAAGATCTTTGAACCTGACATACCCTTAGTTGAGCCAAGATCCATTGAACCCTTGCCCTTGTTCTCTGAGTAGAGGAACTCTGTCCAGAGGCGAGCAGCAGCTGGGTGTGGAGCGTTGAATGGGATAGCCATGATGTATGGAGTTCCCTTGATGACTGCATCTGAAGGAATAACATACTTAACAGTCTTTCCAGCCTTAGCAGCTGTAGCTACAGCTCCTGGACCGTTGAATGACCATGAGAATGAGACCTTGTATGCACCAGCGAGGAAGTTCTGTCCGCTTGCAAGTGCTGTAACGAAGTTACCTGAAGACTTAAGGCCGCTGAAGTAATCGATACCCTTTTGAACGTCTCCAGTTGTTCCACCATTTGCGAGGTTCGCTGCGAAGACTGACATCAACGCTTCCTGAGCACCTGATGGATCTCCACCGATAGCAACCATGTTCTTGAACGCTGGATCCTTGAGGTCATTGAATGACTTTGGAGCCTTGGCAATTGAAGTGTCATATGAAAGTGCGATGACGCCTGCGTAATCGCCGTACCAGCGACCTGAAGCTTCCTTGTATGCAGGTGTGATGTCGTTCCAGTTCACAACCTTGTAAGGAGCGAAGAGGTTAGCGTTATCTGCACCATATGTGATACCGACGTCAACTGCATCTGGAACCTTTGAAGCAGGAGCGGTCTTTACTGTCTGAATTTCATAAGCTGATGATCCATCTGGATTGTCATCAGTGATCTTGATGCCGAAAGCCTTTGAGAAAAGATCCATGGCCTCGCCATAGTTTGCCCAGTCACGTGGAAGTGTGATGACGTTGAGCTTTCCTTCTTTCTGAGCTGCCTTGACGAGTGCATCCATGCCACCGCATGACTTGAGATCTGTGCACTTTGAATAGTCGATTGAAGCAGCGTTTGAAGCTGATGTTGTTGCAACCATTGAAGCTGCAGCCATTGTGGCCACGATAACTCCAGTGAGTAGACGCTTGCGCATATATCCCCCTTAAGGATTGGTAAGCGCACTCAACCGCGAGGAGTTTGCAGGGAGGTTCCTTAACGGGGTAGATCTGATGAAAGGAAAGTTAACAAATGGTTGGAAGGTAAACGGCACCTTCAAGAACATGTGTAGCACCGGCGTGGAAAAGTTGCTCAGGATTATGCGCACCTGTGGAGACTCCTGCGATGATCTGCGCTCCCGCGGTAACACCTGCCTGCATATCTGACTCGGTATCGCCGATCACCGCCACATCATTGGCACTGATATGAGTCATATACCGCTCGTTATATAGCTCTATCGTGCGAAAGATCATGTCAGGTGCCGGGCGACCCTGGGCGACCTCTGAAGCGGCAACCGAAAAGTCAATGATTGACGCCCATTTCAGGCCGTCGATAACACTATCGAGAATATCTCGTGGGAATCCAGTAGTAATTCCAACAGCAATTCCATTCTCACGAAGGCGATTGAAAAGCTCGCTAATACCAGCGAACTCTTGAAGTTTCCCGGCTTTTACAAGGTTGATATAGCCCTCAACAAAGCGATCGTGCGCCTTATTGGCTCGATCCGCATCTCCATCACACAGGTGCATGAAGACATCAATCTTCCGCTGCCCCATCGTGGCATTCACATAATCTGTCATGCGATCCATCTCAGGAGTGCCGAGCGGTGTGCCCATCGAGGCCATGGCCCCTTGAAATGCTTCTACAACCAGCCCGCCATCTTGAGCAGTAGTACCGGCGACATCAAAGATCGCTAACTTAATCTTCTTATTATTTATAGGGACCACTGGTTCACCGTCTCTTCTGCTATCGCCGGTGAAAGGGTATTTCCTCTTCCGCCGCCACCAGTGACTACGTGAGCTCCTGGAGCAATCTCACGTCGTATATAGATCTCATCACTTGTACTTTGACTGTAAACGCCATCCCAACGCTTCTCGATACGTGGGACCTCGCGACCAAAGATATTTGTCATGACATTTCTCAAATGATCGTATGGCGCTTCATTAATTTCATGGGTAAATGGCTCGGAATATTCATGTGTATCACCAATAGTCATCGAACCATCGAGCCGCTGCACTAATAACAATTGCATCTTGTATTGAGTAGCAATCTCTGATTGCGCACCGAGACGATCGAGCGAAAGATCTTTAAAAGCTGGGTAATAGCGAAGTGAATCGGCATCGGCAATGGAGTGACCCAAGTGCGCGCCAAGTGGGGCAGTAGCGGCCATCTGTAGGCGAACCTTACGAAGTGGTGCTTGTTCTAAGAACTCTTCAATAAAACCCTTATGCGCAGCTCCTGCGCAAATCGCGATGTAATCCCCCGAGAACTTTCGACCATTGATATCGGTGACATGATTGCCAGTTTCATCATGATAGAAATCAACTGCCTCAAACTCCGGGACCCATGTGTAATCGGGGAAACTCTTTAGATAGTCGCGCAATCCACCTAAGAGCAAGGGTGGCTCAACCGCAGCATCAGTGGTGCATTGCAAGGCGCCAACGTATGTGCCAGCTAGCTCTGGTTCGAGTGCAATCGTTTGATTCCGATCTAGCACTCTAAATCCACGTCGATCTGCATCTGCCATAGCCGCTGCCTCTTGCATAACGGTGTATTCAGCATCGTTCTGTGCAATGGTGAGCGATCCATTGGCTCGAAATCCGATTGCCGCTTTTGAGCCGATATCTCCCCAGAGTTCGCGCGCACGAAGCGCCAGATCGAGTTCGGCACCGGCAAGGCGACCACTCACCCAGATCAATCCGAAGTTACGAATCGATGCCGATTGTGGCTTAATGTCGCGCTCAAGATGCGTAACGGCAAAACCCTTTTCGACTGCGAGCACAGCGTGCATCGTTCCGATAATTCCACCACCGACAATGAGAGCGTGCTTCATGGCCCTATCTCAACATAGATATCTCTGACTTGAGAGTGAGAAAGGTGAAAGATGGATGAACTTATTTTCGTAGCGCTGCCACCGCACCAGTTGGAACAACAGGTGAATGTGGTTCCACCAGATCTAGTTGTTGATACTCCTGGCCTTGTTCTGGGCGGGACTCGTTATCTCCCTTATTTGGCCACAATGAAAAGGCTCGTTCAGCCTGGGCCGTGATCGTGAGTGATGGGTTCACACCGAGATTAGCAGTGACGCTCGATCCATCGACAATGTGGAGCGTTGGGTAGTTCCAAACCCGGTGATATGGATCAATGACGCCATGCTTTGCATCAGCGCCAATGACACATCCTCCAACAAAATGAGCAGTAAAGGGGGCGTTGAAGAGATCTCCGTAATGACCAGCTGCAATTCCATCGCGCTTCTCAGCGATTTTACGCACTACTTCATTGGCTGCGGGAATGTATGTTGCATTGGGCTTATCTAGATCGTTTTTAGAAGTTAGCCGCCACCCGAAGAGCCCCTTCTTACCCGAGACTGTTACTGAGGAATCGACGTTCTGCATGACGAGTGCGATCACACTTCTCTCACTCCACTTTTTCACATTAAGAATCTGAAAGATCAATCCTGGATTCCTCAACAAGCTTTTGCGCCACTGACGGCGTCGATCTTTCGCGATAAATCCATCTGTCATCACTGTTTGTAGGAGACCCATGAGGTTGCTGCCCTTGCCGTATCTCACAGGTTCTACGTGGGTCTGGTTATCTGGGAAGAATGAGGAAGTGATTGCAGATCCCTTTGTGTAATCCACATCAGACTTTTTGAGTAAGGCGCCAGTAAGTGCCTCACTATTTGTCCGTGAGAGTTTGCCTAGCATCGGTGACAAGTGAGGAAGGATGCCTTGATCCTTCATTGAGTGAAGCAACTTCTGTGTGTTGTAGGTGCCGGCAGCTACAACTACTTGGCGAGCGGAAAATGTTTGTGAACCACCGAACCAGGATGTGCTTTTGCGAGTTGTTACGATCCACGACGTATCAGATTGTTCTTCAATCGTAGTGACAGTGTGGAGAGGAAATACCTGTGCTCCGGCGCTCTCGGCGAGGCCTAGATAATTCTTAGGAAGGGTGTTCTTCGCATTGAAACGGCACCCTGTCATACAAGCTCCGCATTGAGTACAACCATTTCGGTCTGGACCTGCTCCGCCAAAGAATGGATCGGTTACAGTCTTATTGGTGCCATCTCCAAAGTAGATGCCAAGTGGCGCCATTTTGAAGGTGTGGCCAACTCCCATCGCCTCAGCTGCCTCTTTCATCGCACTATCTGATGGCGAAAAATAAGGGTTTTCTGCTACTCCTAGCATGCGATGAGCCAGGTCGTACCAAGGTTTTAACTCAGCTTTCCAATCGGTAATGGAACGCCACTGCGGATCGTTGAAATAGGTATCTGGTGGTGTGTAGAGAGTATTGGCGTAGACAAGCGATCCACCGCCGACTCCTGCTCCTGCCAAGACCATGACATCAGGAAGTGCATGGATGCGCTGAATGCCCGTTAATCCAAGTCGGGGAAAGAATAGAAATCGGCGCAGGCGCCAGGATGTCTTAGGAAAATCTTTATCTTTAAATCTACGGCCCGCTTCTATGACTGCGACGCTATAACCCTTTTCGCGCAATCGAAGAGCAGCGACGGATCCGCCAAAGCCAGATCCGATCACCACTACATCGAAGTCACGTTTCATGACGAATAGTTATCCGTTAAAGGAGCGCATCTCTGCGCGAAGTGAATCAAGTCCCATTGGGCCGATCTTCAACGCGTAGTTGTGGAAGGCCTTGATATCAAACTTTTCGCCGAGGCGCTCCTTCGTCTCTTCGCGGATCTCCATCCAGATGCGCTCTCCCACTTTGTAAGAGATAGCTTGGCCTGGCCAGGAGAGATATCGCTCGATCTCTGATTGTGCGAATGCTGGCTCAATCAAAGCACGCTCCACCATCAAGTTATATGCAGACTCTGCATTCCAAGGCTTGCCTTCGAAATCATCGAGACCAAGGTGCATTCCAATATCAACAACAATACGTGCAGCGCGAAGTGCTTGACCAGAGAGATAGCCAAGTTCTAAAGCAGGATCATCGAAGGCCCCGAGTTCATCCATGAAACGCTCTGCGTAGAGCGCCCAACCTTCGCCATAACCTGAGATCCAGGCACCAGTGCGCTGGAAGCGGGTAAGGCGATCCTTCTCAATGATTGCAGTTGCGCATTGGAGATGATGGCCTGGAACAGCTTCGTGGTACCAGGTAGAGGCGATATGCCAGAAGTTAAAGGTGTCGTTGCCAAGGGTTGGATACCAGGTTGTGCCGGGACGTGAGAGATCCTCTGAAGGTGGCATGTAATAAGGGGCAGCGGCTGAACCTTCTGGAGCGAGCTTTGCATCGCAGAAGCGGACGCGATCATCGATATCGAAGTAGATGCCATCGACCTTCTTGATCGCTTCTTCTGTGAAGTCGCGGAGCTCTTTGAGCAAGTTATCTGATCCATGGATCTTGAGGTGATCACTCTCTTCGCAGAACGTGGCAACTTCAGCAAGGGTCTTGCAATGTGGTGCGATCTTTGCAGCAGCTCGCCACATACGATCGTTGATCGCTTGGAGATCCTGCTTGCCCCACTCATACGTGGCTCGAAGATCGAGTTCGGCACCAGTGAAGTAACGAGCCCATGGTGCATAACGTTTCTCACCTACGCCATCTGCATCTGCGGAACGAGGTGCATGGACATCTGTGAGCCACTTCGACATTTCAAGACAGGCAGCTTCGGCGCTCTTTGCAGCAGCAGCAACTTCAGAGTTTCCTGGAGCGATCTCTGCAGCAATCTTTGAATAGGCACCTTCTGAGTGGGTCTTCAATTGGCCAGCAACAGCAAGAACTTGGCGTCGTGCAGTGCGATGTCCTTCTGCATGTACTTCTTCTAAACAATCGCGCCATGACTTGAGTGATCCGGCAATCGCAGCAAAACGCTTTCCGGCATTTGCAACTTGCTCTGGGGTATCGAGAGCCATGATTGTGAAGACGCTACGAATTCCACTTACAGGTGAAGCGAGCTGACCATAAGCAACGTACGCTTCACGAGAGTCGTGGAGTTGTAGACGAGATTCAATACGTTCGATCAGAACTGCTTGGGCGATGCGGTCAATATCATCGATTGGCTGGAGCGCCTTTGCACGATGGAGGACATCACGTGAATATGCCGCTGCCTTGTTTGCATGGGCGAGTGAAAAGTCATCGAGTTGATCTTCATACCCAGGGATTCCTAGAGAGGTGCACTCCATAGGGCTAAAGGCTGCGCTCTTCTCGACATATTCATCAGAGAGGGCAAAGATCTCGGAACGGTGGGTTGTCTGTGTGCTCATGGCTATTTTTAGCACTTAAGGCGCTAAAAAGCACTACTTACTTGCTCAACCAGCCCCAGATGAGACCCGAAAGATCTGTGCCCTTCACCAACAAAATAAGGAAGATAAAGACAACAAGTCCTAGGAGTCGATAAGCGTAACGAGAGGCAAGTGAATTCCCATTAAGGATCCGTTTTTCGCTCTCACCGGCGAAGGCATAGAGAGCCCCAATAATCAGTGATTGAACTGTGAGAATCACGATCGCAGTTTGGAGATATGTGCGACCATCAGGAATCTCTTTCTGAAGGATTGCACCGAAAATCCCTCCAATCACCGCAGTGACCAATAATTTAAAAGCGCCTTTAGGAAGAAATGTGCTTTTCAATATTGGAGTGCTTAATCTTTCGCCAGCCATATCGAGGAACTTTGGCGCTATGAAGAGGGCTGTGGCTAACCATAAGCCAAAACAGTTTCCGACGAAGAGTTCTGCGGTGAAGAAGAAGGCAAAGGTCCGGAAGGCGAGCACAAACCAATGGTGTCGATGTGAAACGCTAGCGAGTTCAACAAAGAGTGAGCGATGGCGCTCTGGATATGAGTAAGTACCAAAGTCTTCAATAATTAATCTGATAACAATCGCTATGCCCATAATCACACCTATTGCATTGGCATGGTTCATGATCGCTAGTTTGAATCCTGAAAGTCCGCCAAGTGATTGAATGAGTTTCTGAGTTGCCCATCCTTCGAGTAGCGCTGCAAGAGCATAATCAGTTCCGCGCTCCCACAAGGTTGAGAAATCCTTTACTTCACGACGTACTGGTCTAATGGCGCTCGCAATCAACCCTGGAGCAAAATACAGAATCGACACTCCAAGAGTTGTCAGAATATGATGCCTGCTGTTGAAGTTCCCGGAGACAATCACACCAATCGAAAAGATGAAGGCAATGATGAAACCGGCATAGGCATCAGCTAGGCCAACGAGCATTCCTAGAAGCGTGATTCCCAAAGTGGCAGGAACCGCTTTTCCACCGTTGAGACTCAATGTATGGAAACCAATGTAGATCGCTAATGGGTAGAGCAGGACCTCTAGTGAGCCAATAATTGAGCGTAAATAAGTGCCATCCAGAAGGAGTCTCGCCATCAGCGGTGAGAACCTTGAAAATTGTTGGGCAGCTTGGCCGAAGAAGGAATCAACATGTGAAGTAAGCGGTGAGCGCCAGGTGCGCTTCTTATCGCCCCAACCGGCAGCGCGCTCTACTGCGATGAGCTCGCCAGCATCAACGCTCTGCACAGAGCTCTGGTCATTATCTTCTTGAGATTGATCAGATTGTTCAGATTGAGAATCTGATGAACTCTGTGACGACCCTGCAATCGATCCACCGATAGCACCTAAAAGTGCAAGTGCAGTAACAGCGATAGAGGTACTCCCCTTTGGATCTGAAGCAGGATTAAAAGGTTGATCTAAATCTGGACAGATATTGTTCCAATGAATTTCGCCCTTAAGATTTTTGCAGAATTGAAGGGTCTTCTCACTTACAAGGCCATTGGCATCTGTCACTTGAATTTGCACATCGTGGAAACCAGGGGCGGTATCTGCGGGAACGTCAATGTTGAGTTGCTCAGATGGATTAGTAACTGGTTTGTTGATCACAACCGTATCTTGAGCCCAAGCGGATAACGTCATCACCTGGAGACCTAAGACAACTCCTAGAAGGATCTTCTTCTTCATTTGTTAGCTCCATCTTTGATTGTGACTTTAATCTTTTGGCCAGGCTTGAGATTCATAATGCCGACATTGGCACGATTGCCATCGGTCTTCGGAGAAATTTCAACAACAGATTCACTCTTCTTTGCAGGGGCCGGTTTATTTATAGTAGCCGACTTGCCTTGCGTGATCGTTACCTTGATCTTCTGCCCCGGCTTCAAATTATTGATCGCGACGGAGGCGCTCTTATCTCCGACCTTTGGTGCGATCTCAAGTGGCTTAGCAACGGTTGATGATGCAGATGGCTTTGGAGATGGCTTTGGAGATGGCTTCGCCGATGCACTTGGAGAACTAACCGGAGTTGGCTTCACAGTTGGCTTGCTCGATGGGGCAGGCGCAGGGGTCACTGGCGCTGGGTTCGATGGTGAAACGCTCGGTGATGGTGAAGAAATTGGGGTCGGCTTTGGAGTTGGTGTTGGCTTCACGGCGGGAGGCTTCGCTGGGTGAACAGGAATCGGTGTGAAGATCGGTGCAGGCGCTACTGGGGCAACTGGAACTACCGGCACAACAGGATTCCGTACTGGAGCAACCACTACCGCCGGTGCCGGAGCAACCGGAGCAGCCACAACTCCGAGAGTAAAGGTGGATGAAACTGATTGCGCTGGTGAACCAGAATCTATAGCAGTCAGAGTAAAAGTGGTGATTGCAAGAATTTCTGTTGGTGTTCCACTAATTCGACCAGTCGCTGGATCCAACGTTAAACCTTCTGGCAGAGCTGGCGATACTGAGTATGTAAACGGAGCAGTTCCACCAGCAACTGTTACAGGAGTGAAAGGTGTGATCGCGGAATTCTGTGTTGCAGAAGTGCTTGCAACGGAGGTATTTGCAGTCAATGGTCCTGGTGCAACTTCGAGTGTGAAATCGGCATGTGATGTTCCACCTGCTGCATCCGTTGCAGTGATGGTGTAAGTCCCTGATGCAACCGCTGAGATCGGAGTTCCGGTGATTTGGCCGGTTGCAGGGTTCAGTGTGAGACCGGCAGGAAGTGCTGGTGAGACTGAATACGTCACTGGTGCAACACCATTTGAAACGGTGATTGGCGTGAACGGTGTTGCAGGTACACCTGCGGTGAGTGATACCGGAGTTGTCGAACCAAGTGCGCTCAACGCTGGATTTCCGGTCAATGTGAAGGATGACGATGAACTCTCAGGCGTTGGCGTAGTTGAATCAGTAGCTGTGATCACGAATGTGGATGTTCCAGAAGGTGCCGTCAAGGTACCGGTGATGGCGCCTGTTGAGGTATTAAATGAGAGGCCAGCTGGAAGTGAAGGCGCGATGGCATATGTGATTGGCGCAATTCCACCTGCAGCCGTGACTGGAGTAAAGGCTGCAACTGCAACGCCTACTTCAATAGCTTTCGTTGCCAGAGCTGTCGTCGCAGAAACCGGGGCGTAGTAATTAAATGCCGCAGCCGCTGTCACCTGCTGTGAATCTGGTGTTGTTACAACGACATCGGCAGGGCCCGGCGCATCGGCGGGAGTTGTACATGTAATCGAAGTTGACGTTGGAGTTCCAGTAATGGTGCAAGGGTTGCCATCAAAGGTGACGGCGGTAGGAGATGATCCCTGAATCAAATTAGTACCAGTGATTGTTACTGATGTGCCGCCAGCCCCTGAGCCTGTTGCAGGTGAGACAGAGGTGATGGTTGGTGAAGGGGTAGGTGTTGTGATGGAACCAGTCATTG
>Ga0007852_1000525_pt1 | contig 11807 bp, 16 predicted proteins | sample CryBogCBH28Sep08_FD_71227 | JGI IMG/M metagenome (GOLD analysis project Ga0007852, IMG submission 71227) | Freshwater microbial communities from Crystal Bog, Wisconsin, USA - CBH28Sep08 | ecosystem: Environmental > Aquatic > Freshwater > Lake | place: Crystal Bog, Wisconsin, USA | collected...
AGTATAAATATATTTGTAGTGCCGATAGTCGGGCTACACACTTAGTCATATTTTGCTTAATAAAGGAGATATAAAATGACACAATTACAAATCCACACCCTTGATTTACCTACATTCGTAAACCAAATTCATCGCCAGGCCATTGGCTTTGACAGTTTGTTTGAACAGTTAAATCGTAACTTTGCTAACAGCAAAAGTGATAACTATCCTCCACACAACGTAGTTAAACTGGATGACACTCACTATGTTATTGAAGTGGCTGTGGCTGGATTTGCCGAAGACGAAATCGACGTTGAACTAAAAGAAAACGTCCTTACGGTCCGTGGTGAACAAGCTAAAAAAGAAGCAGAAGTTGAGTACTTGCACAAAGGCATCAGTGCCCGTAACTTTGTACGCACCTTCCCATTAGCTGAGCATATTGAAGTACGTGGTGCTACGGTTAAAAATGGTATCTTAGCTGTTGCTCTAGAGCAGGTAATTCCTGAAGAGCAAAAGGCTAAAAAAATTGCCATTACATTTGCAAAATAAATATTTTGCGTGTATAATAAAGGGAAGTTCACGCTTCCCTTTATTTTTATTATCATGAGTGAAAAATTAATGTCAAAAACAAAAACGCAGGAAATCGTACGGGCACAGATTGAGCCAAAAAACAACATTCCTGAACCACCCCAATTTCGTGTGATCTACATCAATGATGAAACTACCACGCAAGAGTTTGTGGTTGAAACTCTTAAGGTTATATTTCATTATGATGAAGGCGGTGCCATGGCCCTGTGCCTGCGTGTACACGAAGAAGGGTCAGCTGTGGTAGCAGTCTTGCCATATGAACTGGCTGAACAAAAAGGCATTGAAGTTACCATGCTGGCACGTAACAACGGTTTTCCCCTGCAGGTCAAAATTGAACAAGACTCATGATATTCAATCACATTAGAAAACTCAGAGGTGAAGTAAGTTGATCAAATTTACATTACCTGGCAAATACAATACCGTAATCGAGTGTTGTGAGCGATATATCAGCCCCAGAAAATACTACCTGCATAATAAGGTAGGTGGCAACGGATGGGAGGTATCGTATAGCTTAGATTTAAGCGACGGATTCCGGGCTGAACTCAAAGTAGACGATGAGTCGATGGCTACATTTATTGCGTTGAAACTAAAATGATGCAGACAAAATATATCAAATGTTGAGAATGTAATAAATAGTTGTATGGGTATCATATACAAAACAATCAACATAACAAACGGAAAAATATACGTCGGCAAGGATAAAAATAACAATCCTAACTATTTAGGATCAGGTGTTATATTAGAACAAGCTATAGAAAAATATGGACGACAATCCTTCCAAAAAGAAGTTCTTGAAGAATGCGACGATACTATAGTTGATAGCCGCGAAATATACTGGATAGCAAAATTAAATTCTACCGACAATAAAATTGGGTATAATATTACCAGTGGAGGAACGGGCGGCGATACTACTACCAATCATCCTAATAAAAAAGACATTATCAATAAAAGAAATCATGGGTTGACCAATTGGCATAAATCTTTATCAGAATCTGAACGAATCGCTCGGGGGGAAAAAATTAGCGATAGTAAAAAAGGAAAATCAAACGGTCATACTGGATTTAGTCATAAAGAAGAATCAAAAGAGTTAATAAGAAAGAACCAGCCCGCTAAGACTGATAAGTGGAGAGAATCACACGCGACAGCGATGGCTAAACGGCAAGGCAAACCGTTTACACAAAAATATAAACCTGTTATAGTTAACGATATAGAATACCCGTCTATAAAACACGCAATTGAATCGTTAGGAATAAAACACAGGGCAACTTTTTATGATAAGGTAAAAAGAGGAATTATAAAACTGGAGTATAGATGATTTTTAATAAAATTAGAGAATTAAAAGAACAAGGTAAAAAAATTGGTATCACATTTAGTGCATGGGATATGTTTCATGCTGGCCACGTGGCCATGTTGGCCGAAGCCAAGAATCATTGTGATTACTTGATTGCTGGCTTGCAAACAGATCCCACTATAGATCGTCCTGACACCAAAAACAAGCCAGTACAGAGCATCGTAGAACGACAAATTCAACTGGCGGCTTGCCGTTATGTGGATGAAGTGGTGGTGTATCAAACCGAACAAGACTTGGTAGACTTGTTGTTGATCCTGCCCATTGATATTCGTGTATTAGGTGTTGAATACGAGAACAAAGCATACACTGGTGAGCAAGAAGGATTTGTACGTGGCATTCGACCAATTTTTAACCGTCGTGATCATTCATTCTCCAGCTCAGGTCTACGCAATCGTGTAGTGGCTGCTGAAGCCCATAAACTCTTGACAAAAACCAAATAACCCTATATAATACTAACATGGATATAATGTTAGATTTGGAATCTCTAGGTACACGCCCAGATTGTGCTATTCTTACTTTGGGCGCTGTGAAATTTGATCCGTTTACCCCCGACGCATTTGGCGATAGCCTGTACTTCCGCATTGATGTGGATGAGCAGTTGGCCCTGGGTCGAGAAGTGCAGGAAGATACATTAAAATGGTGGGCTACTCAAAGTGCTGATGTGTACGAAGAAGCCTTTGGCGAAGGTGATCGTGTCAGCCTGGAAACCATGTATCGATCACTTAATAAATTTACAGTTGGCGTAGAAAACATCTGGTGCCAAGGCCCTGCGTTTGACATTGTCATATTAGAAAATATCTATCGTCAAATGGGCTGGCCAACTCCTTGGCAGTTTTGGCAAATACGTGATAGCCGTACCTTGTTTGGGGTGCATGGCGATCCCAGAGAAAAAAACAAAGCTGGCCTGCACAATGCCTTGGAAGATTGCATCAGCCAAGCGCAAGGTGTACAAGAAATCTATCGTAGCCTCAAACTGGCACGCCCTGAACCACCCTGGAAAAAATAACATGCAGATAGTGTGGAATCCTGAAGCAGTTGAAAATTTAAAAAACAGCCATACCTTGTTGGAACTTGAAACGTTCCATACCGATGCCGGTTCCTTAAAGGCCTGGTGTGTGGTACCCGCAGAAAAACTACTGGAAGATTTGCCCAATTTGGAAAATCTCATTCAACTACATCAGCAATTTCTAGTAGCCGCTGTAGAAAAAAATTACACCGTTTGTCAAGATCTTGCACAACAGCTGATTGGCCGCTTTGGTGGTGAATTAGACACGTTTTACCAAGAAATCCTCGCCCGTAACAAATAAACACACATAACTTTTACGCCAGTTCCTGTTAAATACTAATAGGAGCTAGAGTCTGCACGATTCTACTACCAATAATAATAATTATAAAGAGGTAGAGGTATGAAGCGTTTCAACAAGGTTATTCTAACCGTAATCGCCGTATTCGCGAGCACCGCCTACGGCACACCAATGAACGATTACTCGTTCAAAAGCCCAAGCCTAAACGGTTCTGGTTACGGAGCTTTCCAACTTGGCTTAGAAAACGAACAATACACACGACAACAGGCAGTGGCTGCATCGATCAAGGCAGCCGCAGATGCCGCTGCAGCTGCCGCACAAAACACTCCCTTGCAACAATTTTTAACCAACTTAGAGTCACGAATCTACGCACAAATCAGTCAGAACGTGGCCACCAGTATGTTTAGTACACCGGGACAAGTACAGCCTGGAAGCATAGCCTTTGGTGCTGGTAACATAAGTTGGGGACAGGTAATCCTACCAGGTGGCGGATCTGGTATACAGCTACATGTATTTGATGGCATGAACATGACGACCATCAATGTCCCCATGGGACAATTTCAACCGGTGTCTCAATAATGAAAAGATTATTGTTTTTAGCTGTGCTACTTGCTACTCTATCAGGTTGTGCTGTCACGCAAAAGGTAGGCCTCTTGGAAGAAAAACCCAAGTTGATGAAACAGGAAATGGTTAAGGAACTCGATTCAATTCCACCTCCTGCCAAAGGACGCCTGACTGTAGCAGTCTACAACTTTAGTGATAAAACAGGACAGCGTAAAGCAACCCCGGGTGTGGCCAGTTTCTCAACTGCGGTTACACAGGGCGGCGACGCACTCTTAATCCGTGCCCTGCAGGACGTAGGCAAAGGCACCTGGTTTGATGTGGTAGAACGTGGCAATATTGATGCACTAACTAAAGAACGTTTGATCATTACACAGATGCGCCAGGCCTATGAAGGTACCAACGCACAAAAACTTATGCCCCTACAGTTTGCCGGTATCATCGTTGAGGGTGCCATCATTGGTTATGACTCAGGTCTAGAGTCAGGCGGTGTAGGCTATAACTTCTTGGGCATTGGTCCTACTACACAATATAGTAAAGATGTTATTACAATCAGCCTACGTGCTGTGAGTGTAAACACTGGAAAAATACTTGCTACCATTGCCGTAACAAAAACAGTTTATTCAACAGCAGACTCAATTGCAATATTTAAGAGTGTGGATCCAGGTGGTAGCATGAGCGATCTAATTAAACAGATAGGAGCACCCAACACTGGAAGTCAGAGTTCCGTAGCCGGTATATTCCAATTTGAATCAGGTATTACCATTAACGAAGCAACCACAATAGCACTCAAGGCAGCGGTTGAAAGTGCAGTGGTAGAATTAATCAAAGAAGGAGAACGCAAAGGTGTGTGGGAATTCCGATATCCAATGGCGCCAGAACGGGCTTGGTATGATTTTAGCAAAACTGAACCACAACCAGTGACAGTTCAAAAAGAAACAGCAGTAGAAGTAAAAAACGTTGATCCAAAGAAAACATCTACAACAGCTACGGATCCAGTGATACCGTTGAGCACATCAAAAAAGGATGATGTTCCTGCAGATCAGGCAGCAAAAGAGGGGGTAGTAAAATAGGAGTAGGACCGGCGGAGTAGTAGGAGCCGCAGGACAAAGGCCAAAGTGCCAAAAGGAAGAAGTAAAATGAAATATAGACTAGCTAAAATTATAATGGTAGTGCTAGGTCTTGTTTGTACAGGTGTACATGCTGCAGATGACAGCATCTACATCAATCAATCAGGTAGCAATTCGACAATTAACATGACCCAGAATGGAGCCAGTAACGTTGTTGAAGGCATCCAAGGAACCGGATCGGGCCCAACCACGCCCGCGGTGATTACCGGTAACAATAACACCGTAAACGTGAGCCAAGTTGGTTCAGGTAATACCTTGCAGTTGGGGGTACAGACTGGCATTGCCAATTCAGGACAAAATACTGGATCGGGTTCGGGCAACAACTTTACCTATAACGTAACAGGTAATAATGCCACAGCCATTATCAACAGTAACGCCGCAGGTGTACAAGGTGCAAGCCAGAGTAACAACATTACGGTCAATCAAACCGGTGACACAGCCAACTTGAATGTTAATGTATTGGGGTCAAACAACAACTTTACAGCGACAACCTCAGGTGGTGCAAGTAACTCGGTGGTAGCTACGGTCAAAGGATCAGGTACTAACGACCAAATTTCCATGACCGGTGGTGCCAACAACAGTTTAACCCTGAATCAAGGTGTTACAACTGCGGTAGTAACAGGTACACAGGTTAACGTGCAATCAGTTGGTGCCAACAATACCTACACACTGAATCAAGATGGTGGTACTAACGGTAACAACATTACCATTGGTGGATACAATGCCACAGGGTTGACCGTAAGCGGTGCCGCGATTGGCAACAGCAACACCTACAACGTGACACAATCAGGCAGTTATGACAATACCTTGATTCTAGGTGTAACTGGTAGTAGCAATACCTTTGGCATTACACAAACAGCTACCGGCGGTAATAATGTTACCAATATTCAAACAAACGGTAGTAGTAACGCATGGACCATACACCAAACTCGTTAATATGCACCATAGGAATATTCACGCTCTTGCTGGGTATTGTATCTACATGCGACGCCGCTGTTGGTACAATAACAGAGCAGGTGAATACTCCGGCACAGATACAACGTGCTAAAACGACCTTAACAGGAACCAAAGGTACAGGCGTAGAAATGGAAGACGCCATTAATACAAAACAAGGCAAGGTTGGTATTGTGTTTGCTGATGATACCAAGGTACAAGTAAATGAAAATAGTAAACTGGTTATTGACGAATTTGTGTACGATCCTAAAAAACCCTCGGCTGGCAAGCTGGCTCTCAACATGGCAAGCGGAACGGTTCGCTACGCTAGCGGTGCTATTGCTCATAATAATCCTAATCGAGTTGCCATTAACACCCCCACCGCTACGGTAGCAGTTCGTGGCACGGACTTTACAGCAACCGTGGATGAACTTGGTGAGAGTACCGTAATCTTATTACCGTCATGTCCACGCCGAGACTTGATGCCGGACGAAATAGAACGTTTATGTAAAACTGGTCGTATTGATGTTATCAATGATGCTGGGTCAGTTACACTAGATCAACCGTTCCAAGGCACCAAGGTAACAGCACGTAATGTGGCACCAACAAAACCTGCAACACTGAAATTAAATGAGGATGGTATCAGCAATATCTTGATCTTGTCGCCTCCGCAAGAAATCAAAAACGCAATCAAACAACGCGAAGAAGAAAAACAACAGGCTGTAACAGCACTAAGTCAAAACTTCCTACAAGGTGTGGATCTTGGTAGTGTGCTGGCTGCACAAAACGCACAGATATATTCTAATGCTCTGGAACGTAACTTTTTAGACCAAGATTTTTTGGCCAACATTCTAACTCTATTAAACGAACAACTGGCCGCGGAGTTTGGCAATTTGTTGGCACCACAAAAGAATCAGTTACTGCCCGATTATAAAAAAGAAACAGGTGTAGTAGCCACTGTTGATCCTATCAGTGTTACACTATGTCGCACAGACTCTGGGTCAAACACCAGTTGCGTTACCACACCACACGGACAAAACTCAACCATCACACAAACACAAAGCGACAACGTGGCCATTAAAAACCGTGTGAATCAAGGTGGCAACACCTACATAACAATAAAGCAGAACTGATATGAAATTCATTGTTTACCTATTTGTTGCTGTTTTAATGGCTGGTCTTGGACATTGTGATCGAGCTCACGCATCAGGAGTGGCTGGTTGGAACTATACTACCTATTATGCTGGCGGTGCTAGTCCTAGTACAAGTAATAGAACTGTAGATACCACAGGGGTAACCACGTCAATCAATTATGACTGGGGTAGCGGTTTAGTTTTAGATAGCAGACTGTATGACGGAGTTATCATACACTTTCAAGGATACTTGCGAGCACCTATCACAGGTACCTATCAATTTGGAGTGGCCAGCGATGATGGCAATCAGCTGACTATCAACAATACTGTAGTAACTGCCTGTTGGTGCGAACAAGGTACTACATTTAGATCGGGCAGTATCTATCTCACAGCCGGACAAATAGTACCAGCGGATATTTGGTATTATGAAAACGGTGGTGGTGCCGCTGTACAGTTTTATTGGTATACCAATGGATCGTGGCAAATAGTACCCACATCAATGCTGGCTACCAGTGCCAGTTATTGGGGACCTAGTGTTACAGGGTATGGTAGTGGAACCGTTACAACTACATCAACTTCAGGATCGGTGACATCAACATATAGCCAGCCTGTGACCATTACCTACTACAGCGATGGTAGTCAGACTACCGCCAACAATGGCGCCGCTACACTGATCAGTACAACTGACACAGGTGGATCTTCAACCATCACTGGCACACAACAACAGATGGTCAACGCAGTGGCCTCAAGAATGCCTGGCCTGGGCGACAACAGCATTTATATAAATCAAACTGGCACAGGCGACACCATTAATATTACACAAAAAGGTGCCGGAAACCGTATTGACGGAGCAACAAGTACTGCAAACGGACCAGGCTACACCACAGCCGCGCCCATCACAGGCGGAGGCAATCACATTACTGTACGTCAACAATCAAACAACAACCTAATTGATTTGGCCGCCACAGGTGGAAACAATACACTTAATCTAAATCAAGGAACTGACGCCAATGGTAACTCAACCGGCCTAGATACCGGCGGACACTATCAGTTTGACTATGTGAACGGCACAGGCAATAACCTAACAGTAGTTCAGGAAAATACGGCCACTGGCGCTGGACAATTCTCTAGTGTGGCCATAGTGGGCAACTTGAACACCGTGGGCATTACACAAACAGGCAACGCCAGAAATCAATTGTTTGCCACAGTATCGGGCAACAGCAACAACATAAACACAACGCAAACAGGAACCAGTGCTGGCTACGTCAATATCAATGCTTCAGGCAATGGCAACTCTGCTGTAGTAACGCAAAGCAACACAGGAGCTACCGGTACCAACGCGGCGTCAATAACCTTAATCAATGCAGGAGCACCAGCGTCGGTGAACCTGACACAAACAGGCGGGCAAAACTATTCAGTAACACAAACTTGTGCTACCGCCTGTGGCACGGTCTCTGTCAGACAAGGAAATTAACATGATATCATTTACCGTAAACAAATATCGCTACTATGAACAAAGCCTAGATGAAGTCAGTTTGTATGTACAGGAGGCAGGAGGTCATTACGAAATACAGCGTTACGTGGTAGAATTTTTTGTACCTGAGGAATACAGAGATTTTATTTTGATCAAATATCCATTCTTAGAGGAGGTTGCTTATGTATACTAGTCTAGCACAGATTGCAGGTGGCCTATTTGGCCTGGCCACGGCCTATATAATGTATCGTATGGTTGAACTACCATATGAACGTAGCACAAAGGAAGCTCGAATCAAGTATGAGACAGAGTTAGAAGAAATACGCAAACAAAAAGAACGGTTGCAACGTAGTAAAAAGTTGTAGCAATACATAAATTAACTTTTAATAATTCTGTAACATGGCAATACTCAGTTGAGCGATAAATATGGGTATGAAAGCCAAAACTTATCGCTCAATTTTTATTTCAGACATACACTTTGGCACAAGAGATTGCAAAGCTGAAGAACTCAACAACTTCCTCAAACACAACACTTGTGAAACTCTTTATCTAGTAGGCGACATTATCGACGCCTGGAAAATTCAGCAGAACCGTTGGCGTTGGAAACAGAGCCATACCAATGCCATTAGACGTATCTTGGGTCATGCCAAACGTGGCACTCGAGTGATATACATAGCTGGTAACCATGATGAATTCCTAAGACCCTTGATACCTTATGGGATGGGGTTTGGTCAGGTAGAAATAGTAAATCAATGCGAGCATGTGGGACAGGATGGCAAACGTTACTTGGTAACACACGGTGACCTATTTGATGGTATCAGTAAACTGGCGCCTTGGTTAAACTTCCTTGGGGACAAACTTTATGATTTTATTCTTAGTCTTAATAGTCGTTTTAACTGGATTCGTCACCGTCTCGGCTTTGGGTATTGGAGTTTATCTAAGTACCTTAAGCATAAAGTTAAATCGTCCGTGGATTTCATTTTTCAGTTTGAGCTTAACCTTGCTGGTTATTGTCGCAAGCGTGGCTTTGATGGAGTCATTTGTGGTCACATACATCACGCAGAAATAAAAACAATAGACGGCGTAGTATACATGAATGACGGCGATTGGGTAGAATCAATGACAGCCTTGGTTGAACATCATGACGGTCGTTGGGAAATAGTAACTTGGACACAGGCCAGTGACAAAGACAATACTAGTAATAACCGATAATGTTCCAGACCAAGTCAATGGCGTGGTCACAACTTTCAAGAACCTGGAAAGTCATGCTAGCCGTGACGGGTATAGTGTTGTTTATTGTGATCCCGGGCAGTTCCCTAATTTTGCTTGCCCTGGCTATCCTGAAGTTCGCCTCTGTTGGCCGCACGGTATCAGTAAGAAAATTAAAGCGATACAGCCAGATTTTATACACATCGCTACGGAAGGGCCTGTAGGCCTATTTGCTCGTTGGTGGTGTGAACGTAACCATATTCCGTACAATACTAGTTATCATACAGACTTCCCTGAATTCCTACGTACAATGTATCGGGTGCCTAAGAGCATAACCTACTGGTATCTACGCTGGTTCCATAAAAACAGTCATCGTGTATTGGTCACAACCAGAACCATACAACAGGATTTGGCCTCACACGGTTTTGAACGCATGGTTGTTTGGACTCGTGGGGTCAATCGAGATATCACTCCCAGTGCCGAGTGGTATACAGGTCGTGTGAAGCCCATGTTGTTGAGTGTAGGTCGTGTCAGTAGTGAAAAAGGTCTAGCCAGTTTGGTAGAATTTGACCCCGATGTGTACGATTTGGTCATAGTTGGCAATGGTCCCTACATGAGTCGTGCTCAAGAGTTGTTGCCATGGGCTCATTTTTTGGGTTACAAGTCAGGACAAGAACTGGTTGATTTGTATCATCAAGCAGATGTATTCGTATTTCCCAGCCAGGCTGATACCTTTGGGCTGGTCATAATCGAAGCCATGGCACAGGGTACTCCGGTAGCGGCTTTTCCTGTACAAGGACCTGTAGATATCATTGAGCAGGGTGCAAATGGTTACATGTCCTGGGACCTGGAAGAAGCTGTACATCAATGTTTAACCTTAGATCGCAATCAAGTTAAAGAATCCAGCAAACATTGGACTTGGGAAGAATGCTGGCGTATTTTCAAAGAAAACCTAGTTGCAATAACCAAATAAATATAATATGTTCAAAAAAATACTTGTCAGTCCGTGGACTGCTCTACTAACCTTAGCACTTGTTACAGCCTTACGCATAGCAGATCCTACCTTTGTTGAATCGGTTCGCCTGCGTTACTTTGATACCTTGGTAACCAGCCGGCCCACTGAAACAATAGGTGTAGATGTGGTAAATATTGATGAGAAGGCCCTGGAACGATACGGGCAATTTCCTTTTTCAAGAGATATATATGCAAAAATTATTGCTGATTTGTACCGCCGTAACGCAGGCCTTGTGGTATTTAATGTGCTCACTCCTGATCGTGACCGCCTTGGTCGAGATGCGGATTATATAGCCGCACTACGTCAATACCCAACTATCCTGCCCAGTGTAGGTAGTACACAAACTCGTAACACTCCTAGAGCTCCTGGGTCAGCAGTTATCGGATCATTTAATCAAGACGCTTTTGTTGAATACCCAGGCATTATTGCCAACATTCCCGGTGTAGAAGCGGCCGCGGCAGGTGTTGGTATTACAAATACATTTCCCGAAGTAGATGGTGTTGTACGCCGTATGCCCTTGGTAGTTGCATATGATGGACGACTATATCCTAGCCTGGCAATAGAAACTCTACGTGTTGCCGGTGCGGACTCAACCGTACAGATCAAGGTCAATGAGAATGGCGTTGAAAAAATGCGTATTCCTCAATTTGGTCCTGTTACCACAGATAGCCTAAGCCGCATCTGGATTGACTGGAGTCTTGTACCCGAGCACTACAGCCTAACAGATTTACCCAAGGATTTTGAAGGCGACATAGTTATTGTGGGGGTGTCGGCACAAGGATTGGCAAATCCTGTTGCTACCAGTCGTGGTGAAATGTTGCCACAGGACCTACAAGCAAGTGTATTAGGGACCGTAATAGCTAACAAAGATAGACCTGTTATTACTAGACCAGATTGGGCCGATGGCGGAGAAGTTATACTAATAATAGTGCTTGGATTAGTGCTTGTATTCTTCGCTAACTGGCGTAAAAAATGATAAATAATTATACTATGAAAACATTTCGCGATTATATCAATCTAATAGAATCCGCACAGACTCCGGTGGCGGAAGATATTCCAGCCCAAGCTGGTGTTGTTGATCCTAAAATCCAGTTCTTACAGCCAACGATACAGTTTGCTGAAAAACACGG
>Ga0007852_1000543_pt1 | contig 11590 bp, 13 predicted proteins | sample CryBogCBH28Sep08_FD_71227 | JGI IMG/M metagenome (GOLD analysis project Ga0007852, IMG submission 71227) | Freshwater microbial communities from Crystal Bog, Wisconsin, USA - CBH28Sep08 | ecosystem: Environmental > Aquatic > Freshwater > Lake | place: Crystal Bog, Wisconsin, USA | collected...
AATATTAAATAAAGCCAAGCCATTGCATTCCAGGCAACTATTAATCTTGTAATGGTATGTAGCGCAAGAGAATCAGGTAGAAATAAAAAAACTAGAATACCTATAAATATTGATACGAATAATCTTGGATGGTGTTTGATGAAGCGAAACATAATGACCTCTTAAGTTCAAATTTTACAGTATATGCAAGGCTTTTAGGGTCGGTCGGTGAGTCAATATTATCATGAGTAAAAAGTAGGTTTGTAAAGAAATGTTCAAAAACAAGTAAAATAATTCAAATGAAAATACCATTAAAAAGTAAACTCAAAAATAAAGACAAAGGGGTAATGCTATGAATATATTTTTAGATCCAGCCATTTTGTTTTTTATCTTTGGTGTATTTGCAGGGTTTGCAAAATCAAATCTTGAAATACCTCCTGCGATATCAAGATTTCTATCACTTTATCTTTTAATGGCTTTAGGTTTGAAGGGCGGGTTCGCGCTTCATGAGTCTGGTATGAATACAGAAGTGGGGTTAAGTTTATTAGCTGCTATTTCTTTAGCAGTTTTAATTCCTATTATCGGTTATTTCATTTTACGTCAAAAGTTAAAGCCTTTAGATGCTGCTGCTATCGCAGCAACTTATGGCTCTATTAGTGCTGTAACTTTTATTACTGCGAGCCAAAGTCTCGATCAAGCAGGTATTCACTATGGCGGTCATATGGCAGCAGCTATGGCTCTTATGGAGTCACCCGCTATTATCTTTGCTATTATTTTGGCTAATCAAATCAGATCTAAATCAACATTAAATAGAAAAAGCACTAATTCAAGTTTATCCAAAGTCTTACACGAGTCATTTACTGATGGTGGTCAATTGCTATTAATAGGTTCAATGCTTATTGGAATTCTTAGTGGAGATGTTGGACATAAAGTTTTAGCTCCATTCTCTATCGATTTATTTAAAGGCCTTTTATCTTTCTTTTTATTAGATATGGGCCTTTTAGCCGCAAGAAATATTTCTGAATTAAAAAACAAGCCTGCAATTACTCTAATTTATGCTGTGATTGCACCTATTGTGCATGCTTTGATTGCTTTAACGATTGCTAGGCTATTTGGTTTGGAATTAGGTAACACAATCTTACTCATGGTATTGGCAGCGAGTGCTTCTTATATTGCAGTGCCTGCAGTCCTCAAAGAAGCATTACCAGAAGTAAGTCCAGCTCTTTATATGGGAATGTCTTTAGGGTTAACCTTTCCATTAAATATTATTTTTGGTATACCTTTATATACCTTCATAGCTCAAAGAATCTAGAATATATTATGGAAACTAAACCGCCATTTCCTCCATTTACTAAAGAAACAGCTATTCAAAAAATTCGCATGGCTGAAGATGCTTGGAATTCAAGAGATCCAGAAAAAGTTTCGTTAGTCTATACGCTAGACACTCTTTGGCGTAATCGAGCAGAATTCCCCAAGGGCCGAGAAGAAGTTAAGCAATTCTTAATACGCAAATGGTCTAAAGAATTAAATTATCGTTTAATTAAAGAATTGTGGTCATTTACAGATAATCGCATTGCTGTGAGATTTGCATATGAATGCCATGATGACTCAGGCAATTGGCAACGAAGTTATGGCAATGAAAACTGGGAATTTAATGCAGAGGGTTTTATGTTAAGACGTTTTGCAAGTATTAATGATTTACCTATCAAAGAGTCAGATCGAAAATTTCATTGGCCTTTAGGAAGAAGACCCGATGACCATCCTAGCTTAAGCGATTTGGGTTTATAGATATCAGTCTTTAAAACCTTCGATATTTGAGAATATTTAACCTTAAAATAAACAATAAGAAAAATATCGCAGCATATATTAGAGGCTCAGTAATATCTTTTTTAACGAGCCAGATAAAATGAAGCACACCTAATATTGCTATGAGATATACAAGACGATGTAATCTTTTCCAATTAGCTTTAAGTCTCCGAATCATATTATCTGAAGAAGTAATCGCTAAAGGTAACAATAAAACCCATCCTAAAAAACCTACGAGTACATAGCGATGTTTAATGATGTCATTTTTTATGTCTATCCATGCAAATTGATAATCGAGCCCTATGTAACATAGGAGATGAATTGAGGCATAGAAGAATACAAAAAGTCCTAACATTCTTCTATATAAAATCCACTGATTGATTTTTGTAATTCTTCTTAATGGAGTCATGCTTAAGGTTAAACATAAAAATATAAGCGTCCATTTCCCAAAATGACGTTCGATAAATTCAACTGGATTTGCCCCAAGGTTATTTTGAAAAATATCAATTCCTATTGAAAGAATTGGCCAGAGGCTGGCAATAAAGATTAAACGTTTGATGTATATCTGATTGAATTTCAAGCTAACTAAAAATACTTATTTAAATCCATGCCTTGATATAGGTGAGCTACTTCTTTTTGATAACCATTAAACATTTGAGTTTTAAGTCTAGGGGATAAAAGACTTTCCCCAATTCTTCTTTCGGTTAATTGGCTCCATCTAGGGTGGTCTACTTCAGGATTAACATTAGCATAAAATCCATATTCTTTGGGATTGGCTTTCATCCATGTGGATAAGGGCATTTTTTCTACCAATCGAATTTTAGTAATAGCTTTGATGCTTTTAAAACCATACTTCCATGGCACAACTAATCTAATAGGCGCTCCGTTTTGTTTAGGTAAAATTTTTCCATACAATCCGACTGCCAAAATAGTCAAGGGGTGCATAGCCTCATCCAATCTAAGCCCTTCGGTATAAGGCCAATCAAGCATATCGTCTTTTTGACCAATCATTTCGTTTGGGCGTTTGAGCGATACAAACTCAACAAACTTAGCATTGCCAGTTAATGATACTTTTTTAAGAAGCGAATTTAATGGAATACCTACCCAAGGTATAACCATGGACCATCCCTCAACACAGCGAAGTCTATATATCCGTTCTTCTAAGGGAATAAGTTTAACAAGCTCTTCAATATCAAGAGTTAAAGATTTATTAACAGCACCTTCAATAGTAATAGACCATGGGTCCGTTTTTAGTTTATCAGCATAATCGTGCGGATCTGATTTTGATGTTCCGAATTCATAATAATTGTTATAGCTTGTAATATCTTTAAGACTTGAAACTTTATCTTTATCGATATTCTTTGATTCAGCAAACGAGGGAAGTGTGCTCAGTGCAGCTAAACTTTTATTCGAAAAAGTTGATAGGGCAGAAGCGCTTAAAATTAAACCTAGGTTCTTTATAAAATCTCTACGATCATTATAAATATGCTCAGGTGTAATTTCTGATGATGGTATTTTTTTGATTTTGGATGCAGTCATCTGATTTTAAGAAAACTTAACTCACCTCCACAGATAAAATATTCTACAGTATTTGTGGAACTAATAATTTTTTAGCATATCTTAATTACGTTAACTTTAAGTTAGAAATAACATAACCCAAAGCTAGAGATATGACTACTGAAACTGTTTATTTAGCAGGTGGATGTTACTGGGGTCTTGAAGACCTATTAAGTAAAATTCCAGGTGTGATTGATACCAAAGTTGGATTTTCTGGAGGGCATGTTAAAAACGTGTGCTATCGAGAAGTCACAACGGGAACCACAGGCCACGCTGAAACTGTAAAAGTTGATTTTGATACTGAAATTTTAAGTTTTAAAGATCTACTGATATTTTTCTTCAAAATTCATGATCCCACAACCCTTAATCAGCAGGGTAATGATATTGGCACCCAATATCGCTCAGCTATTTTTGCGACAACCAATGAGCAAATTTTACAAGCCGAAGGTTTGATTAAAAAAATTGATGTCTCTGGGACTTTAAAGAAGAAAATTACGACCGAAGTGATTTCATTCAGCTCATTTTATCCTGCTGAAGAAAATCATCAGAAATACATACAAAAGTATCCCGATGGCTATACTTGCCATTATTTAAGAGATATCAGTATTAATATTTAAGCTATTTACTTTGTTTTGAACGCCAATAAAGGGTTTGATTGCTTGAATTTACTAAGATATAAATAGCTTCCCTTTTTAAATTTTCTAAAACTCCATCTTCTGAGATATCAGAATCTTTTGGTTTTGCTTGTACAACTTTAATATTTTCACTAAGCCAATTAGGATTTTCTTCAAATCCATTTTCGTCCATGCATTTGCGCATCACCATAGCTTTGTCGCCTAAAATTTCATATTTTTGAAATTCAACAATTGCCTGTCTGTCTGCAACAGCTTTTTCGGCAACGCCTAAACAAAAATTTCCTTTTTCTTCAAGTAATGTTTTTTTAGGTGAGGAGCTTTGACTAAAAAAATAAGAATTAAAAGAAAAATATACTAACAAAAGTAGTGATAGAGAAAGAATAGCAATAAAGAATGTTTTCAACATATTCTATTCGTCTCAATTATTTCAGAAGAATGTGTATTGCTTCTTGTATTATTATTTTTCAATATCTAAGGCTTTTCCTTCAAGAAGCTGAATTGCCTCAACAAATTGGTAGTCAGCTTTTGTACCCGTTTCAAATGAAGATTTATCCGAAAATATTTTTTTGTTTTCTGCGGAAAGCTTAACAACCTTTGCAGAACTTTGTTGACGAGTACTTTCTTTTTGGTTTTCTAAGTGATTTTTGTAAGACGACTCATAAGATTTAGCCGTTGGAGTATCTGATAGTTCTGAAGGGTCTTCAGCGATGAAATCAGGCAAAATACCTTTTGCTTGAATCGATCTGCCACTAGGAGTGTAATATCTTGCAATTGTTATTTTTACAGCTGATCCTGTTTTAAGAGGAAACAATTGTTGAATGGTACCTTTACCAAAAGTTTGTGTGCCTAAAATTGTAGCTCTCTTGTGATCTTGTAATGCGCCTGCAACAATTTCTGCAGCAGAAGCTGATCCATTATTTACCAATACAACAATAGGTATTTTTTTATACTCTGTTGGAATATCACTTAAATAATCATTTTTTTCGCCACCTTCAACATAATTGTATGGGTTAGCAAATAATTTCATTTTTGCATTATTAGTTTTTCCTTCAGAATAGACGATCAATTTATCTTTTTCTAAGAAAGCTGCCGCAACTGCTACTGCAGAAGAAACCATCCCTCCCGGGTTGTTTCTTAAATCAAGCACCAATCCCTTCAGAGGACCTTTATTTTGTTCTGAAATAAGCTTCAAATTTTTAGCTAAATCAACTCCTGTATTTTCTTGAAATTGTGTAATTCTTAAATACGGATAGTCTTGATTTGATAATTTAAATTTGACGCTTGGGTTTTTTATCGTTTCGCGGACAATGCTAAAAAAAAGCGGAGAAGTTGTTTTCTTACGAAGCACTGAAAGTTTAACTGTCGTACCTTTAGGCCCCCGAATTTTATTGATAGCCTCACTTAAGCTCATCCCTTTAACATTTCTGTCATTAATTTCAAAAATTAGATCACCTGTTTTAAGACCTGCTTTGTATGCTGGGGAATCCTCGATAGGGGAAACGACTCTCACCAAACCATCTTCCATGCCTGTATCTATACCAACACCTGAAAATTCTCCACTTGTAGCAGCAGTAAAGTCTTTTTGAGCATCAATATCCAAATAAGAAGAGTGAGGATCTAAGTTAGTAACAAGACCATTTATAGCCCCTTCAACTAATTTTTTATCATCAATATTATCTACATAGTCGGATTTAATTCTTACGTAAACTTCCTCTAATTTTTTTTGTAGTTCTGGAGGGATAATTGATTCATTCTTAGTTAAGGCAAATGAATTGGTATATACCAAACAGGTAAATATTATTAATACATTTAATTTTTTATAAAATTGCTTCATTATGTACCCTTTATTAATTACTAATTTTTTTACTCATTAAAACATTCTTTATAGACATTAGTTTGATATAAAGTTTAAAAAAAATTCATTTTAGATATCGGGAGCTTATTAAGTTACAGAAAATTAATTAAGCCACAAATTCTTATACGCATTACTTGAGTCATATTCTTCATTTTGTTTTTGAATATTAAATCTTCTTCCACCTCGCGGGTCTGTTCCAAGACCAGCTATATAGAGCCAATTTCCATGATTGCTGTAAACATCGTAATCAATTAATTGTGACTCAAACCAAGAAGCACCTTTTCTCCAATCACAACCTAAGTCGTAAATTAAATAACTTGCTACGATTTGTCTCATTCTATTTGAAAGATAACCAGTCTCCTTTAATTCTTTCATGCCAGCATTTATAAGTTTATTACCTGTTTCACCTAAAACCCATTTTTTAAAATTAATATCACTATATTCTTTATAACGCCCATCCTCATTCAAGCCATTTTTACGATATAGTTTTTTTCCAAACTTAAAATGAAGAAATCTAAAATAATCTCGCCATAGAAGTTCAAACCATATCCAATAAGTGCTGTCATTTGCACCATATTGATTTTCAAATTCTTTTATTTTGAATGAAATAAATCTTGCAGAAATAGAACCTAAAGATAGCCATGGAGAAAATTTTGTTGAAAAATTTACACCAAAAAGCTGATTACGAGTTTCTTTGTAAGTATGCGCCAATTTTTTTTCTAAATAATTATCGAGGTGACTTAAGGCATGAGTTTCGCCACCTTTGAAATCTTGAGATAGATATGGAAAAGAGGATTGATGATATTTTGGTAAAACATTAACCTCGAGATCATTATTAGATAATTGAGAATGTTTTGGAAGGGGAGGGATTTTTGTTGGCCTTGATTGCGGGTTGTTTGGTTTAATATTACTTGATTCAACAACTTTCCGAAACTGGGTAAATACGTCCGGCATATTTTCGAGATTAAAGGGGAGTTCATTAATATCGAGCATTGAAGATTGCCAAATTGAGACTACTTCTAAACCACTTTGTTTAATCTTTAATTCTTCATCAATTTCTTCAGGTGCTTGAATTCTTTCAAAAAATATTTTTGTAGCTTTGATATCCCCAGCAATATTTATAATACAGTCAAAATTAGAACCACTCACTTCTATTAAGTCAGAGTTAAGAAGATTAAGGTCGTTCTTTAATTGTTCGAGCGACTGCTTTAAAAAAATCTGTCTATGTATCCCAATTCTTTCAAACTGATTGTTTTCTAAATCATTTCTAGAATGCCAATATATAGGTAAAAGAAGATCACTTTCAGAACAAGCTTTTAAAAATGCTGGATTATCTAAAAGTCTTAGATCATTTCGAAACCAATATATTGCTATTTCAGCCAATTTCTAAGATCTGGGTAGATGTTAATTAAATACAATCACCCATTGCGGATGAATATCTATGCCAGCAATCTTTATCATTTTTTTTGCATATAAAAATGCTGTTATCTACGTTCTTAGAATTTTCTATATTAAGTTTATTTGTCTTTTTTTCTAAAATTTTAGATGTCTTATTCTCTTTTTTTGATTTCATTTTTAATTCCTTAAATAATAGTTTCTAGTTCTGAATTTTATGTTTCTACATTATATAAATCTAATCAATTGTTTTTAATTATGTAATAAGTAATGCATATCAATATTAAATTTATAAAGCACTAAAGCATTGAATTGTATAGATTATTATTAATTAGTGCTTAAAGGAGGGGGTTGAGTAATATCCGGAATTTGGATTTTAAGTCTGAGTTAGGCATTAAAAAAATCTTTTTAAACGACTTTTTGAAAAAAATAAAAGCCCCTTCTTAAGCTATTTATACAAGGATTAGTAAAAAAGACAAAAGAAGGGGTTACTTAGGAAAAAATTTACGTCGAAATAAATTTTTAACTCTTTAAGACTATTCTTTTTTAAAAAGAAAATCAACAATGAAAAGTATTTTATTTATTGCCATAATTTAATTATGGTTAATCCGTAATAGGAACAAAAAATACTAATATTTTGAATTGCGTGTAAACTTTGTAACAAGATAATTTACTTATGCTCTAGTTAATTATTTTAGTTAGTAGTTGTAGTTTTCTCTCAACCATTAGGAGGTTCCTATGATTCAAGGTTTTTTTAAATCTGTAAAAAATAAATGCTTATTAGGATTGTCTTTATTAGGCATATCGACATCTGTTTTTGCAACTTCAGGCCAAGTTCTCCAATCAAGTGACTTTGTTGGCATTACTTTTTGGTTAATCTCAATGGCACTAGTTGCTTCAACTGCTTTTTTCTTTCTTGAAAGAGATCGCGTAGTAGGTAAGTGGAAAACTTCTCTTACTGTATCTGGACTAGTTACTCTTGTAGCAGCTGTTCACTATTTCTATATGCGTGACGTGTGGGTCGCAACAGGATCAACACCAACAGTTTATAGATATATTGATTGGTTAATTACAGTACCTTTATTAATGATTGAATTTTATTTAATTCTTTCAGCCATTACTAAGGTTAACTCAGGCGTTTTCTGGAGACTAGTAATTGGTACTTTAGTAATGCTTATTGGAGGTTATGTTGGTGAGGCTGGTTATGCCAACGTTATGACTTCATTTATCGTTGGTATGCTTGGTTGGTTTTACATTCTTTACGAAATTTTCGCTGGTGAAGCAAGTAAAATCAGTGCAAATAAAGCTCCTGCAACCGTACAAAAAGCTTTTAATACAATGCGATTAATTGTTACATTTGGTTGGGCAATCTATCCATTAGGTTATTACTTTGGTTATTTAACTGGCTCAGATCCTGCAAGCAGCATGGCATCTTTAAACATCATCTATAACTTAGCTGACGTTTTAAATAAAATTGCCTTCGGTGTCATTATTTGGTCTGTAGCAGTATCAGAATCTAAGTAAGAATGTAATTTAGTATAAAAACTGTGCAGCTTAGGCTGCACAGTTTTTTTTATTTTTACTAATTTAATCATATCAATAGGTTTAGATAATAAAATTGATACACTAATTCCATGAGCGCCTTAAGTCCAAATGAATTTAATTTAGTTTATAACGCTATTTCATTTGCTATAGCTGCTTTTGGAGCTTCAACTCTATTTTTTCTTCTTCAAAGATCACAAGTTTCACCTGCCTACAAAACAGCATTAACGCTTTCAGGGCTTGTTTGCCTAATTACAACCTACCATTACTTAAGAATTTTTGAGAGCTTTAATAACGCTTATATATTAAAAGATGGTTTAGTGATCCAAAGTGGTATGCAATTTAATAATGCATATCGATATGTTGATTGGTTATTAACAGTGCCTATGTTGCTTTTGGAGTTTGTTTTAGTCTTAAGATTACCGCATGCGGAGACGTATAAAAAAGGCTTAAGTCTTACTCTAGCAGCTTCGATTATGGTGATATTAGGTTACCCTGGTGAGAACCTTGGAATTGAATTTGCTAGAATTATTTGGTGGTTTTTAGCAATGATTCCATTTTCATATATATTGTATGAAATGATTAAAGGTGTGGGTATGTCAATTAAAACTCAGCCTTTAGTTGTTAAGCCGTTATTCAAAAAAACAAGATTACTTATTATCCTGTCTTGGTCATTTTATCCTCTTGTTTACATCTTGCCTTTATTTGGTTTGTCGACATTTGTTAGTGTTCAAGTTGGCTTCACTTTTGTTGATATCGTGGCTAAATCTGTTTTTGGGATTTTGATTTACGTTATTGCACAAAGGAAATCTGAAATTGGAGCTTAATCAAGCTCCATCAAAATAAGTTAAATATCTATATCCCTTCTTTTAAATAAACCTATGATATTTACAGACGAGAACTCATCCTTAGATATTGTCAAAAAACATTTAGCTATGTCTTTTGAAGTTGATGAGAAAAATCTATCTCAGTGGTTAAATTGGCATGGCAGATCAGAAGGAAAGTTAATTAGATCGCATTTAGCTTTGTCAGCTGGTGAAGCATTGGGAGTTTCAAAGCATACAGCTATTATTTGGGCTGTTGTTTGTGAATTAATTCATAGTGCATCACTTCTTCATGATGATATTTGCGATAGCGATGAAATAAGAAGAGGTAAAGTAAGTGTATGGAAGAATTTCGGAATACCAGCTGCGATATGTACCGGCGACTATTTAATCGCTGAGTCTTTCAGAAAAATTACTGAAATTGAGCAGGGCTGGCATCAAAATATTTTATTAAGTCTTTTATCGGGAACTGTAAAAGAAATTGTTTTTGGACAATCAGGAGATGTGAATACAAACTTCCTAAATTTAGGTTGGGAAGAATATATAAAGCTAGCAACAGCCAAAACTTCCCCACTCATTTGTTTGCCTATCATGGGAATGTTTAAATGTGCTGAGTTAAATGAGCCTTATTATGCAAATTTAAGAAAACTAACAGACGAAATAGGGCTTGCTTATCAGATTGTTAATGACTTGGAAAATATTTTGTTAAATAAGTCGACTGAAATTCCCACAGATATTAAATTTGAGAGAATGAATGCATTGATTGTGTTAATCAAAGAAAAGTCTTCTGAAAAAGAAATAGATTTTCTTAAAAAAAATAAGAGCGAGCTTAAGCAACATTTATTATCTTCAAATATTGTAGAAGATTTATTTTTTAAAATTGAGAGAATTCTAGAGGACATTAACAACTCTTTACATCTTATGCCAATCGTCATTAGACCTATTATTTCTTCTTTAAGTGAAGAGATGCAAAAAAGATCCCATCAGTTCGCTCATGCCAACTAAAAAAATCATTGTTATTGGAAGTGGTTTCGGCGGCATAGCGGCTGCTTTAAGAATGCGAGCTAAAGGTTATGAAGTTGATTTACATGAGAAGCTCGATCAAATTGGTGGCAGAGCAAGACAATTTAATCAAAATGGATTTATTCATGATGCTGGCCCTACAGTAATAACAGCACCATATTTATTTAGAGAACTATTTGAGATTTTTGATGAAGAAATTGATGACTTTATTAATTTTATTCCCCTAGACCCTTGGTATCGATTTAGATTTCATGACGGATCATTTTTTAACTACGGGCCAAATCAAGATGAGTTATTAGCTCAAATCAAAGATCTTGAGCCTAAAGATGTCGATGGCTATCTTAAAATGCTTAAGCATGCTGAGAAGATATTTGAATTAGGCTACCTTAAGCTGGCTGATCAACCTTTTCATAAATTAAGTAGTTTGATTAGATATACACCGGATATTATTAAGTTAAAAGGATATCAATCGGTTTATCAGTTTGTTTCGACTTACCTAAAACATCCAAATCTAAGACAGGCATTCTCAATTCAACCATTGCTTGTTGGAGGCAATCCTTTTAATACAACTTCAATATATGCGCTAATTCATGCCCTTGAGAAAAAATGGGGGGTATTTTTTGCGAAGGGTGGCACCGGAGAGATAGTGTCTCAACTTAAAATGTTAATGGAACGCAAAGGGATCAATATTGTTTTAAATAGCGAGATTAAGAAAATTATTACTTCAAAGCAAAAAGTTGAAGGTATTGAGAATTCAAAAGGAGATTTTCATAAATCTGATTACATAATTACAAATGCAGATCCCATTTATACAAATAATTATTTGATAGGTAATAAGAAAATTTCACTTCATAACAAATTCATTAATAAGACAGCAAAACATTCAATGGGTTTATTCGTTCTTTTCTTTGGAACAAAAGTTAAGTATGAAAATATTGCTCACCATACCATTTGGATGGGACCGAGATATAAAG
>Ga0007852_1000549_pt1 | contig 11516 bp, 29 predicted proteins | sample CryBogCBH28Sep08_FD_71227 | JGI IMG/M metagenome (GOLD analysis project Ga0007852, IMG submission 71227) | Freshwater microbial communities from Crystal Bog, Wisconsin, USA - CBH28Sep08 | ecosystem: Environmental > Aquatic > Freshwater > Lake | place: Crystal Bog, Wisconsin, USA | collected...
TGGAAGTGGCTATTGCATTGCGTTTGATGGTTGTCTTGCACATTGGATGATGGGGTATTCTCTTGCTGATTTGCTTGGGTTGGGGCTATTAGTTTGGGGTAATTTGGTATAGATGGGATTCGTAGGGGATTAAGGGAATTATAAAAAATCGTAACAATTTTTGTATTTAATCGTAACAAATCGTAACTTAGCGTAACAAATCGTAACACATGAATAACAGAACACCAAATTGCATTTATTGCAATCAAAAAATGGGAAGCCAATCATCTAAAAAAAAATTTTGCTCAGACAAGTGCCGAGTATATTGGCACAGGAAGCATCCTAAAGGGAATACCATTTCTCCAATAGAATTAGCCTTAAAAATAGAAGATATAAATAAAAAGGTATCAGTGGTCTTAAATAGGCAATCTGCCGAAAATGAGCTTAAAAATGATAAATTAGAGCCGCCAGCTGGATTGAGTGGAATTGATTTAGCAATTTGGAAAGCTGAGAATAAAAAATAATTCGTAAATTAGCATAAAATTATACATATGGCACTATCTGTAATGCAAGCTGCACCTATAGAAGATGATGGACCAGGCCCAAAAAAAATTCCTGGAACTGGTTTAACTTTATATCAAGGAGGAATAGAAAAAACACCTACAGGTAGAAGTAATAGTTTTGCTGAATCAGGATTAACACCTGAAGAAATAATTATTTCTGCAAAAACTCATGGTTTGCCTATAAGTTCAAATAAAGAATTTCAAGAAGCTGCAATTAAACAACTTGCATCAACTCCACTTGGTCAAAAACACTTGGCTGATATGGAAAAAGAATTTGGGCAAACAAAAGCTGGTACATTTGCTGATGATTTACTTGGAGCAAGAACTAAATATCTTTTATTAGGTTTAGATAAAGTAAAAGATTATAACAATTACATGGAAAATAAGCCTTTGCTTGAATCTAGTATAACAAAAATTGATCCGAATAAAGGATTTGTTAATAGTGCTAATTATGCTTTTGATTTTGGTAAAGATAAAAAAGCTTATGAAGATTACATGATGAATAAAGTTCCTTCATATGCATCCATGATGGCACAACAAGATAGCGCATCTAAAGGATTATCTCCTAAAGGAGCAAAATTATTAAATGCTATGCAAGTAAAGCAAAGACTTATGGATGATACAGAAGCACAAAAAAATTATTTTAACAAATACGGAGAATTTCCAGTAAAAAATGCTGTTGATACTATACCTGATAAACAAGAAAGATTAAAAGCTTTTTTAAAATTTAGATACGGCAAATAAAAAATAAAATTTATGAAAAAGCCATTAAAGTCAATGAAAAAACAAACCATCGAAGCTGGTGGTGAAAGACATGTTGTTTACGAAAAGCCAAACAATATGGGTAATGGTAAAAAGGGAGATATCATGGTAACGCATCCTGATATTGATCTTGGTAAATGGACAACTATTGATTTAACAGATGTTGATCATAGTATGACAATAGCTGAAGGTGTTGCTGCCGTTAAGAAATGGCACAAAGAACATCCACAAGCTTACGATAAAAATAAGAAGTACAAAGAAATGAAAGGATAATGAACAAGTTAAAAATGATGAAACGAGCAGATGGCTCATATTCACCTCGTGGTTTATGGGATAATATTCGTGCAAATAAAGGAAGTGGTAAAAAACCAACTCCTGAAATGCTAAAACAAGAAAAAAAAATTAAAGCACAAGAAAAAAAATAGTTATGTCTGAAGCTTGGGAAAGAAAAGAAGGCAAAAATCCAGAAGGTGGTCTAAACCAAAAAGGTCGTGATTCATATAATCATGCTCATAGTGGGCATTTAAAGGCTCCAGTAAAAGGTGGAACTAACCCTAGAAGAGTGTCTTTTGCAGCAAGATTTGCTGGAATGAAAGGGCCAATGAAAAAACCTAATGGTGAACCAACAAGGAAAGCTTTAGCATTAAGAGCATGGGGATTTAGAAGTGTTGAATCTGCTCGTAAATTTGCAAATACACATAAGAAGTCATGAGTAAGTTAAGTATAATGATGAGAGTAAAGGAAGATGCACCTAAGGTTGCACCTATCCGTATTGATGATACAGAAATATATGAGCATGGTGAAGATGATGCTACTGCCAAAGGTTTAGAAAATGGAGTAACTCCAACAAATCTAACTGAAAGGGGTAAAAAGTATGCAGAAGAAATTGGAGAGCATGCTAAAGATGCTGGTAAAAAGAAAATAGTTAGTAGTAAAGTAAAAAGAGCTGTTGAAACTGCTACTATTATTGCCAAAAAAGCTGGTATTCCTCACACAACTAATGAATTGCTTAGTACATGGAATATTGGAGATTATGAAGGTAAAAAAGCAGGATCATTTAAAGAAAAAGAATGGGTATCAAGACCAACTGATGCTCCTAAAGGTGGAGAAAGCTTTAATTCATTTAAAGATAGAATGGTAAAAGCTTACAAATATGCTGTGTCTGCACCAAAAACAGAACAAATTATTACTCATAGTAAAGTTACTAGAGCATTTCAAGCTTTAAGAGATAATAAAGGAGTTTGGAATGATAAAACAACTAAAGATTTTTTATCGTTAAAAGGAAATTAACTTGTTTTTTTTCATACGGTTTATGGTTAATAAGCAATCGTTTACCCCCTGAGTTTCTACTTGGGGGTTTTTTTATTCTTATCGTCTATGTCTGTATTACCTATATCATAACCTACCCACGCTGCTACTGCCATTAAAACAAATATAATTATATATATCATAGTTATATTTTAATATCTTTCAAAAAGAAATTTTCCATGATATGGCCAAACTTTAACTATGCCATAATTCATAGCAATCCCTTGATTATAAGCCATTATTTGTTTGTGCATATTTTTTAATTCTTCTCTAAATTCTTCAATGTCTTTATTCCCTTTATAAGATTTACATTCATAACAGCAAGGCATAAGATTATCAAATGAATCTACATTTGGTATCATATAATCCACTTGCATATTTTCTAATGTTATTCTTTGTCCACAATAAGCACAAAGACCATTTAATTCTAACTTTTCAAATACTTTTTGTTTATCTATTTCCATAATTATTCGTTTTCTGGTTCTTCTAATAATTTTCTACCTGCATCTGACAATGGTCTAGAAAATAATCTTACTTTTTTACCTGTTGTTGGATCTTGAAACATTACACCACCATCTATTACTGGGGTAATTTTTATTTCCATAAATCCGTCTGAATTTTCTGTTGCTGCAATTACATGAATTTCATCATTATCAAATTGCATACAAAAATCTGCTCCTTCAAATACTTCTGACATATTATTTTGATTTATATTTTTTATTGTAATAATCTTGTGGATCTGCATGGAAATCAGCTCCGCATGCCCAACCATCTTTAAATGAATTTACTATTAATTTCTCTTCTTTTTTTAATAACTCCATTGACTCAATAGTATGTAATACATTGGCATTCAATATTGGATTTACTTTTAATTTTTCTATTAGTTCCTCTATGGGTGTCATGGCATATCTTTTATATCAATTATTTTAATTTCTTCTCCTGCTAACATAGCATCTATTGTATCTTCAATCATTTCTCTTTGTTCTGGTGAAAGTAAAGCAACTTTTTCTAAAATCGCTGGTACTGCAAAAACATCACTTACTATTTCTTTACGAATACCATTTCTTACTTCTTCTGTTATAGATGGTATAGAAACAATATCTACAAATATCCAACTAATTTTATCAATATATCTCTTAAATAATTTTGATCCTGAGGAATCTGGATATTGTCTAATAAAATCTTCAAATTGGTCCTTAGCCATTCTTAAATTCTGTATAGCACCAATTATATTTGCTCCTCTACTCACTTATTCTATTTTTTATTATTTTAATATAATTTTCATCAATTTCATAACCAATATATTTAAATCCTAAATCATTAGCTACTTTTAAAGTGGTACCACTTCCTGCAAATGGATCTATTATTAAATCATTTTCTTTTGCTGTTGTTAAAATTATTCTTTTTATTATTTCTTCTGGTATTTGACATGGATGTTTTGTTTTTTCTTTAGACACATTTTTAACTTGTTGTATTTCCCACCAATCATATAATTTTGCCCCCGTTTTACCTTTTTCTAAAAGTAATTTGACTCTTTTATCATTTGGGTTTTTATATGGTTGTGTTACTTTTTTAAAGTCAGGCTTACATCCCCACCAACTTATTAATCTACTTTGTTTGCCAGTATTTGAATTATATACCCATGTTACAACTTGTTCGCATTTGCCAAAAATTTCAGGCAATATATTTATAGTTTCTTCAGGATAATGAATAATAACACATGGTTTTTTAATATGACTTAATAATTTTATATAATCATATTGAGATAAATTATCAGCATAAGTATCGTAATGATAATTTTGATTATAAGGAGGATCTGTTATAGTTAATCCAACTGGATATTCTTCAGTTGTAAAATCTTTATTTAATATCACTTATTAAAATTTAAATGTTTTTCTTCAATTTCAGATAAAAATTCTCTTGCTTTTTCAACTCTGTGTTGAATTCTTAAAATATCATCTTCATTTCTATCTATATTAAACATTAATATTCTTTCTTCAATATCAATATCATCAAACTTCATATTTAATTCTAACTTCATAGCTTCATATATAAATTCAGGACTTTCTTCTGATATTACATTCATATTTTTAAGTAAATAATATTTTTCTTGTTCTATAATTGAATCAGGAGTATTTACTAAACAATATGCAATAGTAGCTTTATTCTTGTTTGTAAGCCACATATAACTTTGCATTTGCCAGTAATATAAATTATCTAACTTATCAGGCAAGTTTGCCATAAATGTCCATAAATCATAACTAGACTTAATATCAATAATACCTTCATCAATAATATCTGGGTGTCCAGAAATGTAATCATTTGTAAATCTTTCTTCATTCTTAAAAAATGGCTTCTTTAAATACAATGATAAAAGATTAATTGACTCTTGTTCCACCTCAACACCTTTTCGCATTTGTTTTGTTTGTATGTCTTTTTTACGGCCATACTTTTCTGCTATATAAACATCTAATAAATGTTTTTGTGCAGTCTTAGAAAGTAATCCAGCTTCTTTGTCAGCCTTAGTTTGAGGCTCAGTTAAAAGGTACCCAATAGATGATGATCTAAATAGAGTTTTTGAAAAGTTCATAGTTATAAGGTGTTTAGTTTTGCAGAATAAGCAGAATATATTAAAGGATCTGTTTTAGCCATTAGTTCCCAAGCTTTCAATTCTTTAACTGATTTACATTCTTTAATAAATTGAATTGCTTTATCGGCTAATGATTGTTTTGACTGAGTCTTAATAATTTCTACTGGCTCTTCATCAGAATCATCATGTAAATGACCTAATGATCTCAATCTTTTTACATTTTCTTTATGGTATTCTTCAACTAATTCTCTAGCAGCATCTAATGCTTTGCCAGCAGAATCGCCTTGATTAAGGGCAAATTCAACACCAATTTTTTCAGAAGAATAATTACCTAAGTTAAAAGTTCTAGTGTAGTTAATAGTTTGTATATGCATAGTTTTGGGTTTTTATTTTACTCTTTGTACTGTAGTTACATCATCAATAACCTTAATTTTAAATTGCTTATGCTGATGTTCTACTTTCTTTTTTAAGTTAGAAACCATAACCATTACAGATGTATATGGATTATCTAATCTAATGTTTTCTCCTAATTTTAGTTCAGCAACCTTACTAGATACTGAATCTGGACTTATACTTCTTGCCATGTTTTATATATTTTTAAACAAAATTAATTTAATTAATTTAATTAAAAAAATAAATTATTAATTTAATTAAATTTTTATTTAAATTATGGTATTTTTATTTACTCATTGTATTGAGTAATTTTACTCAATGTTTACTTATAATATTGTTCACGAAAACGTGAACGTTCACCGGCAGTGAACAAACTATATAGGTGAACAGTTTATAATTTCCTTAATTATCGGAGTATTACTACTTAATTTGTCACATAATTTGTCTACTTTTTTATATAAAAAACGGGACAATTCGTAAAGCATTGCCTTTACTTTATACCAACTTTTGTAAAGATTTACCTTTACTTTATGTTTCCGACATTGATGTCGGGAACATCCCTTATATGTCACATATTTATATAAAATTGTGACATTTATGACAAGTTATTATAATTTAAACACAGCAATTTTTTAGAATTATAATTCCAATTTGCATGAATTTTTCAAAAAATACACATCAAAAAATGCATTTTTAGAAACATATTTCCAATTTATAGCTCAAAAAAGCCGTTTTTTGATTGATAAATCATTTTAATGTGATCGATATAATTAAAAACCCCCTACTTCTTTAAGGCAGGGGGTAAAACTACTAAATCTACTAAACTATGATAACTTCCGTAAAAATACAAATTATTTATTAATAAATTTCTTTTTTACCAAGTTTAACTTAGCTCTATATTCTAAAACTAAGCTTTTTAGCTCATCTCTAGTAGGTCTAACTGTTTGTCTTGCTGTTTCTCTAAGATATTCAACCAATGATCCATTTTCTTTATGTAGCTTATATTCAAATTCTTCAATATTGCCAGTTTTAAAATAGTTGCATTCCATACATTGTGGTCTGCAATTTTGTTCCATCCACCTGGTTCCTAAGTTAGTTCTACCCATAAAGTGTCCACATTGTATTTCAGCTATAGTGTGTTTATTACCACATGTATAACATTCAACTATTCCATTTTTATCTGCATGTTTATTTCGTATATATTGGCTAAAAACATGGTCTAAATCCTGAACCAAATTATTAAAACTTTCAGAATCATCTTCAAATTCTTCCATACGTTTTTGAGTAGAAGCTATAGTAGCACATTGCTTACACATTTTTTTAGAAAAGTGATAATCAATATTACCACAATTAATACAGCGTTTTTTCTTTACAATTATAGTTGAGTTTCTCATATTTTTTCAAGTGCGTTTTTTACATTACACCAATAAAACAATTCATCTGGATCTTTACTTTTTAATTCAATTTCTTTTTGTACATAAGCAATAGCTTCATCTTTTGCTATTATAATTCTATTTTCAAAATCAGTTACTCTATCTTTTAAAAAGAAATTAACATATAACTTAATTGCTTTTGTTTGATATGCTTCCATTATTCTTTTAATTTATGCAATTTGCCATTTATAAATCTAAATTTACCAATATACTTTCCTTCTTTCCATACTTCTATAACCATATCTAATCTCTTAGCCATATCATATATTAATTCTCTATTTTCAATCATAATTGACTTTTAATTATTCTATTTATAATTTCTTTTACTATCTCCCAAATTAATATAATTATGATTATATTCATAGATTATTATTTAAAGATATTTTTAAAATAATGGTTGTTATAATCCATTTCCGTTTTATTAAAACCTACTGGAGCAATACCTTTTTTGCGTTTACCACATTTAACACATCTCCAATCAGCTGAAATATTATATACATATGTACATACATATTTATGATTACATAATAATTGAATAATTTTTTTTAATATTTTTTTCATAGGTTATTTATTTTGTCTTTTATTTTTAATATAAAATAGTATTGAATATTTAAATATTATCTTACCTCTGTAACCATATCTCCTTGAAAAAATAGCATCTTCAGCTTTAATAATATCAAAGTAAAACCAATTATTATTTATGCTAAATATTGGCTTATACAATTCTTCTAAAGCCTTTATTTTAACTTTTCGCATTGGTTTACCCTCTTTATATACTAATTGCTTCATAGGTTATTTGTTTTGGTTATAGGTTTCATTAAAATAATTTTCAGATAAAGTTTCATTTATTCCTCTATATCCTAACATATCAAATTCGGACTGTCCATTAATATGTGCTTTTTGTATCTGCTCTTTTTCTTTTTCAAGATATTTATTAAATCCTTTATCAAAGATTTCATTAGCCATATAAGGATAATTTGCCTTTAATTCATCAAACCATTCTGTTAATGCAGTTTTCATTAGTTATTTGTTTTTATAATATACTCTTGACTCTAATCCTATCTTTTGTGCCAATCTATAAACCTGTCTTTCGCTTAAATTTACTTTCTTGCAAATATGTTTAACGCTTGGATAGTTTTTTTTATCGCTCCATATTTCTGAGATAGCATTTAAGTATATATTGTTAATGTTCAAATCTTCCCCGTTATATTCTATATCAGGATATTTTTTGCAAATGTGTTGATATAATTTCTCGCTCATAGTTTAAAAAATGTCGTTTAAATTATTTTTGTCGCAAAAAGTGTCGCAAAATTATTTTATTACATTGTATTTTAATTCAACTAATATTTGGCTTAATTCTACAAATTGACCATAAAATTGCCTATCTGCAGTATTATAATCTTCATATCCTCTTTTTATATATTCTTCTTTTAATAATTCTAATTCTTCAATAAATTGTTTTAAAGTTTTCATAGTTTAAGTTTTAAAAATGCCCCCACGTTTATAACCAACACCATTTATTTTGTTATTTAATAATTTGTGAGGGCAATATTTTATTTTGTTTTTAAATAGTTAGCCATTGCGTTTCTATTAGCTTCTTTGTCAATGTCCTGGCTTGTTCGGTTGCTTTCGCCCATCGCTTTGAATTGTGCGTGTGCTTCCTCTTTGCCGTTTATATAAGCCTGATGCCTTTCTTCCCTGTATTTTTCTAACATCTCAAAGAATGTAGGCATATCCATTCGGTCAAAAACTTTCCCGTATCTAAACTTAGGAAACCCATCTAAAAACAAAAGAATATCCTGTATTGCTAATTGGTCGCTTTCTGCTTCTTCAATTAAGGCAAAAGAAAGTTGTGCTATTTGTTCAGGGTTCATTCCAACCCTTAAATTAAAATTAGATAAAGCTTTAGTTATTGCAATACTTAAAACTCCCGCAATCTTATCAATTCCGTAAATTTTAGCTAAAGCTGGTAATCTTTCATTAACAGGAACTAATTCAATAACTTTTAAATGCAAAGGTTCGCCTTTTTCTTTATATCTGCACATCTCATTGTAAACTTCTCCTTTGCTACCTTTCACGACTAAGTTTAGCAACTGCTTGGAGAGACTCCCATTCGGTAACTTTTGGAGATTGTTTTGAATAGTTTGTATTTGCATTTGGTTTATAGTTTAAATCAATAAATTTTCCGTTTGTCATATCTTTTGCCATCCAATTTTTTGCGGTGGCAATCCAATCTTTCTTTTTTTCGCCTTTAGAGTCGGACCAATTTTTAATCACTTCAAAATAATAATCGAAATTAGCGTGTTCGTATTGAGTACCCAAAAATTTAGACTTAAATATTTTAATATCATTAAAAACTTCACTAAAAAGCGTGAGTGAACTTCCTTTACTAACCTTTAGTTTAATTTCCTTTTCTTTACTTTCTTTTACTTTACTTTCCTTTCCTTGCATTGCATCGGCATTGCATTTGCTATGCATTTGCATTGCATTTGCATCATCATTGACTTTATCCCATCTTTTATTAGCTGCTATTCTTGCTCTTTGTGTTTTTTCTATATAAGGTTGCAAATAGTATAACTGTTTAATACTGAAAAAGTTGTCTTGCTCATCTAAAGTAAAAAGGTCATAGTTGCAAATAACTGCTTTAACTTTTGGTTCACTTGTTCCCATTTCATCAGCCAATAAATCAATGTCGCTTAATGGGTATTTAAAATCTAATTGCTCCCTAAGAATTTCTAATAATTGAAAGTAAATAGCATAACCCTCTAAACCTAATTCTTTTTGTACCCTTTTAAGTTTCCTGTCGTGCCTTGCATTAGCAAAGTGAGGAAAATAAAATGCATCTTTTTTCATAATAAAAAAGGGCTTCAGACTAAACAGGTAATGCGACTACCTGCCAATCCTCTGCCCTAATAAGTTTTTGTTGATATGTCGCATATATCAAGGCAAAAATAAACTAAATAATCGAATAACTTGCAAAAGTCTTGCCGTTTTTAGTTACATATTTAGTTGCAATATTTAACCCGTCATTTCTTAAATCGGCTATTCTTGCTGATAATCTAAAGCAACCAAATTTAGATAAAGCCTGTAATGGATCAATTGTTTTGCCTTTACTTAAATGCGCCTGGATTTGTTGTTTTTGAGTTTTCATAGTTGGTTTATTTTAGAATGGTAATCCTTCGGGATTTTCTTCTTCTTGTTGGTTTACAGGTTGAGCGTATTCCTTTTTGAACTCTGCCTTAGGAACAAAGTTATTAGGAAAGATGTTAAAATCAGGGTGCTTTTCATCTTTTTTGTATGGATTTTGCCACATAGAATACCTTTGCCCATTAATAGTAAATTCAATTACTTCGCCCTTTGAGGTAGCTTTTTTCCAAGCTCCAAATTTGATTTTGTTTTCCATTTTTTATTTGTTTAAAGTGATTGTGTAAGATTGTTTGTAAGATTTTAAAGGAATTGCACCTCTTTCAAATTTTTTTCCTTTTTCTTCGATTTCTTTTTGTTCTGCTTTTAATAAATCAATTTGATCCTGTAATTCTGCCCATCTTTCGGAGTAAGCACCATAATCATAGGTTTGACTGTCTTTAAGCGCTAAATTCGCCCCTAAATGGTCATACTTGCCCTTTGGGCATTTGTCTAAGAAGTCTATGATATACTCCTCGCTTTTTGCTCTTAATTGTTTTGCAAAAGCCTCTACTACTGCAACCTTTACGGCTACATCTTCCGGCTTTATAGTGCCTTCGTTTAATTCGTTGGCTACATTTTGAGCTAAAGCATCAATATCGCTTTTGGTTGGGGCGATTTCCCAAATTGCTAAAGTGTTCATAATTTATGGTTTTAAAAATAAATGAATAGTTAATACATCGTTTTTTCCTATAAGGCAATTAATATCATTGTTCCATTCAAATTTATATCCTAAAGATTTACAATTATCGTAAACTTCTTTAGAATAATATCCTATTACTGATGCAAAACCTTCATAAACAGTTATAGAAGTAAAGTTTGCAATCCCAATTCCGGATTCTGCTACCATTTTGTAAGTGTTATAAATGCTCATTAGTTTAAGTGGTTTTTCTTGGTTGTGAATAATGCCGTTATAGCCGGATTAATTAAGTCTTTGTTTAAAGTGTGCAATTGTGATAATTCGTTAAGATTTTCGCAAGAATCAATTGCCAATGTTAAATCGGTAATATTCTTATGCTTTTTAACAAATGCCGGTAATTTAGTTTCTTTAAAATGTGGCTTTTCTTTCTCTCCGGCTGCATCAGTATCTTTATCGCTGACAACACCCAAAATCGAAGATAAACAGTACCTACGAAAATAGGTTATCCCCGAACCTATTGCTTGATAATCATTCATACCTTTTAAGCTCGTTGCCGGTATGTCGCAATAGCTTTCTAAATACTGTCCGCTCTTAGTGTGAAATAAAATCGTTCTTAATCCTGAACCTTCAAGCATTTGGGTAAATCCCAATGAATGTTTTTTTAA
>Ga0007852_1000554_pt1 | contig 11426 bp, 34 predicted proteins | sample CryBogCBH28Sep08_FD_71227 | JGI IMG/M metagenome (GOLD analysis project Ga0007852, IMG submission 71227) | Freshwater microbial communities from Crystal Bog, Wisconsin, USA - CBH28Sep08 | ecosystem: Environmental > Aquatic > Freshwater > Lake | place: Crystal Bog, Wisconsin, USA | collected...
TGGAAGTGGCTATTGCATTGCGTTTGATGGTTGTCTTGCACATTGGATGATGGGGTATTCTCTTGCTGATTTGCTTGGGTTGGGGCTATTAGTTTGGGGTAATTTGGTATAGATGGGATTGGGTATATATATGGTAAATAGGATGAGGATAGGGGGATTGCTAAAGGAATTAGTATTACTAAAGGATTTAGTTCTATCAATTAGTTATGTATTAATAAAAAAGTTAATTTGCTCAAATTTAAATTATCTCAACATGGTTAAGCTAATCCTATCAAAATCATTTGGGGTGTCTAGAATTGTCTTAAAATGCGAAATATCGCTATTCTATTGAATTGTTCATATCTATTAATTAAATTAAAAAGTTATCCACATTTATAAAATAATATATCTAATTTGCTCAAATATAAAATAAAATACTATCTTTGTTTTGCAATCGAGAGGAATACACCTATTCAATGTTGCAACATCGTTCTTTGAAATATCAAGTAAACCCTTACTACCATTGAGTTTGGTCAAAATACGAAAGTATCTCACTCCAATATATATAGTAGTTTAAGTGGTGTAGCTAGAAAGGATGCAGGTATATACGATACTCTTCACCGGAGGAACATATCACTACTACTAATGTTGTAATAATATAAGTAATGTTTTAAGGTTATATTATATATACTGAATTCCTGACCTTTTAGGTCTAGTGCTATTATTTCGCACTACTGATGATGGAAGCAGAACTTCCGAAACCTAATAACATTATATATGTCAAACGTAATTAAAGGAAACGAATTAAAGAATGGCAATTTCTTAATTGAATTAACTGCTGAACGAATGGATGATTTAGGACACACTTACTTAATTAAATCATGTAATTGGCAAGAAAAAGCTGATAATGCTCCAAGTGGCTCAAGAGAGAAGGAACTGAATCAAATGATTGCTGATGATTATTACAATTATTATAAGCAAATCAGAGAAATTCAAGGTAAATAAATAATATAGGGGACTGAAATATGTCCCCATTTAACTTTTAATACTATATAAAATGACAAATTTTAAGATTGGCGATTCAGTATCGTTCACCGATGATTACACCCACCAATTTGATGTATTCAATGTGGAAGCCATTAATTTAGATGGCACACTAGTATTGCACGAATTAGAAGGTAGATTTAGCCCCGATTTATTCACAATTGTACACACATATTAAAAACAATTTTATGTTAGCAGAATTCAAAGAAAAATCAGTTTACGGAAATGTATTATTTTATCCTCATAATGAGATTGCGACAAAATTTGCAATCCTCCTAGGGAAAAAGACTTTTAATTATTCTGATATATATAACATCTCCCAATTGGGATTTGAAACCAAAATTCATAAATTATTAAACTAGATAAAATGAGAGAAATCAATATTGTGAATGCCATTGTGATTGGCACTATTTTCTTACTAGGATATGTATTAATCAAAACTTTAAAAAATAAATAAAATGACAAATTACGAAAGAAAATTATTCAGCGATTTACTAGATGTAAACATGCTAATTGATGAACAAGAAAATAAAGAGGTAGCAAGATTTTTAACTATTGCCTATCATTCTATCCAAAATGAATTAAGAGAATGTATGGGAGATGAGGAATATAGTGCATTCATTAGACAAGGTCGTGAAATGTTTGCACCAAAGGTTAACTGATGATGGATTCAATATCCGAAACCTGCTTAGGCAGGTCTTAACCAATTAAAAAATTTCAATTATGAAAAATCAAATGAACGACAAATTCAACGCATTCGGATTAACTAGTGAACAAACTGAATCAAAATTAAACACACTTTTAGCCAATTCTAGACAAGATAATGTCTTGGTGACATCTGAGGTTGTCCCATTGGAGAAGTTGACAGGAATGCCATCTAGAAGAGGTTTAGAGAATGCCATCGTATGTGAGAATCAAATTGTAAATGTTGTATCTAACTCCTATGGTCACTTACCTAATGAGAAGTTTTTTCTAGGTGTGGAAGAGAAGTTAATTGATGCAGACATTTACTACCAACAAAGAAGCATCAATCGTGACAATCGTAGCTTTGTGGTAGATTACATCCTAGCAGATGACCGATACAAAATCGAGGTTAAAGGTGATAAGGATTTGCTTAGACCAATGTTACGATTCGTTAATAGTTACGATGGCTCTTGTAAGACTAGTGGTAGCTTTGGATTTTGGAGGAAAGTATGTGACAATGGATTGCATGTTGCTCAAACTCACATAGGATTCTCTGTAAAGCATAGTGGTGCGATTGCTGACATTGTAATGCCTAAATTGGATGACATTGTTAGCAAGTTTATGGATAACGAATTTTTTACCCTTAAACGCAAATTTGAGGTACTTGCTGAACGACCAATTTACAACTTGGAAGATTACGTTAAAGTGACTGCAAAGTCATTAGGATTGTTCAAATATGAGATGTCTGATAAAAATCCCGAGCCTAGTGCAAATGCAAGATTCATCTTTGATGTAGTTGAAAGAGAAACTGCACAATTGAACACTAGACCAAACCAATGGATAGTATACAATGCATTCAATGAATTGATTCATGGCAAATTGAAAAAAACATTTGACCAACAACGCACATTAGATGAGAGATTATTTGATACTATCTACGCAGGTTAACTGACGAGCATTCAATATGCGAAACCATCTTCGGATGGTCTTAACCAATAACAATTTTATGACAACAAATTATTCAATTGAATTTATGATTCAAAATGGCGAAAGATTCGCTAGAAAATGTGACCATTGTAATAAGCCCACAAATGAGGTTTATGTCATCAATGATGGTGAAGAGTATTATTGCTCCGATGATTGCTTACATGAGCATTACACACCAAAACAATGGAAGAAAATGTACAATAATGATGAAGGATATTGGACAAGTTTTTATGACAATTTAGATGGCGACATTGCTGAGTGTGATGTGGAATTTATTTTATTCGATGGACAATTAATTCAATTATAAACTTATTAAACTAAACAAAATGAAACAAGAAACAAGAGTATACTTAATCGATTTAAATAACGATACAAGAGAAGTTGAAGTAGGTGATTGGAATAACTTAACTGATGAGCAATGGATTGATTTAAGTGAACGACAAGGTTATGTTTTATCCTTAGAAGGATTCCAACGAGCATTCAACAAAGAAGAAATTCCTTACGAAACTTATTTAAGATTTATAACAATTAAAATTGATTAAAATGGAAAATAAAAAACCACTTACTGCATTACAATTATGGGCAATTTTAGATGACTTGTATGTAGCAGGTCACGATTTATCCAAAATACAACTAAGCTACCGATTTGATGCTGATAGTGATGTAGAGCCTATCACTTTTTTAAGTGAAGGTGTATATGATGCAGAAACTAATAATATCCTTGAGGAACTTATTTTTATGACTGATGCATCAGAATATGAAGATTAAAAAACATAAACTATTAAACTAAACAAAATGAAAAAATTTAAAGTATCAAGATGTGAAGATTCAGATTATATTCTAGATAGTAAAAGAAGATATGGTGTGGAATATATTTCTATTGATGGGGATGGCAATCCAATCGACTTTGGAATGGATTATGATTATTTCAATTCTGAATTAGAAGCAGAAACTTTTGTAAAAAATTATAATACAAAAATTAAATTTTATGAGCAAAGATTTATTTGAATGCACCGACAAATTGCCTAAAAAAATAAAAGCCATTTTAAGGCGATTTAATGACCTAGAAATCGAAAGGGGTATACAATATTCAGATTTGATACAAATGGGCAAAGAAATGGCTATTTATGGCTATAGCTTTGATTTTTACTTGGATTGCATACCATACAATTTGCAAAAGATTAAAAAGGTTAACTGATGAGGATTGAATATCCGAAATGCGTAGCAATACGCATATTAACCAAAACAATTAAAAGTGGAAAACAAATTCGTTATTGACTACGATAACAAAGTTTTGACTTTGCATTATCAAGGACAAGTTTTTATGTTTGATTTAACTATGGGTGATGTAGGTGATTTTTGGTATGGTTTTGTCTTAAAGGATGGAACTATTCTAGATGTCAACTACCACCAAGAAGATGCAGATGATGTACCATTCTGCGAAATTTGGGGAACTGATGAATCTAAGCCATTGAATACCCAACAAATTGATGGATTGGATATCTGCGAGATTCTAGGTAATCCTATAAACTATTTTGGAGAAGAGCCAATCCAATTACCTTGGATGAACGCATTTGAATTAGACAAACAATTTACAAACTTTAAAATTAGATAAAATGAATGTAACAATTAACATCGTAGAATTAGCTAGTGACTTAGCTAGTATTGAATTGGAGGATAATTGGCGTGATACAATAAAGATATATGAAGATGATGAAGATGGAGAATGTACCAAGTATACTGAGGAAGCACAAGATATCTTCAACGATTTATATGACAAATATTTTAGAATGATTGAACAAACAAAAATTTAAACAAAATGACAAATTTAGAAATCAAAATCAGATTAGAACAAATCTTAGCCAAAATTAAAGACAATGTTATAGGAGGATGGAAAGATGACCTCACAGAAACATTTGTATGCGTTACTTTAGAAGATGCACAAGAATGCGAATACAATGAATGGCTAAACGAATTAGAAGCTCTTCACGATGATATAATCGCATAGGTTAACTGATGATAGGTAAATCCTTGAAACGAGCTAGAAATGGCTCGTATTAACCAAAAAACCACATAATGGAAAAGACTTTATTTGAAATCGAAACTGCTGATGGATTTGACCAATTTGAAGGCATCTCATTTGGGGATAGATGGAATGGATGGGAATGTCCCCAATTTGATTTGGCTAATTGTAAGAAAATCCTAGAAGGCATTGGAACAGAAGAACTAGCAAAAGAATGCTCATTCTCTTTCTATGAATATGATGACTTTTATGATGTCATTATTGAAAAAGTTTATTGGGATGGTAAACTAGAAGCAATTGATACATCCAAACCAATCGTTGTTGATGGCATAAAATATTATGCAATTGGTTGCTATAATTGGACTTGGTCTAAAGCATAAAATATATAATAAATCTAACTTTTAATACCTTATTTAACTTTAAATAGTTAGGTTAACGAGGGGTGCGTATTCGTTATCACGCACATTTTTTTGCCAATTTTTATGCTTCACCTAAACATGGGGCGACTAACCCAGAAATGGATCTTTGGGAATCTTCACCACATTTTTAAATTATCTAATTTGCTAAATCAAAATCAAATAAATTTTACAATTATTAAATTATCTAGAATGAAAAACATTAAAAAACTACAAAATCAAATTAAAGCATTAAACTTTAAATTATTGCAAGGAAATGTAAAAAATGTATACGCAGTAAAGGGGAAAATCAAGGAGTTAAAGGGGAAATTGCAACAAGAAATTGATAGATATAATTGGGAAGCATTTGAATCCCTTTAATTAATTAAATTAAATTATTTTGCTGTAATTAAATTAACTTATATATTTGTAATCAAATCAAAACTAAATCTATATGAAAAAATTAAAAGATTCGTTATTACTGAGCCTACAATTGCTCAAATTTTGCATTATTAGTGTTCCACTAGCTTGTACCTTATATTTTAGTGTGAGCATATTTTATGAACTTAAAAAAATTATTTATGGGAAGTAATACAGACACTAAAGAATTGCTAAGAACTACTTTTTTCAAAATGTTTAAAAAAGATGTATTATCTAATTTAGATATGGATGATTTTGTGGTAATGTGGCAAGCATTAGCTGATAAATGGGGCGTTTTTTTAACAGACAAACAATGGGAAGATTTTGCAGAAGAAATCAATTCTGTAGCTTCTAACAGACAATTTTATTTCAACGAAATTTTTAACAAACACTTTAACAATTAAAAAATAAAAAACTATGGCAAAGTACGAATTAGTAGAAAAAACTGAAATAGACGGACAAATTTGGTATTATATCCGTAAAGATGGGAATCAAGTAAATGGAAGTTGGACATTAAGAATAGAACAAGCTCAACAAATGCTTGACCAATTTGAGAAAGGGAAACCAACAGAACCAATTTTTAAAGTTATTAAAACAATAGAAGTAGATGAAAACTAAGCAAATTAGTGTAACAGAATATGCATCTAAAATTGATCCATCATTATTTAGGTCAAATAGAAAAAATCCTAATGCTACAATTACACAACAAGCAATTAAATATAGGATTAAACATAACCTACAATTACCTGAAGTAATAAAATACAATAGAGTAGGTAAAGTTCATGTATTGACCGTAAACTCAAATTTTTAATTATGAAAGAATATTTAAAATTTTTATGGGAGTGTACCATACATCCTAAATCATTTATGGATTTGTTAGCTCCATTTCAATTAGTATTATTCATGCTATTTATTTACTATGTAATTATGGCATTTATATCAATTTATAAACACAATAAAAAATAAAGATGACAAAAGAAGAAATTTTAGGCTCACCTATACAAAAAGAAAATTTCACCACATTTGGCGATTTAACTGCCTACGAAAGACAAATGATTATGGCAGAGCTATATCATAACGCATGGTATGACCAAGAAAGATTTGATGAAATGTATGATTTGTATAATAAATGGACAAACAACCCATTAACTAATAGAAAATTTATTTTACCTAATACTGAAACAAATGAAGAATAACTATGAAATTTCTCAGAATTATATTCTTAATCTTGAGAATGAAACTTTACGAGAAAAAATTAAACAATTAATTGCTGATTATAAAGAATTAAAGAAGCTGTATGATGAAAAAGAAAAGGAAAGAAGTGAAAGGGACAATTCAGTTATTCAAGAATGATAAACTGATTAGAGAATACATATACAAACATTTTGAAGATAGAAGAAGAATGTTGAAAATATGGGAAAGTGAAGAAAAGCCTAACAATATTGATAAATTAGAATTAATTATTAAACCAGAAAAAATATGATAGAAAAAGACTTTTTACCCTACCAACAATCAGTTGATCTTAAAGAATTAGGTTTTAAAGAAGAATGTGCAGCACAATATTTATCTGAAGATGATCTAGAGCTTAAATGGAAAAAATATCGTAATTTATCCATAATTGAATCCAAACTAATTCAAGCTCCATTGTATCAGCAAGCTTTTAGATTTTTTAGAGAAAAATATAAGTTTACTTATTCAATAGGCAATACAAACATTGCTGTTGTACATTATGGATTAACTACACAATTATTACAAAATAATGCCACTTATGAAGATGCAGAACTTGCAACTATTAAATGGTTTATTGATGTAGCTAATCAAATAGATTAATTCAATGATATAATATCTATATCACCATCAGGAAGCATATCTATTTCTTTGACAAGGATAATATCTAAATCCTTAAATTTGAATAGTATTTCAGACATAGATTCGGCATAGACCAATTTAGTTAGGTTTATGCCGTTTTTTATGAAATATATTCTATATGCTTTCATTTTGTGCCATCTTGTAGAGGTTCGTGATCCGACTGATCAATTCTTCTATAATTTTCTTTCCATAATATTTTAGTTAAAGTTATGGATTTTTCAATTATTTCTTCCTCGCTATCTTCTGGTTGCAAAATGTGTAAGACTTCATGTATTAATACCTCAAGATGTTTTTTAGATTTTAATCTACTATCTAACTCAATAACACCATTAGATGAAGCAATGCCATAGGCTTGTTCTTTTCCTAATTTGCGATATATGATTTTGATGCGTGCCATTGGGTTAATTATTAGAATATTTAAATATCATCCCATTATGATAGCTTCTTTCACCTACTAAAACCCTTCTAATATCATTTATATGCTTAATACCAAATTCATTAACAATATCTCTTGCGCAATCAAATGTCCCAATAAGATTCATTTCTAAATCATAGCAATCAATTTTGCCTTTATATCTTGGATGACCTACTCCAGTTCTTTTTTGGGCAGCAATAGGCTGTTTTAACCCTTTCACCCAACTACTCCCACCTCTATTAGCATCACCTATTTTCTTTTTAGTTTCCTCTGATAATGGGGGTTTTTTTATGCCTAATTGAACTTTACTAATATATTCTTTTGTTTCTTTTGTATGTTTTTTACCATAAAATGGATTATTAACACCTTTAGTCGCAATTGATATCTTTTGCCTAGTAAGCAAACTTGGGTTTTCGTTACACTCACCACCACCCGAAAGATTTGCTAATATGCCATCATTGTTAGCAATTCTACCATATAATGCAATAAATTCAATTTCTTTTACCTTTGACTCCTCAATAGAAATATTATCAAATAAAATTTCTATATCATAGGTAGTCCTACTAACTATGCCTTTCCAAATATTATTTCTTGCGTTTTTTTGCTTGGAACGTTTATAATTACTATCACTACCTATACCTATGTAAAACGGTTCATTTTTATCATGCCTAATATGACGATATACATATGCCATAATTTAAACTATTTTTCCTTTAAAAATTCGCTTATTATGAAATTCAAAATCTTCCCCATTTTCATCTAAATCAACTTCCGCAAAACCATGATTCCATTTATTCAAAGGCATGTACTGAGGGTGGAGTTCCGAAAGACAGCCGAGTGACCAAGTAGTTACCATTTTACCGGTCAAAGTTGGTTCTGTATGTTCGCTACTTTGATGATTATGTCCTTGGAAACAACTAACTTTTGACTTTAAAAACAATCCCCTTGCAGGGTTAACGGGTGCTGAAATCCCTCCGACATACTCATGTCCATGAATCCCCCACAAATTATTTAATTTCATAGGTCTTTTGTCACCTATTATTTCAATACCTCTTGCTCTTGCTTTAATGATGTTTTCAAATTCAAACTCCTCAACACCTACTAATTCACCAGCTTTTTCATACAAGAAATGCTCATATCTTTCTTCGTGATTACCTATTTTGAAATAGATTTTACACTTTAATTCTTTTTCAAATATGTCAAACAATGCCTTAAATGTATCTAATTCTAATTTAAAGTTTCTTTTCTTTGGATCTTTGATAAATCTACTAAGTCTATGACAATCAATGGTATCTCCATTTAATAGCAAAGCATCAGGCTTACTTTTCTTAGCATATTGTATAGCTGCTGTTATTGCATCTATGCTATGATATGGCACATGGATATCAGATAATATTAAAACTTTTTTATGCCCTTTAAAGACAAATGGCTCAAATGCAGTTTCATCAGAAGATGGAAGATTATAAGGATTTCTAGGTCTATCTTCTGCTTTGTAAAATTCACTTTTTTCTACATATTTTTTTTGTGTAGATCCTGCTTTGCCTTCTATGTATCTTAATGAACGTCTAGCTGTTTCTACATCTTTAAAAGCTAGATTGTTTTCATTATACATTATCCTAGCTAATTTTAAAGTAGGCATATCAGGATATTCTGAACGATACTTTCTAGCTATGTTTGCATTACCATTTTTTGAACGCATATAGTTTATTTTGGTTATTATGCCGAATAGTCAATTGCATTAACCCTATTCATCCAACCTTTAATAAACTTCACCTGTGATGGGTTATTTTCTACAATACGATTATATTTATCGATTCTTTTTTGTTTTAATTTAGAATACAAATCTGCTCCATCATGGCTATTCACTCCAGCTAATGTTTTACTTCCAAAAATGCCATCAGCTTCCAATCCTAATATTTGTTGAATATAGTTGGTAATTGTGCCTACTCCTTGATTAATTGCACCATCTACTATGTATTCTGCTAATGATTGATTTTTAATTTCATCAGCTTTAAATTTATCCCAATACATTTTTTTATACATTGCTTTAGCATCATCTTTTGTTAATGCCTTTACATCTTCACATGTTGCATTTGGCTTATTAAAAAATGTTTTTACATCATCTAATATTAAACCAAAATGAGTACATCCACCTGTATCGGTTGGATCATTTTCATAAACTGTTCCCTCAAATTTCAAAATATTTGGGAAGTACGAATCAAAATTTGCCATTATTCTTCTGATTTTGTTGGTGTTGGTTCTGGAGTTGTTGTGCCTTTAATTTTGCCCATCATATCTCCAATTTCTTTTACTGATGCTAATCCTAATGAAGTACAAATGACTACTACATCAGCCCAAACAAGAGCTTCTGAAGGAGCAATATGAGTATCACTGTGAGAATTAGAATATAAAGTTACAAATAAGGTAAATGCTCCTGCAATACCTACTAATCTTTTACTTGAAGTTTTTTCACTACTTGAGTCAAAAAATCCTGCTATCCAATTAATAAAATTCTTTATCATTTTATTTTATTTTATGTTGTAAATATGATATTGTTTCAAATTGTAAAAATATTATTCCTACTAAAATGTATTTTCCTATTTGTTCAAGTTTTTGAGTAGATTTAAAATCAGCTTCCCTTTTATAGTAAGTTTGTTTATTAATTTCGTAACGCCATTTATAATTGTAGAATGTATCTTTGATATCATTAATGCTATTAAAGAGGGAATCATATTTAATATTTTTATCTGTTAAATAATTTTTTAAAGTTCTTATTGTGTCATTATAAGAATTATATAAATTATTAATTTCTTGACCTTGTTTAGTTGTTATAATAATAACAGAATCATTTTTAATTTTCTTTGTGATTGGATATTGGCAATATGATGTATGTACTACCAGTATCAATATCAATAGAATCAAGCTTTGCTTTAACTTCATTTAATTCTGTTTTTAATTTCACTATTTTACTAACGGTTTCCGTTACTATTTGTTTTTGAGCCTCATCAGCTTTTGCCTGAGCAACTACACTTTGTTTAGCAGATTCTTCAGTTCTTTTAATTAATGCTTGAAATTCTGCATCATCTTTCAAATCATTACTAGGTTTCTGAGCAGTTACTGAACATCCAAATAAAAATATCACTAAAAAATATCTCATTATTTTATTCCTTTTATTGCTCCCAATTCTTTTAATGTAGATAATTTAGTTGTTGAAACAGCACTTAATGAATCTGATTTTCTCAAAGCATCACTTACAATATCAACTCTATGCTCTAATTTTTCCACTCTAATATCTTGTGCTTTAGCTTGAGATTGAAATGTATTTCTAATGTCTACATACAAATATGATATACCAATTAATACCACAAATAATGTGCCTGCAATAGGGGACTTTGCAAAATCTTTGAAGCTTATTGGTAATGGGTTTGCTGAAACATTTAATTTTTCTTTCATATTAAAATATTTTCTTATAAATACCAAATGTGATTTGATTAGTTGTATAGCTTAAATTATAAGCTTCATTTTGCTTCTTGTAGTTTATTCCAACACCTACTCCTAATTTCTTATCAAATTGTCTTAAATCGCCAATTAAACCTAAATAAAGTTCATT
>Ga0007852_1000555_pt1 | contig 11419 bp, 9 predicted proteins | sample CryBogCBH28Sep08_FD_71227 | JGI IMG/M metagenome (GOLD analysis project Ga0007852, IMG submission 71227) | Freshwater microbial communities from Crystal Bog, Wisconsin, USA - CBH28Sep08 | ecosystem: Environmental > Aquatic > Freshwater > Lake | place: Crystal Bog, Wisconsin, USA | collected...
AGCGTGTCCAAGGGATCCCTAACCATGTTGATAATCACGGCGTTGGGGAACACGCAGTGAATAAGACCCACTAGTTTGAAGTTGCTCAGCTCCGTATCTATGTAGTGTAGTATCTGTCCTTCTCCAGTATGTGAAATGTACTGGGATATCTTCCTCATTTCCGTAACAATTTGCCACCCCATGGATTCTACACCTTGACGATCAGAATTGGAGACAGCCTCAAGCAGCTCATTAACGTATGAAGCAAATATAGTTTTCAACCTTTTTTTGAGCAACTCCTCCATCTCGTCGATGTAATTTTCCCTATCATGTATTGCAAATATCTTTTTGTGTTTACACAGGATGGCCTCTAAAAGACAAGTGCCTGAATACGGAAGGCCTACGATAAATACAGGAAAATTCGTATCGTAGCCAAATTTCAGTTTTATGCTCCCGATCAAGCTAGGAGAAAACGCTTGAATTATCGACTTTGTATCTTGTACATCGCTCTCCTGAGAATAGGAGCGTAATTTGTTTCGGTAGTAATAGTTTAATCTACGATGATATGTAAAGCAGGAGAAGTAATCTCCACTTTGCTCAGCAATTATCGCTAACGCCAACATTGTACTAGAACCGCCAGGAATATCAGGCGACGAAAAATTATGGGAAAAGCACTTTTTTTGAGAACTACAAGTCGTTCGTAACGCCTTCTTCATTGTATTATAGATAGCCCTCCAATCAATATTCCTTTTACCATCTGTACAGAGCAATGATCGTACATACGACAAGTAATGCCACAAATTATATTGTCCATTCAACGAAAGATATTCTTTATAGTAACTAGCTGCTTCCCCACAAAGACCCATATTCAATTTAGCCTTGGCGATTGCGGCCTAAATATAGAGTTGATTCGATTTAGGCCAGCAAAATAGTAGGTCCAAGGTCCAATTACCAATTCTGTTTCGCGGCTGATTACCTTCCCCGCTTCAAGTAAATAAATGAAAATAGCAATGCACAAGTGCAACCACAGTCTCATAAGTAGAGAATGAAAAGGCACTGCTCACTGGGCTTCAACTATTCAAATTGTATTCGACTTGAGACATATTTAATGTGATTTAACAAATTCGACATGTCCCGTGTCTCAAATGAAAAAGTTAGTGTTTTTTGTAATTGGGTTCCCAGTTGATATTGGTAACTTTTTCAATTGATAGTGTCGTTTTCAATTAGCAAGTTGTCATTTCCTCGAATTGAAATTACAACGTAGAACTTAATTTAGCGAATAGAAATTTGCCTATCCTCGCGAGGTGAATTGGTATCGGAATTTTTGCATAATTGCTATAGAATATCCACATTGGTATATAGATATAGTCACTTAGCATTTATTTTATCTGGTTTCCACTTTTTTTGGCGATTCCGTCTCAGATCTTTTCGTTTTTGTTGTTTGAGCAACCGAATGTGGGAAGATAGGCTCGTGTATTTTGGACCAGATGACCAAATATCAGTAAGTTTGGGTATATCAGAGCTCTTGGAAGCAAGAGTGTACTTAAGTTTAAGCTGATTCGAATATTTAATTAATCTTAACCAATTATAGTTACCGTTGCTAGTCTGCTGGTAATGACTGTGAGTTACGCATGTCTGTATATTAAAGTCGTATGAGTTCGGATTTCTTGTTTGAAGGGCATACTCCTGATTAATTTGCTTTGTCGTTAAGTTACGATTAAATGAATCAGTTACTAACTCTTATCCCCAAGATTTATCAGTAGCATAGCACATACAAAAGCGATTGATTCAAATTGAAAGGAAGTAAATCCATCGATTACTTATTGTCATCCCCAGTGTTCGCGTGGCCCTCCTGTTGCTTTTTTTCTCGTCTTTCAGCTCTCTAGCCCAACAGCGTCCCTCCTTGATCATTTTACCCCATCCCACAGCTTTCTACCCCTCCTAGCCCTCCCGCGGCCCTCCTGTCGTATCCTTATCGCTCCCGTCCCGTAACTCCTTAGACCTCGGCCTTTCTGTTGCTCGTTCTTGCACGTTACCATAGCTCCGTAGCCCTTCCGTGGTCTTCCTGTGCCACCTCTCTGTTGTTGAAAATTGTGTAGATGTAGTTAATATTGACATGTTAAGGACTGATACAAAACTGACCAAAATGAGAGAGAATCCCGCATCACACCAGCCTAAGAAACTATCTACTCTCCATAAAATAATTGGCGAGTCCCGGAACCAAGTACACAGATCCCAGCGAATGCGCTAGGATTGTTGTCTACTCAGTCCCCGGCTATGTCCCCCGACCCAGCCGGAAGCAGTGGTGGGTGGGGCCAGAGTGCTCTACGTTAGCAAATTATGTACGACCCCGCGCTGCCTGTAAGAGTAAACCTTATCTGTGGTGCTCTAATCTAGTCTTGCTCTAGTTGCTTGAAGAGGGAAGACACATGATCATAAACGTTTTATTAATTACGGACATTGCAGGAGCACGTATATCAACAGAAGCTTCGCGACAACTATTGTTTGGTTATTTATGAACATGACAGTGAAGAAAATATCTACAGAAGCATTATGATAATTATCAATGGATTATTTACAAGCATTGCGGGAGAATGAATATCAACGATTGTCAAGTACGGGATATATAATTCTTTGAAGCAACTCCTGAGATCTATTTGATATTTAATTATTGCGTGATTAATAAATGAGGGAATTCATATTAGGGAGAGTGGAAAGATTCCCTTTGATGAACATATGTGGTGCTGGAGGCGGGATGGCTGTGCGTTCAATGTATTTAACGGCAATGACTCAAAACAGCCACTCAAAACAGCCAGGTTGTATCAGCTGTCTGTCCGGAGAGCGTGGAGTAGATTCACCTGAGAGAGCCATTGCCGTTGGGGCCTTGTTAATCAGCGAGAAGGCTGCAAGGTTTTGCGGATTTAGCGCATCCCTCAGACTGGGGCCCATCAATATTCTGTATCCATTCAAGTCCAGGTTTGCAGTGCGAGGGCTAGTGAGACCTACCGCGAGTCGTACCTCTGATTGGCCACTGCTAGTGCTATCCCCACTGTAAGGTATACTGAGCCAAAAATTTTCGAGTCAAAGCTGTTTACTATCGCTGGATATAGAATCAGGTATACATCCCTGGTGATTTTGGCGTCCAGGAGCTTGAAGCGGATGTAGTCTTCAACTTGGTGTTTCAGGGCTTCGAGCAGGGTTCCTGATCCTAGCGGCGGGAAGTTTCGGAATGTCAGTACTTCTGGATATTGGACCGAGAAACAGGTGGGATCAAGAAATTGTACCAGAGAACTTTGCGTCGGGCGCTTCTGCAGTTTGGGATTTGGCGGGGTGACGCGAGTTGGGCGTAAGCGTGACTAAGGCATGGGAGATTTTGTCTGCCGTGGGGGTGATTTGGCGTGTGACTTTAGTGACTCAGTTACCTCCTGGTCCTGCATAGCGGCATCCTATGATAGGCGTGTATATACAGTGGTAGTACCTTTTACCAAAGTTGATCCTGCCAAGTTGTAGGTAGCTTGTTCCAGTCGATGCGTAGGATTTCTTCAATTTGGGCCAGCAGGGCTGTCTTCGCCCGATCCGTCATGTCCTTCTCAATTGGGCTGACGAGGAAGCCCTTGGTGGAGTAGATAAAGCGCAGGGACGGATGTTTTGCAGAAAATTTGGCGGATCGGTAGGGGATTCACCGGGGTGGTCAGAACGAAACAGGATTTTGTCTTCAGGTTCCTAAATTATGCTGCGGAACCTGTTAAAGGCCTCCCCATGAATCTGTTCTTTGCGTTTTGTGTTTGCAGGTTGTCTGCTGTTGCCGCCAGGCACAGAGGAGTCCAAGGCTGAGGGCTTGACGGCTTCAATGGGGTTTCTTCTTCGAAAGGGCAGGATTGCAACATCCGTTTTGGACTTTATTTTGAAGTGGTTTTGTTTTAGATAAATTATTTTTTCTTTTCTGTCCGTTGTGGCTGGGGCAAAATTTGAGTAATTCTGTAGTGCTTTTGTGTTGGGTTCGTTAGGAAAATTAAATCTTTCCCTAATAGTATTGTAATCTGCCCCATGTTTTTCCAACGATGCATGATACGCTCTTTTTGGTATCTATGTACAAATCCGGTAAATGTCAGTTTTGAGTATTTCAATTCGGGTATTTTAGAGACTTATTGAAGTTTGCCATTAAGATTTTAGAATTTTGTTGGCAATTATGTGGTTGTGGATGAGGTAATGCGTTGATTGTCCGTGTTTCCGTGTAATTCACCATCGTCTTTTACGTCAATTCGGAAGAGTCCAGTTGTCGATGAAATATTCAGTTCTTTTGTTTGGGTACCTGGGCCATAATTTTTGATTGTTGTGGCGTGTTCAGTAAATGATATTTTGCATTTCCATTTATTTAGTTGTGATACAGAGAGAATATTGATAGGCAGGGCCGGGAGAAAATAGCAAATCCCTAAAGTAGGGTGTCATCCTTTGCCAGAGAGTTGTATTTTACTTCCTGCCGTATGAAATGTCTCTTTATGCTCGCAGGTGGTAGTAAGTAGTAGTAACTGAGAAGCTCTATGGAGCGCATGAAGTGGTGGGAGGCGCCACTACTGACTAGAACGGTGCGGGTTGAGTAGTCTGCGGAGTCATATTGTCTGAGTAGAGGGAGCCAGTCTTGGGGTGTGGATGAAGGTCATGCTAGTGGTCTTCCAGGGCCTTTAGAGTGGAGCTCAGCTGAAGGTGGTAGATTCCGTCCGCGTGCACAGGATAGGATGAAATTAATTGTCCTGATCGTAGATTCCTTAGTGCCATTGCGTCCCTGTTGATGCAGATTCCAATTCCTCTGTCTGTAGGTGAGGGTTCTTACTGAGAGGATATGTGTGGGAATTGTTGCAGCTGAAAATATCCACCCAAGTTCTTGCCGCCATTTATATCCAGTGATGTGCATGGGGCCACCTGCCGTGTTTGCCTTCTGGCAATGCGCCATGTTCCTTGTCCAGGATGTGCTTGAGAAGTAATTCTCCCGGAAGAGATGGATGGAGCAACCGGTGATCACTAATACATTTTCCGGTATTTTACTTGTTGCGGAGTCTTGGAGGGTTGCGTTGACCATGGCATCCCAGTCCAGAGAAAAGATGAGAGGCAGTTGTTCAGCAGTTTGAGAGTATTGGACATTGTGTTTTCGATACTAGTAGAGTAGATTGTCTTGCTCTACTTTTCTCCAGTCTTTCCCTTGTAGCTCTGGGTCTCTTTCAAATGAGATGACCGCTTCCCGGAACTCTGAGTAAGAGATTCCGGTCAATGATCTTGCGATTTCAACTTCAATTTTACGGATTAGATGTGTGCTGTCGAGGGTTGCCAGAGCTTGTCCAGGACCAAGGAATCTACGGGACGCGTTGATTGGTGTGGGTGCAGGTGGGATGACGTCTAAATGTCCAGCAGTGGAACGCCTAGGAGTACGAGAGCGTCGTTAACGAGATCTCCTCCCGTGTAGTACGCTGGCCAGGGTCCTCCATGGAGTGTAGATGTGCGCAGAATCGGCATTGCAATGGGGGCTGATGGTATAGAGTAGGCTCGTCGATACCACAGTATTCTGGCCGGATGCTTGTCCGGATAGCCCTGCGTCAGCTCTTTTGGTGAGTAGCAAGTGTTAAATCCACTTTCCGTGATCGTATTGAATATGGTGCATGGCCAGTATAGAGAGGTCTAGTGTTTGAGGTAGCTGCACTCCAAGGAGCATGTACATTAGGCGACTGCGCAGAAAGTGGTCGTCCCGGTTCTCCAAGTCTGCTGTGAGAAAATGGCGGTATTCAGTCGTGGAGGCTAAGGGAAACTGCATGAGTACCATCGTTTACACTGTCGCTGATGTTGCCAGGAAGAATGAGGGCTGCAATATCCTTTTTGAGTTTTTTCATGGAGTGATTGGGGCAGCGGAGCTGGCGGCATTGTCCTGGAAGTTTCGAGAAAAGTTGCTCGTATAGGACTTCATGGAGAAATGAGTGTTGGCAGTCAGAGACTGCAGTCAGAGTCCTCTTGAGTTCATCAAAGACTATGTTGACTCTGTGGTCCGTGCCTTGTTTTCGGCTGATGTACCAGGCCCGAGTTTCCTTGTCATGGTGGTTCTATAATTGGTAGCGGTGGTGTTATGATTAAATTAATTTTGTGTTAGTGAGCTTCAGTTTTCTTTATTAGGTCTGTGGCTGTAGTTTGTACCGATTTTTACATGAGCCACCAATTCGTAAGGAAGAGTGTGTTTCTGTAGCGTTGGGTGTTAGACGAGGCTTCTCAGCGTGAGATCTATTCGTTGCGATGTAGGTGTAGAGCGACATCGGGAACAACATACTATTTGGTGAAGCTTTGACGGCAGTTTAGAGCAAAATTCCTTTTTTCCTTATAGGTAGTTCACGTCAGAGAGGATCTCCTTGATGACTTCCCAGCTCTTCCGTGCTTGACCTTCTCGGCATGTCAGAGTTGCTTTGAGGTGGCTGATGGCTTCTAGTATAGAAAATATCCCAGTTTGCTCGGATTCGCTTAGCCATGTCGCGCAAAGGTCGATACTCATCCAGTTCCATTCATAAAGGGGTTGGATTGGAGGAATTCCAAGTTTGTCGTCATTACATTAGTGGGTATCGGCAGTGGGCAGTAGTTGCCATGGGGATGCTAAAGGAGTCTTGGTGTATCCACAAGGGGCGTTGGGGCGAGCGCGGAGCACGTAGGTCTTGATGTAGCCGGTTAGAGTGAATCCATTCAGCCGTGACGAGTGTAATATTTGTCGTTTCCATATTGGAGGTTCTTCAAGTTTTACCAGTGGAGACCACAAGTTTTGTTTATGATGACGCGTGTGTATACTTGCGTTGCTCCTTACGTATATCATCAAATATGGAAAGGTCGGGGAAATCCGCAATTTTCCGTTTCTGGAGGCATCAAAATCCTCGCTCGTCGTTGAGGGCTGTAGTATCATCCCCCGACAGGGTCTGGGAGCTATTTAGGGTAGTCCCCTCAGTATTTGGTAGTATCCCTTCTTTCAGTGCCTCGTGGTCCGGTAAGGCTCGTTTTGGGGCCTTTATTTCTCTTGTTTCATCTAAAATCTGCATAGTAATCGTGCGATTTCCGTTGTTTTCAGTTCCGGGCGGAAGTTAAGCCCAAATATTCAAGGTGGTGTTCCAGAGATTAGTGCATGCTGGGTTTTGGTAATGATGAGTTCAGCTGCGTCAAGAAAATATTCTACTGAGATGATCAGCGTTTTCTTTCCCGGGAGATAGAGTCTTGCCCAGTTGTATACAGTCATCTCGTGGATGGAGAAGAGCTGGTGAGGGGTCTGCTTCTGGACTCGATAAAGTTTGATTGCAGTCCCTTCCGGAAAGTTTGGTGTTGTGAGGACTTGTTGGTCAAAATTGTCGTACTTCTTTCTTTTGAGATTTCTTGGGGAGTTGGAAGTTATTGCGAGTTACGTTTTCCTCGAAGAATTCCATGGGTGCAGAATTTAGTCTTGCTCATCATGAGGCAGAGGATCTAGGGGTGGTAGTGAGTCCCAGAAATTCTCTTCAACCACCAGTCAGTATTGGTCCAGGGTTGGAGACCTCAGCGTGCTTAAGAGAAGTGGCCTAGAAGCGGTGGTATGCAGCTTCATGGTCCGGTGCTCGTATGAAGGGGTATGCCCGCGTTTGGTACGGGGAGTGCTCTTCTCTCACCAGATGGGAGGTGCTTGGGTTTGTTATTATTGCAACAAGGAATCGCTGGAATGCAGCTTCATCTTCCAGTGTTCGGGTGAAGTGTGAGGCTCGGATTGGAGGGGGTTGCTGGTCAGATAGGCTGGTTGTCCTTCGATTCCAAAGCTTTGAGACGTTGGCCCATTGTTTTACTATTTCAAAAAGGTCGGCAAGTTGGTTCCAAAAGAATTGCTGGGGAGGGATCTGTGGTTTGGGAAAGACCCTCCAACCACGAAACGCTGGGGAGGGCCCTGTGATTTGGCAAGTTCCCTCCGAGTCTGGCTGCAGCTGGTCTTGACCACTGGATCCTTTTGGTGTCTCTAAGGCACCCGAGGAGAGTGAACCCGGAGATCCTGCTGCAACAAATCGAAATAGAAAAGAGATAGGAAGGTTTGGGAAGGGGCCCTTCATCAGGTGTCTGCGGGTTTTGGTCCTGTAGTTTGGAAGGAGAGGAAGCAGGGTTTGGTGCAGATCAGCTGAGCATTATTTAGCCTCCTTTAATTTGGGAAGAGAGCAAAGGGTTCCGGAGATATGAGGGTGCTAGTTGGGGAATGCTGATTATTTTCCTACGGTTTGGAAAGAAAGTAATCGGTTTGCTGGGTAGGCAAAACCAGTGCCGTTAAAACGCTTTGGATAGAATTATGTTGGGCCCAGGTTTTAGGTCCGACAGATGAGGCTGAGACCAAAGCTTGGGATTCTGAGGTATTTGAGTTTTAATTGAAATCTGATCTGGTTTTCGAAGTGGGTTTAACTGATGATATTTGTTCCAGGGTTCGTAATTTGGTTTCGAGGATATTTGAATATTTGGATCTTGAGTTGGAGTTTTCAGAGCATCGGCGGCTTTAAAAATTTCTATATTCAGTTTATTGATTGGACAAGGTGGAATTTTGGCCCTTCGCCGCTGTTTCGCTACATTGTTTCGTGCGCGTGTACTTTTTCTGAGCTCGCCATCCTCCTTTTGTTGGAGTTGGGTGTTTCCAGCCAAGATCGTCTGAAAAAAACCTAGTTTTTGAGTTATTGTGCGTGTATGAGTTGCACAGGCATCAGCAGAGTTTCTCGAAAATTGTCGAAAGCGCCTAAAATCATGATGTTCATAAAGTAGGATTTTGAAAACGAAATTGAATTAAAAGTGAGAACTTTCTTCGTATCCCCTTGAGCTCCCGTTACGCCCTGCGTCCGTGATTAACGTAAATCAGCAATATCTTCCTCCGTATGTCAGTGTCATCTACCTGTGTCATCCACCTAAAGCGAACTAGAAACCAACAGTGGCATAGATGAACTAGTAGTAGAAGTGTTCCGAGTGTAGCAACGTAAAATAAAAAGAGTCAATTACGGGTAGCTCCCGGTGGCAGAGATGCGCCACCTACTTAGCAGCCGAGTAGTGTAGGTACAGGGTAGTAGGGGTGCACACCATACAGCGTACGTAAGTAGTTACTGCACAAAATAACCAGAGGTACACAATTCAGCTGCTATGCTGTAGCGCAGTCTCACAAGTACCAAAGCACAATGCCATGTACTCCCTCTCCACGCTCGACATTGCTAGTGCAGGTTGCACCTTCGACTTCTAAGAAAGCAAAGTATCATTCCCCAAGATGGCGCATGCTGTGACAGACCTACTTGTATCCAGGTCTCTAGCAATATCCAAATGCTTCAGATCGAGGTACTATTCACTGCCCTCATCAGCACTCTCTCTGCATAATATTCAAACCCAACATATCTCGGTAGTTTCCAGTAGATAAGTCCGTACCCCTTCATGCAAAGCAAAGCGTATCCCCAACGGGTAATTCCCGGCGACAGGGGGTATTCAGCACAACACGAAACCGCTAATGTCAACTCTCGATCCCGTGCCCAACCACAATAGACCACCCATCACCTGTCGGTAAGTTATCGTAAACAACTCAAGCTTCCGTTGGAATGTAGTCAGAGACATCTCCTTAGTCAACGCCACTTCTGACATTGGTGTCTGTACTCTGGCTCCCCAAGAAGTAACTACATACAATACCTCCTATACTGATATTTTTTTCAAAAGTTAACTTAGCTTAGCAAGAAAACATGACACACATGCAATACATGCTAAGCACCCTTGTACACACCCTGTGTGTGAGGGCCAGCGGACGTCAAAAAACCTAGATCGAACCCAACCCGCGCCTATCCTGATATAAGATGAATCCCAAGCCCTTCATCTTGTACTTCTCCAGCAAAATAGTCTTCACGCTCTCCACAGCATCTACGTACTAAATTTAGTCCCTTGATACTGTTTGTGGGAGAGACAGTTTTTTTGTAATGACTTAAAGTTGGACTGCTTCTAATAGCTGTAAATGTCCTTGAACAATTGTCTCGGAGGCTGCTTCAGTCCGTATAAGCGCCTTTATCAACTGAAAATAATATTCTCCCCAGTTATATCAATTCCCAAAGGCGGCTTAACTTAACATCTCTTCCACCGACTCAGCGTTCAAAAACGTAGTCTCTACATCCATTTCATGAAAAGTCAGACCTTATTGGGTTGATAGGAGGCAAGTACTTGATCCGACCCCTGTCTCACGCGATGAAAGATTGTCCGGACCGGAGCGGGACCAGTTTGGGCACACGCGGAGGGGCCGGATCGCCGGAGCACCAGCGTAGTGGAGCCGCCTCACGACCGCGTGCCCCCTCACCTAGAGTTGTTTCTTGCCCAACTTGCGGTGCCAGTCAGCTGTGCAATGCGGAGCTTTTTGTCAATTTTGCCTTCCTGGTCTCGGTCGGTGTGGTGACCTGCATTTTTGTGTCATACATCTCACTTGTTGCGCTGTGAACGCCATTCCTGCCTTATCTGCCGGTACTCTTGGTACCACTTTCTCTGCACCGAGCTACAACACCGTCATTTTCCCGCCCTTTTGTGGCGCCCTTTCAGTAGGAGCATTATCCCCAGGGGGTAATACGCGCGTCACCTTCTATCAAGTTGGGGACGTCGTTGCGTACTACTAATCATTCCCAGGGGAAGCTCTACCTAAGCTCCCGGGCGGAGACAGTCTCCCTCTTCCCCCACTCGGCCACGGGATTTGCCATTTTGCCCATGGTGGGGGGCTCTTAATTATTAGATACGTATGTGTAGGGATCCTGCCTAGTGTCTATTACAATAATTAAGACGAAGGATTCTCCGGAAAAGCCAGTGGTGTAAAAAATGTTACTAGTACCTGCGTCATTCTCCTTTTCCATTAAAAATTTTCATCTGCGTATCACCAGGAGAAGAAATATAACACCATTAACAGCAAAAACAAGCTCTCGGTCTAAAAAGCAGTTCTAACAAGCTACTACTTGATTTTCGAGAATTTAATTCAAAGTGGATACGACGACGAAGTTCGCTTAATAACAAGTCTTTCAACGATTACAAATTATATTTTGTTTAGATTAATTTATATAAATTTACAAATAATTCTTTTGCCACAAACATTTTAAAGGAAATGTTCTCGTTTTCAGCGGCCGCGGCCCGCCATGAGTACACAGACTTCATGCTTCGATGCCCTTCTTATCGTCGTGACCAAGCTTTCCCTCATCGTCTACAAAAGGGTATTCCTCTTCTCTCTCCTCGCCCTCCAGTCTACCCAGAACTGCCAACACTTTCGCTGAAGTGTCGATGACCTCCGCCACGTTGTATCCTGGGCCTCCATCCAACACTTCCTTAGACAAAGGCGACTTCTCCATATTCTTCACCCAGGCCGCGCTGTTCTCCACAAACAACATCGGGTCCGCGGTGAAAATCGCTTCCCAGTCCAACTGGCGCTGACGTG
>Ga0007852_1000561_pt1 | contig 11311 bp, 1 predicted proteins | sample CryBogCBH28Sep08_FD_71227 | JGI IMG/M metagenome (GOLD analysis project Ga0007852, IMG submission 71227) | Freshwater microbial communities from Crystal Bog, Wisconsin, USA - CBH28Sep08 | ecosystem: Environmental > Aquatic > Freshwater > Lake | place: Crystal Bog, Wisconsin, USA | collected...
AATCAACGTCGCCTCGTCGATGATCGATCCGCGCGACACGTTGACCACCACCCCACGCGGGCCGACAGCCGCCAAAACCGCCCCATCGATCAGCTTTTCGTTGGTAGCGTCCGCGCGTGCAGTGATCACCAGGACATCGCACCAATCCGCCAATTCGAGCAGCGTCGCCGCCATCGGCCAGGGCGTTCCGGGTTTGGGTCTGGGTCCCCACCAGCGTACATCGGATTTGAAGGCGCCCATGCGCTCGGCCACCGACCGGCCAATGTCACCCAGACCCACGATGCCGACCTTCAGCGCCTTGAGGGACGAACGAACCGGACCGCGGTCCGCCCGCGTCCAGGCGCCTGACCGAACAAACTGATCACCCGCTGTCACACCCCGGACAGCGGAAAGCAGCAAGGCCACGGCATGGTCGGCCACGTCTTCCGCGTTGACCCCCGGCGTATTGGTAACCTGCACACCGTGCGCCCGGGCGTGCGGAACATCGACGCCTTCATATCCGGATCCAATGCGCGCAATCAGACCAAGGTTCGGCAACCGCTCCACGAGGGCGGGGTCGAGCCTTTCGCCGCCACCGATAATGACCTTAACCTTCTGCCCCGACCCCGAGATAAAGGCGTCTAAGTCCGGCTGGTCCCACAGGGTGAGCACTTCGAACTCGGCGGCGAGCATCCCCTTCAGCGGAGCAAGTGCGGGACCGTCAAGCAAGATCGTTGGGCGGCCGGACATGGAACCTCGGAGGCGGGTTGACGACCGGCGTACTGTGGCTTTTTACCCCGAATATGCAACGCATCACCATCCTTGGAAGCCCTGGCAGTGGCAAGTCGAGCTTGGCTCGGCGGCTTGCGGAGCCCCTCTGCCTACCGATCATCCACCTTGACACCCTGTATTGGCGGCCCGGTTGGATCGAGAGCGATCAGGCCATGTTTCGGCGGTTGGTCGCCGAGGCCGCGCTCGGTGAGCGCTGGATTATGGACGGCAATTACAGCCATTGCCTAGATATGCGCCTGCCGCGGACCGACACTGTGATCATATTGGATTGCCCGCGCTGGCTCTGCCTATACCGCGTGGTCCGGCGGGCCATCGCGTTCAGCGGGCGCACGCGACCGGACATGGCCGACGGATGCCCGGAAAAGGTGGATTGGCAATTTCTCAAATACGTTTGGCGTTACCAGGCCGAGCATACACAGGCCCGAAACGCCAAGATTGCCGAGTTCGGCGGCCACACCCGAATCGTGCGCCTCAAAAGTCCGCGTGACATCACGGCTTTCGTCGACGGCGTCCTGAAAAGCGCTGCTTGAGGCTACAAACGCCAAGGACGGCAGAGCCGGCGCGGACCTTTAGGGCCCGCGCCGAGTTCGCCCCAATCAGAACTTCCAGGCCGCTTTTGCGGTGATCTGGTGGGTGGTTTCGGCGGCGTTGGCGGCGTCGGACTTGATGTCGAAGCTGAACGTGAAGTCGTGGCTTCGGAAGTCGGCGCCAAGGCCGACCATCAGGTGATCGCGGCCACTGCTGTCCAGTGAGCCCTTATAAGTCGGGCCATCCAGCCAGTCAGCGTACTGCAGACTGAAGTCGCCCGAGCGTTGGAACTCGTGCTGGTACTCCACGCGGAACCGCGGCTGCAGGATGCCTTGGGACACCGGGTAGAGATAGTCCCCATGCACCCCGAGCGTCGACTTGAAGGACTTCACGTCCTGCTTGCCGAAGGCCAAGGCCCCTACCCCACCGGTTTCGGTGAACGAGTCCAGCTGCCCCTGCACCGCATCCACCCGACCGAACGGGGTGATGATCGAGCGATCCGACTTGAACTCCCAAGACGCTGTCACTGAGCCGAACAACTCGTTCCCGGAGCGCCGGCCCTGCTCGAACTCAGGCAGGGCGGCGTAGTAGCGGAGGCTGTCATAGCGTAGCCGCGCTACCCCCAGCACCCCGTCGAAGAAGGTCTTCTCGGTCGGATGGAAGCTGCCATAGACCGCCCCCACGTAGCTGGTGGCCTTATCACGGCTTCCGTCGGCGCCGATCTTGGAGGTGTCTTGGCCATAGCCGACGCCTGCCCCCAGGATCAGGGTATTGGAGTATCGATAGTCGCCCCCGATCGAGATCCCCGAGGTGGAGAACTTGATCTTCGAGCGGTTGGCGCCCTGGCGATGCATGCCGAAGTCGATCGAGCCCGCCGTCCACATGGCGAAGTCACTGGGTCCCGCCGCCTTGCCGTCGCCACCCTCGGCGGCATCCACTGGGGTTGTGGCCGACCGGGTGGAGCGTGCGCCCGCCAGGTTCGGTCCGCTGCCGAGGCCCGCAGTGCGCTTGGGCTGATCGCTCAGACCTTGCGCCCCGAAGTACTTCGGAAGGTTCAGCTTATCCACATTGAGGAACGGATTTTGGTCCGGACCGGGTTGTTCAGCCCCGTCGCCGATCTGGAACGACAGACCGTTGTGGTTCGCGCCGGGTCCACCCTGATGCAGGCTTTCCAGACGTTGGTTGAAGTTCTCCATCTGGGCCTGAGCGAACCGGATCGCCGTTTCGGTCTGGTCTGTGATCAGCCCGCGCACGGTGGGGTCCTTCGTCGGGTCGGCCCGGGCGGCGACGTTGAAGGTGATCGTGCCCGGCGCCGAGGTCGCGAAGGCGTTCGACAGGGTATAGGTCACCACCACCGGGCCGGAGGCGTGCTTAACCGGCGTGAACCGAATGGCGAAGGTCGCGTTGACCCCGGCGGTTCCGCTGGTTTGCACGACGACCGCGGTACCCGCGGACGCCGGAGTGATTGTCGCCACCGCAGCCGCTGTGAACGGCCCGCCGGTCGCGCCGGTAGTCACGTCCGCCTGTCCCGCTTGGTCAGCCGGCACCTGCACCGTGATCGGGGCGGGCGTGAACGGCATGGGATTGACGGTCACGGTCGCCGTCGCCGGCAAGGACGTGCCGAACGGATTGGACACCGTGAACCCGATCGTCACCCTGCCGGAGAATGTGGCCGGCGCTGTGAACACGATGTTGGTCCCGCTCACTGTGGCCGTGCCGGTCGACGGCGCGGTGGTGATCGTCACACCGGTATAGGGCGCGCCGGTGGCGCCGTTGACCGCATTGATGGTCACCGGTTGGCCCGCCAGAACCGTCGCCGCCTGGTTGGCCAAGGTCGGCACAGGCAGCGGGGTCACCGTCACCGTCACCTTCGCCGGGGCCGAGGTCCCGCCGATACCGGTGTCGGTATAGGTGAAGCTGTCGGTGCCGAAGAAGTAGGGCGTCGGCGTGTAGGTGGCCTTGAGGCCATTGATCGTGACCGTACCGTTGGTCGGCTGCGTCGCCACCGCCACCGAGGAGATCAGACCGGTATCGCCGGTGGTGAGGTCCAGGGTGACCGGCGCGTTCGCCGGGGTGGTGACGGACTTGGCCTTGGAGACCGGAGCCGGGGCCGCGATCACCTGCAACGACAGGGCCTGGGTCCCGGTCGCCGGGCCGGTTCCGCCGGTGGAGTCGGTGACCTGGACGGTGAAGTTGAACGTGCCGGCCACCAACGGCGTGCCGGACAGCACACCCGCCGTCGTCAAGGTCAGGCCATTCGGCAAGGCCCCCGCTGACACCGTGTAGTTGGTATAGGGCGCGGTCCCGCCCGCCGCCGTGAACGTCACCGCCGTGTAGGGCAGGCCCTGGTTGGCGGCGGTGAGCGTGGTCGGCGTGATGGTGATCGCCGGCGCCGCAACGGTCAGGGTGTAGGCCTGGCTGATCGAGAACGGCCCGATACCGGTGGAGCTGTCGGTGGCCTTCACCGTCACCGAGAAGCTGCCCTGGGCGGTCGGCGTGCCGGAGATCACCCCGGTCGTCGCATTGAGGCTGAGCCCCGCCGGCAAGGCGCCGGAGGATACCGCGTAGGTATAGGGCGCGGTGCCGCCGGAGGCCGCCACGGTCTGGCTGTAGCTCGCCCCCACTTGGCCCGCCGCCAAGGTGTTGGGCGTCATGGTCAGGGTCGGCGGCGTGATCGTGATATTGACCGCCGCCACGTTGGAGACCGCGACCCCACCGGAGCCGACGCCGGAACCGGCGCCCAGCGGCGTCAAGGAGCCGTCAGTGTTCCTCAGCATCAGCAGGGCCGAAGAGCCCGTGCTGCCCGGCAGGCCGATCGCCTGATAGGTGAACAGGTCAGTGCCGAAGTAGCCGGGGTTGGCGGTGTAGGTCACCGTGAACCCGCTCACCGTCACCGTACCGTGCTGCGGCTGGGTCACGATCACAATCGAGGCTGCGTTAGACACCGAGGTCGAGAGATCAATGTTGGTCCCCGCCCCCCCATTGGAGCCGCCGCCCGTGGAGGTGGTCACGTTAACGGTGACGGCCTTGGCGGTGGCCACCGGCGGCGGCGGATTGGCCACCGTCACCGACACCGTCGCCGGAGCCGAGGTCCCGCCGGGGCCGGTCGCGGTGTAGGTGAAGCTGTCCGCCCCGAAGTAGCCGCTGGTCGGCGTATAGGTCACCGTCGTGCCGGTGATGGTCGCGGTCCCATGGCTGGGCGCTGTAGCGATAGCCACCGAGGCGTACACACCGCCGACGCTCGGCGCCAAGTCTTGCGAAACGGCGGCGTTATAGGCCGCGTTCAAGGTCACCGCCCCGACTGTGGGAACCGGCGGCAGGCCGACCGTCACCATAATCGTGGCCGGCGTCGACACGCCCCCGGGTCCTGTCGCGGTGTAGGTAAAGCTGTCCGGCCCGTAGTAACCGGCCGTCGGCGTGTAGGTCGCCACTGTACCGGATACCGTGACCGCCCCATGAGCCGGCTGGCTGGCGATCTGAACCGAAGTGTAGACACCCGTCGTCAGAGTCGCGAGGTCATCGGTGAGCGCTGTGTTGTAAGGCGTGGTCGCCGTCGCGTTCGATACCATCGGCGCCGGTGGCAAGCCCACGGTGATCGTCACCGTCGCCGGAGCCGAAGTCCCACCGGGGCCCGTCGCCGTATAGGTGAAGCTGTCCGGGCCGTAGTAACCCGCCGTCGGCGTGTAGCTCAGGCTGGTTCCCGATGCAGACGCACTGCCGTGGGCCGGAGTGGCGGCGATGGCCACGCTAACGGTCGGCCCGCCGCTGAGGCTCGGGGTAATCGTGTTGCCGGACGAGCCATAGGCCACAGTGGTCGCTACGGCACCCGCGATCGGGGCCTGGGCCGCCACGGTGAAGCTCTGCTGCACCTGGGCCGCCGCCGTGTAGTTGGCGTTGCCCGCCTGGTTGGCGTTGACCTTACAGGTTCCCGCCGCCGTGAAGCTGATCACGCCGGAGGTCAGGGCGCAGCCCGTGGACGAGGGGTCCAGAGTGAACGTCACCGGATTACCCGACGCGCCGCCGGTAGCGGACGGCGTATAGGTCGCCCCACCCACCACAGCGTTAGTCGGCGCCGTCGAGGTGAAAGTGATGGTCTGCGCCGCCTGACCGACGGTGAAGCTCTGCTGCACCTGCGCTGCCGCCGTGTAGTTGGCGTTGCCCGCCTGGTTGGCGTTAATCTTACAGGTTCCCGCCGCCGTGAAGCTGATCACGCCGGAGGTCAGGGCGCAGCCCGTAGACGTCGGATCAAGAGCGAACGTCACCGGATTGCCGGACGCCCCGCCGGTAGCGGACGGCGTATAGGTCGCCCCACCCACCACAGCGTTAGTCGGCGCGGCCGAGGTGAACGTGATGACTTGCGATGCCTGATAGACATAGCGGTCCGCCGCGCTCGCCACGCTGGTCCCCCCGAGGGTGGTTACGGTGACATCCACCGTCCCGGTCCCCGCAGGAGACGTCGCGGTGATCGTGGTGGAGTTGACCACCGCGACGTTGGTCGCCGCCGTGCCCCCGAACTTCACCGTCGAGCCGCTCGTAAAGTTCGTCCCGGTGATCGTCACCGAGGTCCCGCCCGTCGGCGTACCCGACGTGGGCGCCAGCCCCGTCACCGTCGGCGCCCCGATATAGGTGAACTGATCGGCGGCAGAGGTCGCGCTGCTTTGGCCGTTGGTGGTCACCACCACATCGGTCACGCCCGAGGCATGCACCGGCGTTGTTACCGTCAAGCTGGTGATCGGTATGTTCACCGCGTTCACAGAGTTCAGCGTCGCGGCGACGCCGCCGATGCTCACGCTGTTGTTCGCGAGCGTGCCGTCAAAGCCCGTGCCGTTGATCACCACCGTGGTCCCGCCCGCAGCCGGACCCGAGGTCACCGTCAGCGAGGTCACCGACGGCTTCACCGCCACCGAGGCGCTCACCGACGCCGCCGTCTGCGGCCAGCCCGCAGGCGTGAACACTTGGCTGGAGAAGGTTCCCGTCCCCGCCGTCTTGCCTGTGAAGTTGATCGTCACGGTGCAGGTCGTGTTGGCCGGCACCGACAGGTTGTTGAGGTTGATCACCCCCGCTGTCGGCACACCGGCCTGGCTGCCGTTGTAGCCGCAGGTGCCGCCGAACGCCCCCACCACGCGGCTGAACGCTGTCGGTGTGAAGTTCACCACCGACAGACCCGGCGCATTGATGGTCGCAGGGCTCGCGATATCGTTCGGGTTCGTCACCGTATAGGTGAACGTCCCAGACGCCCCGCCCGACACCAGCGTGCCCGTCGAGAACGACGTGGCGACCGTCAGGGCGCCCAGATAGTCGAACTGATCCGCGGCAGAGGTCGCGCTCGTGCCCCCCGCCGTAGTCACCGTCACGTCCACCTTGCCGGGCGTGGCGTTCGCCGGCGAGACCGCCGTGATCTGCGTCGCCGAGTCCAGGGTGAACGACGTCGCCGCCACCGTCCCGAACTTCACCGCCGTCGCCCCCGTGAAGTTCGTCCCCGTGATCACCACAGAGCTACCGCCCGCCGTCGTCCCCGTCGTTGTTCCAAGCGAGGTTACAGTCGGAGCGGGTGGGACATAGGTAAAGCCGCCCACTTGAGTGGTGGAACCCGAGTACCTGGAGGTGACCACCACATCCTGAGGACCAGCCACGCCGGCCGGGGTCGTGAATGTCACGCTGGTCGCCGTGCCCGACACGTTGGTCGCCGCTGCGCCGCCGACCGTCACGCCGGTCACGCCGGTCAGCCGGGTCCCGGTGAGCGTGACGATCGTGCCGCCCGCAGTCGGGCCGCTCACCGGGCTCAACCCGGTTATGGTGGGCTGGAGGACGGTAAGATTGACCGTTGCCGGTGTGGACGAGCCCAGCGCCCCGACAGCCGCATAGGTGAAGGTGTCAGCACCGGTATAGCCGGGAGTGGGCGTGTAAAGGATCGAATACCCAGACGCGACCGTTGCGGTTCCATGCTGGGGCTGCGTAACGACTGCCACCGAGCCCGCGTTCGCGACCAAACTCGTCGTATCGAATGTGGCCGCCAATGAAGTCCCGCCGGGCGCATTGTACGTCGCCGTACCAGACGTGTTCTGAGCGGTTGGCGCCAAAGCGTACTGGTATTGGGCGAGCGACTGGGCGCTGACGCCCGCGGGCGTTGTCACATAGATGTCGACGAACCCGGCCTGCGATGCTGCAGGTGCTGTGGCTGTGATGGTCGTCGAATTCACGACAGTGACGTTCGTCGCCGCCACACCGCCGAGCGTCACCGTTGCGGGCGCTGCGAAGTTGGCCCCGGTGATCGTTACAGTCGTACCGCCCGCCACAGGCCCGGCGACTGGGCTTATGGAAGCCACCGATGGCGCCGGCACATAGGTGTAGAGCGAATTGGTAGCGCTCACGCCGGCCGGCGTCGCAACCACAACACTGGCCGTACCCGCCGTACCGGCCGGCGTGGTCGCCGTAATGCTGGTGGAGTTTACAACAGTCACATTGGTAGCGGGCAGCCCACCGATGGTGACGCTAAATGCACTGGTGAAATTGGTCCCGGTGATTGTCACCGAGGTCCCACCAGAGCTCGGACCTGAGGATGGGCTGATGCCCGTCACCGTCGGCCCGGTCGCATAGCTGAACTTGTCACCTACGCTAATGGCGCTTGTGCCGCCCGCCGTCGTTACTCGGACGTCCACGACCCCGGTCCCCGCAGGCGCGATCGCCGTGATCGAGGTGGCGGAGTTGACCGTGTAGCCGGCGGCCGCCGTGACCCCGAAGCTGACCGCTGACACGCCCGTGAAGTTCGTCCCGGTGATCGTGACCGAGGTCCCACCCGCTGGCGGACCCGAGGCCGGCGAGACTGCGGTCACCGTCGGCGCGGGTATAGCCGTCCACTGGGCATAGAGCACGGTGTTGCCCGTGATCGCGAACGTGGCGCCCGCCGCATAGGGCGTGCCCGATCCATCGGCCGCCGTGTTCCAACCCGCGAAGGTGAAGCCGGTCTTAGCCAGCACTCCCGGCACCGCCACAGTCACCGTTGTGCCGTTGATATAGGGCGAGTTGGAGTCCGTCGGCGGCGTGCCGCCGGTATTGGTGTTGCCGTTGTAGGCAAGCGTATAGGTGGCGACATTCACCGTGATCGTGCCGGACGCCAGGCTGGCGTACTTGGCCGCATCTGCGCCACTGAGCGCATAGGTGATGGTGTGCGCGCCGGAGTTCGCATTCGACGCCGCCGTCACCGTGAAGGTCTGCGAGGTGACGCCGCTGCCAAACGTGATCGACGACGGGGTGAATGTCAGCCCCGGGCTCGACGGCGTGATCGTCAGCCCGTTCGGCGGCGCCACAGCCAGGGCCATGGTGAGCGAGCTGGTGGTCCCACCCTGGGCGACGCTCGGATAGGTCGGCGGCGTTACGGATCCCAAGCAGTTGAAGGTTCCCGTTGATGGGTTCGCATAGCTGGCCGAACTGGCGCCGCCGAGCGAATAGGTCACCGTGATCGGGCCGGGGCCGGCGTTGGCGGCGCACTGCACCGTGAAGTTCAGGGCGCTATCAGTCGAGGCGAAGTTCAGCGCACTCGGCGTAAAGGTCAGCCCCGTACCCGAATAATGCACCGTCAGGCCCAAGGCGGGTGGCGTGGACAAGCTCATGGTCAGCGACGCACTGGTCGCCCCGTCCAATGTCGTTGTCGGATAGGTCGGCGGCGTGACCGTCGCCTGCGCCACCGTCAATGAGAAGGTGTTGGCGGCCGCTGCGCTGGTGGAGTCGGTGACCGTCACCGTATAGGTCGTCGCCGCGCTGGTGACCGAGGGCGTGCCCGTGATCGCGCCGGTGGAGGACGAGATCGACAGGCCCGTCGGCAGGGCCGGCGAGATCGAATAGGTGAGCGTCCCCGTCCCGCCGCTGCCCGTTACCGGCGTGAACGCCGTCGCCGCAAAGTTCAGGATCAAGGTCTTGGATGCGACAGCTTGGGTCGCCGCGACCGGGCCGCTGACCGTCAGCGAGAAGGTGTTGGAGGCGGTGGCGGTGTTCGCGTCGGTGACCGTCACCGTATAGGTCGTGGCCGTGCTCGCCACTGAGGGCGTGCCGGAGATCGAGCCGGTGGTCGAGGAGATCGACAGGCCCGTCGGCAGGGCAGGCGAGATCGAATAGGCCAGAGGCGTGGTGCCGCCGGAGCCGACCACGGGCGTGAACGCCGTCACCGGCGCGCTTTGAGTCACGGTCTTGGACGCGATCGACTGGGCCGCTGACACCCCGAGGTTGACCCGCAGCGCAAAGGTGTTGGACGCGGTGGCGCCGTTCGCATCGGTGACCGTCACCGTGTAGGCGACCCCCGCATTCGTCGCCGTCGGCGTGCCTGTGATGGCGCCCGTCGAGGGGTTCAACGACAGGCCGGCCGACAGGGCGGGTGAGATCGAATAGCTCAGGGTCCCCGCGCCCCCGGCCCCGGTGACCGGCGTTACGGACGTCGCCGCCGTGTTCAGGGTCAGAGCGACGTTCGCCACCGCCTGGGTCGCTGTCGGGGGCGCGACCACCGTCAGCGAGAAGGTGGCGGTCGCCGTGGTGGGCGCCGTGGCCGTATCGGTGACCCGGACCGTGTAGGTGGTGGCGGCTTGGGTGCCCGACGGCGTGCCGCTGACTGCGCCCGTGGTGGTGTTGAACGTCATCGGCGAGGGCAGGCTCGCGGGCGAGGAGTTCGCGGCATTATAGAGGGCGTAGGTGTAGGTCCCGCTGCCGCCGGACGCGGTCACCGGCACATAGGACGTCACCGGACGGTTGAAGGACGCCACCTTCGTGGGCACCGCCTGGGTCGCGACCAGGGTGGGGTTCACAGTGAGCGTATAGGTCTGGGTCCCGACCGAGTTGAAGCCCGAGCGGGCGGCCTGGGTGGCCGTGATCACGCTGTTCCCCGTGGCGACCGCGGTGATGGCGCCGGTGGAGCTGACCGTGGCCGTCGCCGTCGTGCCGCTGCCATAGCTGATCGCCCCGCCATTGGAGACGGTGGAGGTCGCCGCATTGGTGAGCACCGCCCCGCCGAGGTCCGCGCTCGCCGCCGTCGGCGTCGTGAACGTCAGGGTCGGCGTGGGATCGGGGACCACCACCGTCAGCTTCGGCGTGGCGCCCGCAACGACGGTCTGCGCCAGCGTGCCCAATCCGATCGCGGTGATCGAGCTCGTGCCGAAACCGTTGGTCCCGCTGACGCCATAGCTGCCGGCCGTGGCCGACTGGACGTTCACGACGACCGTACAGCTCGAGCTTGTGTTGAGAGGCCCGCCGTTGAAGCTCGCCGTGGAGCCGCTCACCGCTGCGCCGGGGCAGGTGCTGCCCGAACCCAGCGTGGCGGTCAGTCCCGTCGGCAGGGTGACCGAGCCCGACGGCCCCGCCAGGACGGAGGAGGCGTCGTTATTCGTGAACGTGAGGGTCAGCGTCGTGCCGGCCGTGTTCGTCGCGACCGAGGCCTGGCTGAAGGTCTCGGTGATCGAGGGCGGCCGGACGAAGGTGTACTTGTCGGCGGAGCCGGTCGCGCTGGTCAGGCCGCCCACGGTAACGGTGATATCCACTTGGCCGGAGGGCTGGGACGTGGGCGCGGTAACGGTCAGGGACGTGGTCGTCGCGGCGGTGACCGTCGCGGTCGCGGCGCCGAAGTTCACCGTGTTGTTGGCGGCCGTGGCGCTGAAGTTCGTCCCGGAGATGGTCACCTGGTCCCCGCCGGTGGTGAGGCCCGTGTTCTTCGACAGGGACGAGACGGTCGGCGGCGCCGACACCACCAGAGTGTTGGTGTTGGTGACGGTGGGCGTGGTTGTGCCCGACTGGTCGGTGGTCACCGAACTGGTGGCGATGGGATAGCTGCCGGCCGTTGTGGAGTTGACCGACAACGTCAACGTGCAGCTTCCGCCCGGGCTGAACAACCCGCCGGAGAAGCTGAGTACCCCGGCGCTGAATGTCTCACTGGGGCAGGTACCGACGGGGGTACCACTGCCAGAGAGGCCCGCCGGGAAGGTGACCGACCCGCTCGCGTTCGAAAGGTTGAACGCGTTCGGATTGGTGAAGG
>Ga0007852_1000563_pt1 | contig 11308 bp, 9 predicted proteins | sample CryBogCBH28Sep08_FD_71227 | JGI IMG/M metagenome (GOLD analysis project Ga0007852, IMG submission 71227) | Freshwater microbial communities from Crystal Bog, Wisconsin, USA - CBH28Sep08 | ecosystem: Environmental > Aquatic > Freshwater > Lake | place: Crystal Bog, Wisconsin, USA | collected...
TCTTGAGCCAAAAGCGCTGCCACTTTGGTCGCAGCAGTATCGGTCAAGATGATTCCGGTGCTAGCTGGGCTAGAGGTAATTGTGACGTCTTGTGCTGTATCTGTGCTCATGTCGAAAAGAATACCCGCAATCCCCTGCTTTCGCCGTATTACCAAAATAGGGAGATAATGGCGCCATGGCTCTCACCGATCTCCTACTCCTTGGCCGTGAGCGAGACCTGACGAGTGAACGTGGCGTCTCCTGCGAAGGCGAGCTGCCACCTGCCAGTGATCCGGAGTTAGTGGAGCGTGCTCAGAAAGCCCGCGCTCAATTGGGACCTCGAGCCATGATTCTCGGTCATCACTACCAACGCGATGAAGTCATAAATTTTGCCGATATCACCGGCGACTCTTTCAAACTTGCTCAAGCAGCTGCAGATAATCCTGAAGCAGAACTCATCATTTTTTGCGGTGTCCACTTCATGGCTGAAAGCGCCGACATCCTTACCGGCCCTCATCAAAAAGTAATTCTTCCGGACTTGGCTGCTGGTTGCTCCATGGCGGATATGGCCGCCGCACACCAAGTTCAATCTGCGTGGGAGCATTTTTCAAAACTCGGAATCGCTGCGCGAACAATTCCCATTACATATATGAATTCCAGCGCCGCCATTAAGAGTTTCACTGGTGAACACGGCGGAGCCGTCTGCACCTCATCAAATGCAGAGCGCGCAATGAGTTGGGCGTTCACGCAAGGAGAAAAAATATTCTTCTTGCCAGATCAACACCTCGGCCGCAATACCGCCGTTCTCAAACTTGGACTCTCACTTAACGATTGTGTGGTCTGGAATCCCTGGAAGCCACAAGGCGGTCTGACCGATGAGGAACTTTTGGCTGCCAAAGTAATCTTGTGGCGGGGTCACTGTTCCGTACATGGTCGCTTCTCCATCGAGAACATCACCGACGTTCGCACCAAGCTTCCCGAAGCAAAGATTCTTGTTCACCCAGAATGCAAGCACGAAGTTGTGGCTGAGGCAGATGTAGTAGGCAGTACCGAGGCGATTATTCGTACGATTGAGCAATCCCCGGTCGGCTCAACCTGGGCTATTGGTACCGAACTCAACTTGGTTCAACGACTAGCTAATACCTATACCGATCGAAATATCCTGTTCCTGGATAAAACGGTCTGCTACTGCTCAACGATGAATCGAATTGACCTCCCACATCTGGTCTGGGCTATGGAAAACCTCAATCAGGGTCGAGTCATCAACCAGATCGAGGTGGATTCGCGCGTAGCCTCCTTTGCGAGAGTTGCACTAGAGCGAATGCTGGCTCTACCGTAACTACATGACAAAAGACGCCCCTACCCCAAAACGCAAAGATGCCCAGAAGGCTAACAAGGTAAATTCAATTACCTCGGCCGCATCAAAAGATGGTCGCAAGCGCGACCGCGAAGCGATGAAAGCAGCACGTCTTTCATCTCGAGCAGCATTTATGCGCGGTGAAGAGAGCGCTCTACCACTTCGAGATCGTGGCCCGGTCAAACGTTTTGTTCGTAACTACATCGACTCACGTCGCAGCATTGGCGAATACTTCTTGCCATTCGTTGCTGGTGTTTTATTTCTCTCGGTCATTCACAATAAAGTCATCACTGGAATTGCCTTCATACTCATGTACGGAGCAATGCTCTACACCGTGATTTCTGGTTTCTTTATGACACGACAGATTCGCAAGGCCGTTGCAGAACGCTTCCCAGGTGAATCCACTAAGGGCGTGGGCATGTATGGCTGGTTGCGTTCAACTCAGATGCGCAAAATGCGCGCACCTGCTCCTCAAGTCCAAATCGGCGACGATATTTAAATAGATCGAGAGCTCTCTAGATATTAAGCGCGAGGGTTTGGGCTCTCGTTCTTCTTTGGATCGCGTTCTGGCAAGTCACCAAGCGCTTTATCAATCGCAGTGAGTGTTGCGGCATCGAGCTTAATTCCAGATGCCTTCACATTCTCTTTCACTTGTGCTGGCTTGCTTGCGCCCATGATCACAGAAGAAACGTTGTGATTTGAGAGCGCCCACGCCAACGCCAATTGAGACATGGTGATTCCATGTCCTTCTGCGATGGGGCGAAGTTTTTGAACTGCTTCGAGGACTTCATCTTTCATCCATCGCGAAATCATTCCGGCGCCAGATTTCTTGTCAGTCGCACGTGAACCCGTTGGTGGTTTTTTTCCTGGCAGATATTTGCCAGTAAGGATTCCTTGTGCGATCGGCGACCACACAATCTGACCAATCCCCTCCTTCTCAGAGAGCGGGACGACCTCTTGTTCGATGACGCGCCAGAGCATTGAATATTGAGGTTGGCTTGAAACAAAGCGGGTCCAACCATGTTCCTTTTGAATCGCAAGTGCACTGGAAATTTGTTGTGCGTTCCACTCTGAAAAACCGATGTAGTGAACCTTGCCCTGACGGACCAAATCTTCAAATGCTTGTAGTGATTCCTCAAGCGGAGATTCGAAGTCAAAGCGATGCATCTGATAAAGATCGATATGGTCGGTATTCAGTCGCTTGAGCGAGGCGTGGACCGATTCCATGATGTGCTTGCGAGAGAGGCCTCGATCATTCTTGCCTGGACCTGTCGGCCAATAGACCTTGGTGAACAACTCGTAAGACTCGCGCCTGACTCCCTTGAGGGCCTTTCCTAATACAACTTCAGCTTTGGTTCCGGCGTAGACGTCGGCGGTATCGAAGGTGGTGATACCAGCATCTAGCGCGGCATGGACACACTTGATTGCGGCATCTTCCTCAACTTGGGAACCGTGAGTAATCCAGTTTCCGTAGGAGATCTCTGAGACATACATTCCTGATGAGCCGAGGCGACGATATTCCATACTTGAAGGCTACTCCGCGTGGCGTTTTTCGACTAGGTGAAATTCGATCCAGAATGGTGGTAATTTCGGCAGCGCGTTGAGAGATCAGCGTGGTTCTAAATGGAGCGAAGTCGGTGAAATTCCGACACTGTCCCGCAACTGTGAAGACAAGAGATTCTCTGGTCTAAGTCAGGTCGCCTCTTTTAGGACTGAAGTATCCGACCTCGGAGGAAGGTCGGGCCTTTAGAAGTTCAGAACTTCTAAAAAGTCCGAATATTCCTCCCTCGACTCTTGAGGGAGTTTTTTGTGTCACTCACCAGAAGTTCCTTGTCTGCGATTCGCGGTAAGGCAGTTGTCGTCGCCGTTGCAATCGCCACAATCTCACTGGCAATGCAGGCAGCACCAGTAGAAGCTGCAACAGCACCATCTCGAATCATCTCGCTCTCACCGAGCGCCACTGAAATACTCTTTGGAATTGGCGCCGGCAAGCAAGTGATTGCTGTCGACGATAATTCTGATTACCCAACGAACGCACCGCACAGCAAGCTCAGTTCCTTCACTCCAAATGTTGAAGCGATCGCAGCGCTGCACCCAGACTTAGTTATCTTGCAAAGCACCGCCACCAAGGCAAGTGCAGTCCAGGCGGGTCTCAAGAAACTCAAGATCGCTGTTTACCTTGAAACCACGCCTAACACTCTCGATCAGGCCTACTCAGAATTTACGGACTTAGGCGCACTCACCGGGCATGTATCACGCGCAAAAGTTCAGATCGCAGTCATGAAGTCGAAGATTTCTTCGATCATCGCTCGTGCAAAGAAGCTCACCGGCGTCTCTATTTATCACGAGCTCGATAACACTCTTTATTCAGCTACCTCATCAACATTTATTGGTAGCGTCTACAAGAGTTTTGGCGTGACAAATATTGCAGATGCAGCAGCGACTGCTGATAGTGGTGGCTACCCACAACTCACTTCCGAGTATGTAGTGTCGGCAAATCCCACTGTTATCTTGTTGGATGATGGCGCGTATGGTGAATCGCCAACAACCGTTGCCGCTCGTGCGGGATGGTCGGGCTTAAGCGCGGTCACGCAGAAGCACATCGTGGTTATTCCACTGGATATTGCTGATCGCTGGGGACCACGACTAGTGGACCTCTACACCTTCATTGCTAACTCATTAGCCACAGTAGCTTCTAAGTAGATCATGACTCAAACAACTAACAGCGGTGAGATTTCACGCATCTGGAACTGGCGCATCACGCTGACAAGTGCGATCCTGCTTATTCTCGTTGCTCTCGCCGCTGTTAGTTTTGGTCCAATCCACATTAGCTTTCTAGAAATCATTAAAACTCTCTGCGGCTTTAACCATTCCGCATCACCCCAAGACCGAACCGTGATCTTGCAACTCCGACTTCCGCGAGTAATTCTTGGTGCTCTTGTTGGCGCTGCGTTAGCGACGAGTGGCGCCGTCTATCAAACCGTTTTTCACAATCCCCTTGCTGATCCGTATTTGTTAGGCGCGGCAAGTGGTGCAGGTCTTGGCGCCACGATCGCACTCACCAGCACTCATCACAACCTCACCGCCCTACTTCCACTCTGTGCCTTTCTAGGCGGAGTGATGGCCGTTCTCACCTCTTTTTTTATCTCTGGAAAATTCTTTGCCGAACCAAACACGCTTCTTCTCTCCGGTATCGCTGTTGGTTCATTTGCTACCGCCATCCAAACGTATCTGCAGCAGCGTCATAGCGATGCGCTCAGACCGGTCTACTCCTGGATATTAGGTGACTTAACATCAGCATCATGGAGCGTTGTCGCTTGGTCTTCTATCTACATCGCAATTGCCCTGGTTATTCTCTTTTCAATTTCAAAACAACTCGATGGACTGATGTTGAGCGATGAAGAGGCTTTTTCATTGGGTATCAATCCGCAACGCTTGAGAATTACAGCCGTGTGCGCGGCAACGCTCGCTACAGCAACAGCGGTCTCTGCTTCAGGACTGATTGGTTTCGTTGGAATCGTTGTTCCGCACTTAGTTCGAGGCGTTACTCGCCGCGTAACCAATCGCTCCCTTCTCAGCATTGCCTTGATCGGTGCGGCATTTCTCGTTCTGGCAGATCTCGGTGCGCGCACCTTGCTCTCGCCAGCGGAATTGCCAATCGGCGTTATCACCGCATTCGTTGGGGCACCATTCTTTCTCTTCGTTTTACGCAACAGACGCAAGGTGGATTTCTCATGATGACCTCTGGCTTTATCTCAATCAGTGACGCTTCCGTTCGCCTTGGCGGCAGAGAAGTTCTTACCGACCTCAACGTCCAGATTCCGCATGGCCAATGGACCTGCCTTGTCGGACCAAATGGCGCAGGCAAAACCACCCTACTCAAGGCGCTGCTCGGAGTTCGACCTTATGCAGGTTCCATCAACGACCGAGGACAAGAAGTCTTTGGCAATCAGAACCGAAACGTAGCTTTCGTGCCACAGTCCCCCGCTATCCCACAAGGGATGAGCGTTGCCGAGTATGTGATGTTGGGCCGCTCCAAGAAAGATGGTTGGGGTAAGGAGAGTTCTCGCAATAGAACCTTGATTCGAGAGATCCTTGAGCAGACCTCACTCTATGGAATGCACAACAGTTACGTCACGCAATTGTCTGGCGGAGAAATGCAACGGGCTTTAATCGCACGAGCTCTCGCGCAGGAACCAGAACTCATTCTTCTCGATGAACCAACCAGCGCACTCGACCTTCATCATCAAATCTCAGTTTTGAACAATATTGAGCTACTCAAGGCGCGCGGTGTGACGATTATTTCTACGATGCACGACATCACTCTCGCGGCGATGTACGCCCAAAATATTGTTGTTATGCAAGCAGGCAGCATCTTGCTTTCGGGCTCATCTGACTTCGTCATTCATTCGCCAGAGCTACGTGCCGCATTTGATAATCGCATCGATGTCTTCACTTTGGATTCAGGAAGACCAGTTGTTATCGCCACGAAAGATGGCACCAACTCTTAACGAACGTGTGACGGAACGAATGGCACCTTCACTACATCCGTAACGCATGATCGCCCACGCACATCAATAGTCAGCTGATCACCGACCTGAATGTCAGAATCTAATAACGCTAAACCAATCCCTTGCTTCAGTGTTGGCGAGAAAGTTCCACTGGTCGTAACTCCGACAATTGCACCAGCCTGATTAAGAACGTTCATGCCGGCTCGAGGAATTCCGCGATCTTGTGCCAACAAACCTCTACTGAGCCGCTTGAGGCCTTCACTCTTCTGTTTGTTCAAAGCGGATGAGCCATAGAATTCGCCTTTAGCAAGGCTTACTGCCCATGCCACTCCGGCTTCGAGTGGAGAAATTTCAGGAGAAAGCTCATGACCATGGAGCGGGTATCCCATCTCAGTACGCAAAGTATCTCGCGCGCCAAGACCGCAGACCTGACCGCCTACCTGAGCAACTGCCTCCACCAATGATTGCCAGAGTGCCGGAGCGTCTTGCCACAGTGGAATCAACTCGTAACCGAATTCACCGCTGTACCCCGTGCGGCAAATGAGCAATCCGTCGTAGATTCCAAAGTGCATGTAGTCGAGATCGGCAACTATTCCGAGTTGTACAAGTAGTTCAGAACTCTTCGGTCCTTGTACGGCAAAGACTCCGTAGGAGGTGTGTAGATTAGTAATAGTTAAGCCGCAATCGTTTGCCTCGCTTAAAACTTGATAAACAGCCGTGCAATTAGCGGCATTGGGGATGATGAAAAAGTGTTCGTCGTTATGACGATAAACAATGAGATCATCGATTACGCCACCGTTCTCATTGCACAATAGGTTGTATTGCGCCGCGCCATGACCGATGCGATTGAGATCGTTGGTGAATATTTTATTTAAGAACATGAGCGCGCCTTGGCCGGTGACTTCAATCTTTCCCAGGTGCGATACATCGAAGATTCCCACACTTTCGCGTACCGCATGATGCTCTACAAGCACTCCGCCGGGTGCAATGAGTTTCCCGCTCTTAGTCTCAATCGCCTTTGGATATTCAATGGGCATCTGCCAGCCCCCGAAATCAGCGAGTTTCGCTCCAACTTCAGTGTGCCAAGCTAAAAGCGGAGTTTCACGCGACGTGGCTGAATTTTCCATGTCCTCAAGATATCTCAAGTTCACAATCCCAGCTCAAAAGTGAGAGGATGGGAATATGGCAACTTTGAAAATCAGCGACAAACTCTCAGCTCAGTCTCTCGTCATCGGCATCTCAAACAAGGCCGGAACTCTTGTAGTTGAAACCAGTATCCCTGGCTTCAACGCTAAGCCGGTGCTCGCAATCCTTAGCGATTTGGGAGCAAAGGCGAAGGCTGGCACCGTAACTAAGTTTCCCTACGCTGTTCCAAATTCCCCTTACAAGATTCTCTATGCAGTTGGCTTAGGCGACAACCAGAAACAGTACGAACACGAGACCTTGCGTCGTGCTGCGGGCGCAGCAGCTCGCGAGCTAGCCGGACAAGCCAGTGCTGACTTTGCCTTAGCCCACTCTTCAACCATTGAACTCGCTGCGATTGCTGAAGGCATCTCGCTTGGCGCCTACGAATTCTTAGAGTTCCGTTCATCAACGAAAGCAGATTTCAAGGCACCCCTCAAGGCAGCAACCGTCATTTCAACTCTTGGAAATACGGCGGCAGCAAAGAGCGTTCTTAAGCGAACCGAAGTAATCGCTGAAGCAACCGCGACAACTCGCGATCTGATCAATACTCCCCCAAGCCATCTAACCCCAGCGACATTTAGTGAGCGAATGAAGAAACTTGCTAGCTCTCACGGGCTTAAGGTCGAAATTCTCAACGAGACTCAACTTCGCGCCAAAGGTTATGGCGGAATCTCGGCTGTGGGACAAGGTTCAGCAAACCCACCACGACTTTTCCATCTCTCCTATAACCCACCCAAGGCGATTAAGCGATACGCGCTCGTAGGTAAAGGCATTACCTTCGATTCAGGTGGTTATGCACTCAAGCCCGCTGCCGGTATGGAAGATATGAAGACCGACATGAGTGGCGCTGCAGCTGTTATCAATGCTGCGATTGCTATTGCTCGCTTGAAGCTTCCTATCGCTATCGAGGCCTATGCCTGCTTGGCGGAAAACATGATTAGTGATCACGCGACCAGACCAAGTGATGTCATCACCATCTATGGTGGCAAAACCGTCGAAGTATTGAATCCAGATGCTGAAGGCCGCCTTGTGTTGGCCGACGGACTGGTTCGCGCTGCTGAAGATGGAAAGAAGCTTGGCCGCCTCGACGGAATCATCGACGTTGCCACTCTCACTGGCGCGCAAGTGGTTGCCCTCGGAACTCGTACATCAGCAGCCATGACCAATGACGCCCTACTCCAAGAAGATGTCCTGACAGCCGCCGATCTTGCCGGCGAGGCTTTCTGGCCAATGCCGCTGCCTGAGGAGCTTCGCGCCTCCCTTGATTCGCCGATCGCAGATATCGCCAACATTGGCGACCGCATGGGTGGAATGTTGGTTGCTGGCCTCTTCCTCAAGGAGTTCATTGAGCCCGATCAGCCATGGGTTCACCTCGATATTGCCGGTCCAGCCAATAACACGGATAAGCCTCACGGCTACACCCCTGTGGGCGGTACTGGAATCGCGGTTCGTACCTTGGTGACCTTGGCGGAGTTGGCTGCCTCACAGGCCTAGACCCAGGTTCAGGCCAATTTCGAACAAAATAGAAGCCAGAAAATCGTGGCAGGATTAGCCCCGTTACCAATCCCGACTCGACGCCGTCTGAACCTACCTGGGTTCTCACAGCGGAGAAGCTTTCGGCGTAGAGCTCCAGAAAGGCAGATGAGTGAACGACTTTGATGTAGTAATCCTCGGTGGCGGAAGTGGCGGCTATGCCTGTGCACTTCGAAGTGCTCAACTAGGACTTTCAGTCGCACTGATCGAACAAGACAAACTAGGCGGTACCTGCCTACACCGCGGTTGCATCCCAACAAAGGCGCTCCTCCATGCTGGTGAGATCGCAGAGAACACCAAGCACGCAGCGGAATTCGGAGTTAACGCGCAATTCATTTCGATGGATATGTTGGCAGTGAATGCCTACAAAGATGGCGTGATTGCAAAGTTATATAAAGGTCTTCAAGGCTTGGTGAAGTCACGCAACATCACCTATGTAGAGGGTCACGGAAAACTGATTTCCAAGAACCAGGTTGATGTTAATGGAACTGTTTACACCGGCAAGAACGTAGTTCTCGCGACTGGCTCCTACCCTCGCACGCTGCCTGGTCTTGAAATCGACGGAACTCAGATTGTGACAAGTCAAGAAGCGATGGCTTTTGATTATGTTCCTAAGTCTGTGATCGTTCTCGGTGGCGGCGTCATCGGTTGCGAGTTCGCATCGGTCTGGCACTCCTTCGGCGCAGAAGTCACCATCATCGAAGGTCTACCTCGCCTCGTTGCTCTTGAAGATGAGTCATCAAGCAAGCAACTAGAGCGCGCATTCCGCAAGCGTGGCATTAAATTTGAGACTGGAATTAAATTTCAATCTGCAACAAAGGGTCCAAACGGTGTCACCGTTACTCTCGAAAATGGAGCAACTCACACTGCGGATGTATTGCTCGTTGCTGTTGGCCGCGGTCCAGTTACTGCGAATATCGGCTACGAAGAACAAGGTCTCACCATGGATCGTGGCTACCTCATCGTGGATAACAAATGCCGCACCAATGTTCCTGGAATTTGGGCAGTTGGCGACATCATCCCAACTCTTCAACTAGCTCACGTTGGTTTCGCTGAAGGTATTTTGGTTGCTGAAGAGATTGCCGGCCTTAACCCTCGCCCAATTAATTATGACGGCGTTCCTCGCGTTACATATTCCGATCCAGAAGTTGCTTCGGTTGGATTAACAACTGCTGCCGCTAAGGAACGTGGTTATGACGTTGTAGAGACCACATACGATCTTGCCGGTAATGGTAAGGCTCATATTTTGAAGACTTCTGGATCAATCAAGTTGGTCGCAGCAAAGAACGGTCCAGTTCTTGGAATTCACATGGTGGGAGCTCGCGTTGGCGAACTTCTCGCTGAGGCTCAACTCATTTACAACTGGGAAGCAGAGGCGAGCGATGTCGCTCCACTCATTCATGCTCACCCAACGCTGTCAGAAGCAATGGGCGAAGCTCACATGGCTCTTGCTGGTAAACCACTTCACGCACACGGGTAATAGGAGAAATCACAATGTCTTTTTCAGTCACAATGCCAGCACTCGGCGAGAGCGTTACTGAGGGAACAGTTACTCGTTGGCTCAAGTCCGAAGGCGATCACGTCAACGTTGATGAACCACTCCTCGAAGTTTCAACCGACAAAGTTGATACCGAGATCCCTTCTCCAGCATCAGGAATCCTTACCAAGATTGTTGTGCCAGTTGATTCAACAGTCGCTGTTGGTGCAGAACTTGCAATCATCGGTGGAGATTCACAGAGCGCTCCAGCTGCTCCTGCCGCTGCGCCAGTTGCCGAACCAACTCCGGTAGCTGCAACTCCGGTTGTCGAAGCCGCCCCTGTTGCACCTGCACCCGTTGTTGCTGCTCCAGCCGCACCTGCTGCAAGTAGCACTGCTGGCGTTGTAGTCACTATGCCTGCACTTGGCGAGAGCGTTACCGAGGGAACAGTTACTCGTTGGCTTAAAGGCGTAGGCGACACCATTAATGTGGATGAGCCTCTCCTTGAAGTTTCTACCGACAAAGTTGATACCGAAATTCCTTCACCTGCATCTGGAACGATTCTTGCGATTGATGTCGCTGTCGATTCAACAGTTGCTGTTGGTGCGCGCCTAGCACTCATCGGTGCAGCAGGTGCTGCTCCAGTAGCGCCGGCTGCACCTGCTGCTCCAGTTGCTCCAGTAGTTGCTGCTCCAGTTGCTCCAGTTGCTCCAGTTGCTCCAGTAGTTGCCGCTGCCCCGGTTGCTCAACCAGACGACGCATACGTCACTCCTATTGTTCGAAAGCTAGCGAACGAACTCGGAGTAAATCTCGCAACCGTTCAGGGAACTGGCATTGGCGGACGTATTCGCAAGGAAGATATTCAAGCCGCAGCAAAGCCTGCCGCCGTCTCATCCCCTGCCCAGAGCGCAAGCTCTGCGCCTGCAAGCAAGTCAGCTGCACCAGTTGCAGTCTCACCGTTGCGTGGCACCACAGTTCAGATGTCCAGACTTCGCAAGGTCATTGCTGCTCGCATGGTTGAGTCACTTCAAGTCAGTGCGCAACTCACCACTGTTGTCGAAGTTGATGTCACAAAGATTGCTCGACTACGCGCGCAAGCAAAGAACTCATTCCAAGAGCGTGAGGGCGTCAACCTCACATTCTTACCATTCTTTGCAGTTGCGGTCTGTGAAGCTCTCAAGCAACATCCAGTAGTGAACGCTTCTATCGATGGAGATCAAGTCACTTACCATGGCGCTGAACACCTCGGCATTGCAGTAGATACTG
>Ga0007852_1000570_pt1 | contig 11214 bp, 9 predicted proteins | sample CryBogCBH28Sep08_FD_71227 | JGI IMG/M metagenome (GOLD analysis project Ga0007852, IMG submission 71227) | Freshwater microbial communities from Crystal Bog, Wisconsin, USA - CBH28Sep08 | ecosystem: Environmental > Aquatic > Freshwater > Lake | place: Crystal Bog, Wisconsin, USA | collected...
AGTGATCGAAGCTTTGTGTATTCCGGGCCCATATTGGCGCGAGTTTTAATCCACTCTGGCTTACGTTCAATTGGCACAGCAGCATTACGTGCTTCAATGCGAAGTAGGCGGCGGCCTTCAGGAGCAAGTGTCATTAGATCACCCGTCCAAGTGCTTCAAGCACTCTTTTCTCAACTGTAGAGGAAACTTCGGCGATGTTGATCTGTCTACCAAGCTCTTTGGCCATGGAAGTGACATCGGCATCAGCGATTCCGCAAGGAACGATCTTAGAAAATGCGCTCATATCTGGGTTAACGTTGAGAGCAAAGCCGTGCATCGTGACACCTTTTGAGACGCGCACACCAATTGCAGCAATCTTGCGATCGCCTTTGACGTCTTTGATCCAGACACCAGATCTTTCACAAATACGCTCTGTTGCAATTCCAAAATCACTACATACGTCGATGAGAGCGCTTTCGATTTCGCGAACAAAGCCCACTACTTCATTTCTATTCTTCAATTTCACAATTGGATAGCCAACAAGTTGGCCTTCTCCGTGCCAGGTAATTTTTCCGCCACGATCTACATCAATAACAGGAGTTCCATCGACTGGACGCTCATCAATCTTTGTCATCCGTCCTGCTGTATAGACAGAGGGGTGTTCAAGTAGAAGCAGAGTGTTTGGTTTGCTTCCTTCTGCAATAGCGTCAACAAGCTCGCGTTGATAATTCCATGTATTCATGTAATCGACTAAACCCAGGTGCTGGGTAGTAATCGTGCTTTGTGTAAGAAGAGTTGTCATTTCTGTTTACTTCGTCTCTGTCTCGCAGAGCGCAGCAAGTGCTCCGGTTAGATGTGGGTAATCAAAGGCAAAGCCATCTTCACTGAGTACTGAAGGCAAGACCTTCTTTGATCCGAGAATCTCTGTTGAAAAGCCACCGAGTGCAACCTTGAGTGCAAAACCAGGAACCGGAAAGAGCGCTGGTCGGTGAAGAGAGCGTGCAAGTGTTCCAGTGAACTCTTGGTTTGTTACAGGAAATGGAGAGGTCAAATTTACGGGACCTGAAATTGAAGAATTAAGTAGATGTGTAATCGCATTAATTTCATCATGCAAAGTGATCCAAGACCACCACTGCTTTCCAGAACCAAGCTTTCCACCAACGCCTAAACGAAAGAGCGGAAGCATTCTTCCAAGGGCCCCACCAACTGGATCCAAAACTAAACCTGTACGGATCTTTACTGTGCGTACGCTTCCGGCAAGGTCAGCTGCTGCTTCCCATTCGCGGCAGACAGTTGCTAAAAAGTCATCGCCTACGCGGTCGGATTCAGTTACTGCGCGATTGCCTGTCTCACCGTAATAACCAATGGCACTTGCGGAGATAAATACGGAGGGCTTTACCTTTTCAACAGCATGTGCAATTGCTGTTGTTCCAAGTAAACGAGAATTCAAAATTGTTGCGCGATAGCTTTTTGTCCAACGCTTATCTCCAACACCAGCTCCCGCTAGATGGATAACGCCGTGGACGCCGTCAAGAGCATCAAGATCAACAGTTCCTGCCGCTGGATCCCATGAGATTTCCTCACTTGTTGTTGCCTTGCGGCGGACTAAACGTTGAACTTCATAACCTTGTTCTTTGAGATGACCAACCAGCGCGCTACCAATGAGCCCCGAAGAGCCTGTTACTGCAATGCGCTTTGCTGGCATGAAAGTTAGAGACCTAGATCAGATTCAAAGCGACCTTCTTCTAGTCGCTCTTTAAGAGTGACAAGGAAGCGGGCAGCATCTGCGCCATCAACGATTCTGTGATCGTATGAGAGTGCTAAATAGACCATGGAACGAACAGCGATAGTTTCTCCGCCATCTGTTCCCTTCATCACCATTGGCCTCTTAACAATCGATCCAATTCCAAGAATTGCTACCTGTGGTTGGTTGATGATTGGTGTATCAAAGAGTGCGCCACGTGAACCTGTGTTTGTAATGGTGAATGTTCCGCCACCAAGTTCATCTGGGGTGATCTTGTTATCGCGTGTGCGAGCAGCGACATCAACAATACGGCGAGCAACCCCACCCATATTGAGATCTCCAGCGTCACGAATCACTGGAACAAGAAGACCACGCTCTGTATCAACTGCAACACCAAGGTGTTCTGCGCCGTGATAAGTAACTTGATCGCCCTCTACTGATGCATTTAATACTGGGTGTTGCTTAAGTGCTTCACAGACTGCAACTGAGAAGAATGGCAAGAAAGTCAGGTTGACTCCTTCACGCTCAGCAAATGATGCCTTCGCTTGATCGCGCAAACGAGCAATCTTTGTGACATCTACTTCAATAACAGTTGTGAGTTGAGCGCTTGTCTGAAGTGACTCGACCATGCGAGCAGCAATAACTTTGCGAAGACGTGACATAGTCACGGTTGTTCCGCGAAGAGGAGAGATAGCAACGGGAGTTGCAGGCTTTGATTGGCCGGTTGCTGGAGCGCTTACTGGAGATGACGATAGCGCTACTGGTTTTGAAGCCGCTTGCACGTCTTCTTTGCGAATACGTCCGCCAACGCCTGATCCCTTAACCCGACTTAGATCAACGCCTAATTCCTGGGCAAGCTTTCGAACAATTGGGGTGACATATGAATCATCAAGTGTCGCTGCAGGTCTTGCTGCTGCAACTGGGGCCGCGGCAACTTGCGCAGGCGCTGATTGCACTGGCGCGGCTTGAACAGGAGCTGCAACGGGTGGGGGAGTTGGAGCTACCGGTGCTGCAACAGGAGCTGCGTTAGCACTTCCAATTAATGCAAGACGAGCGCCGACTGCAACAGTTGAATCAACTGGCACATCAATTGCAAGAATAGTTCCAGATACTGGTGAAGGAATTTCTGTATCAACTTTGTCGGTAGAAACTTCAAGAAGTGGTTCATCGACATTAATAGTGTCGCCAACGCTCTTAAGCCAACGTGTAACAGTTCCTTCTGTTACAGACTCTCCTAGAGCAGGCATTGTGACAACAACTCCTGCAGAAGATGATGGCGCCGCAACTGGCGCGGCAACAACTGGAGCTGCGACAGGTGGTGGAGTTGGAGCAACAGGTGGTGGTGTTGGAGCAGCCGCTACGGGAGCTGCAGGAGCAGGAGTTGTTGCGGGAGCAGATGCTCCATCTGCAATAACTGCAAGTTCTGCGCCGACTGCAACAGTTGAATCAACTGGCACAACAATCTTTGTGAGAGTTCCTGAAACTGGTGAAGGAATCTCTGTATCAACTTTGTCGGTAGAAACTTCAAGGAGCGGTTCATCAACGTTTACGTGGTCGCCTTCATTTTTAAGCCAACGAGTGACCGTGCCTTCTGTGACGCTCTCACCGAGAGCAGGCATTGTTACTGAAAAGGTCATGACGTGTTCTCCTAGTTACCCGTGGGCGTGAAGTGGTTTACCGGCAAGTGCTAAGTGTGCCTCACCCATGGCCTCTGAGAGAGTTGGGTGGGCATGAATGAGTGATGCAACATCATTTGCGTCTGCTTCCCAGTTGTAAATGAGCTGTCCTTCGGCGAGTAGTTCTCCTACGCGTGAGCCAACCATGTGGACTCCAAGGACGGGACCATTCTTTTGGGCAACAAGCTTGATCGAACCAGCGGTCTTAAGAATGTTTGCTTTTCCATTTCCAGCAAGGTCATAACTGAGTTCAACAACGTCATACCCGCGCTCTTTAGCAACCGCAGTTGTGAGACCAACGGAAGCAACTTCAGGTTCTGAATAGGTAACGCGTGGAACACCGTCATAGTTGATTGCGCGAGGGTTTAAACCTGCAATTTCTTCGGCAACCAAGATGCCTTCAGCGAAACCAACGTGAGCAAGTTGAAGTGTTGGGATGAGATCTCCTACTGCCCAGATTCCTGGAACGTTCGTTCGGCACTTCTCATCAACCATCACATAACCACGGTCCATCGTGATGCCTTGTTCTTCATAGCCAAGATTCGCTGAAACTGGGCCACGGCCAACAGCAACGAGAAGTACATCCGCTGTGTGCTTGGCTCCATTTTCTAAAGTAACAGTGACGCCTTTTTTATCTTTAGTAGCAGACGCAAACTTCACTCCTACTTCAAAGTTGATTCCACGCTTGCGGAAGGCGCGCTCTAGTTGCTTACTTGATGATTCGTCTTCAAGTGCAACAAGGCGAGGTAAACCTTCGATAATCGTTACCTCTGAACCAAATGAATTCCAGACCGATGCGAATTCGCAACCGATGACTCCGCCACCAAGAACGATGACCGATTTTGGTACATAATCAAAAGACATTGCCTCTTCGCTTGTCACGATCTGTTTGCCGTCGATCTCAAGACCAGGAAGGGTTTTTGGATAAGACCCAGTAGCCAAGATGATGTTCTTACCGGTGTAGACAGTTCCGTTGACTTCAACTTGATTCTTACCAACGAGTTTTCCGTGTCCCTCAACAAAATTAATATTGCGAGACTTCACGAGTCCCTGCAAACCTTTATGGAGTTTTGAAATGACACCATCTTTATAGGCATTGACTGCCAACATATCCATAGAAATGAATTGGGCTTTTACTCCGAATTCAGCAGCGTGCTTGGTGTTATCTGCAATCTCACCTGCATGAAGAAGGGCTTTGGTTGGGATACAACCCTTATGAAGACATGTTCCGCCAACTTTTTCTTTCTCGATGAGCGCAACGGAAAGTCCAAGCTGTGCTCCGCGAAGGGCCGCTGCATAACCACCGCTACCAGCGCCAAGGATGACTAGATCGAAGTCGTTCAAATCTCTCGCCTCTCAATTCAGTTGTGCGGGTCTAATCCTGCCACTAATTTGGCGGCGCTAAACCTGCGGTTGCTCGTGCCTATTGCTGTGATGCGGCTAACTCGGCCAAGGTGACCAGAGAGCGAAGAGCGATTCCGGTGCCGCCGACCGTTGTATAGCCGTGGGCCGCTGCGGTGTTATAGGCGGGTCCTGCAATATCAAGATGCACCCATGGTTGATCAGGTGAAACAAATTCGCGCAAGAAAAGACCTGCAACCAACATGCCACCAAAACGGTCACCAATGTTTGCGATATCAGCCGTTGGGGAATCAAGAGATGCCCGAAGTTCTTCAGGAAGTGGCATTGGCCAAAATGCTTCACCAGAAATCTCTGCGGCTTTCAAGAAATGATCTTTCAATTCTTCGTTATTACTCATCACGGCACTTGTCCGAGTACCAAGTGCAACGACTTGTGCGCCAGTTAATGTGGCAACGTCAATAATGCCATCAAGGTGGCCATGACGTTTGGCATCTTCGGCGGCTCGAACTAAGCCATCTGCCAAGACAAGCCGTCCTTCAGCATCAGGGTTGAGAACTTCAACGGTCTTACCGCCATAAATTGTGATGACATCACTTGGCCTTGTTGCATTGTCGCTGATCATGTTTTCAGCTAAACAAGCGTAGGCATCAATGGCGATCGGCAATTTAAGATCGACAATCGCTAAGGTTGCGGCAATAACTGCAGCGGCCCCACTCATATCTGACTTCATATCTTCCATGCCGTTTGCTGGCTTGAGTGCATAACCGCCAGAGTCAAAGGTGATTCCTTTGCCGACAAAGGCGTAGCGTTTCTTAGGCTTTGCTGGGGAGTAAGAGATATGTAATAAGCGAGGAGGATTTGCCGATCCTTGGCCAACCGAAGTTATTCCACCGTAACCCTTAGAGCGCAATTGTCCTTCATTTAAAATTTCAATCTTCACACCCTTGCGGTAGGCAATCTTTTTGATGCGATCACAAAATGATGAAGGAGTCAGATGGCTTGGGGGAGTATTAATAAGGTCTCTGGCCAAATGCGTGTGCTCGGCGATAATTTCAGCGCGCTTGAGTGCGTTCTTAATTGCGACCGATGCCCCTAACTTTGAAATCAAGGTTGCACTTTTTAGGGGAACTTTTTGCTCTGCTTTAGTCGAACCGCGGAACTCTGTGAAGTTATAAGCCCCCAATGCGATGCCTTCAGCAATTGCCGCAAACTCAGCGCTACTTGAATGCGGGAGAGCGAAATCCGCGTGAGCAGTCCCAGCCAACTCACGACTTGCAGCGCCAGCAGCTCGGCGAAGCGTTTCGTGGGCGTAAGTACTGCCTGTGCTTTCACCTAGACCAACAAAATAAATAAGACGAGGGTGTGAGACAGGAACCTTAGTTACTTCGTCAGCTTTTCCTGTGGCGCCTAGGTCAGTCAGAATTCCCAGGAGGGCTTTTGTGTCGATATTGGCGGCGCCAGATTCGATCGCTAACTTGCCTGATTTCTTTGCTACCCCGAGTACCAGAATTTCGCTATTTGTCTTATCGCTAGTCTTCAAGGCGGTCATTCGAGAATCCTCTCACTAGGGGGCTAGAAATGTGAAGTTGAGATAAGTTCGTTCTATGGAGAACGCAGCCTTGGAGTCACCCCTCTATAAGTGGCATATCAATGCCGGAGCGAAGATGGCAGATTTTGGTGGCTGGCAGATGCCAATTGAGTATGGCAAAGAAATTGGAGCGCTCTCAGCCGGTGGAGTGATCGCAGAACACACAGCAGTTCGAACCAGCGTTGGAATATTTGATGTCTCACACCTTGGAAAAATTGAAATAAAAGGTGAAGGCGCACTTGCATTCCTTAACAAAATTATTACAAATGATCTGAATAAGATTGGCAATGCAAACGCCCAATACAACTTGCTATGTGATGAGAGTGGCGGCGTGATTGATGATCTCATCGTCTATCGATATAGCGAAGATCACCTCTTTCTAATCCCCAATGCCGCTAACTGTGCCTCTGTATATGACGTACTTGTGGCGGCTAATGATCAAGGTCTTGAAATTACAAATGCCCATAAGAGTTACGGAGTTCTTGCAGTTCAGGGGCCAAAGAGCGCTGCGTTCCTGAAGGAATTAGGAATTGAAGTTAATTTGGATTACATGGCCTTTACCGAGATCACAATTGCGGGTAAAGAGGCCTTAGGAAAAGTGATTATTTGCAGGACTGGCTACACCGGTGAATTTGGATATGAGCTTCTTCCTGCCTGGAATAGCGCAACTCAGCTCTGGGAATACATGTTCCAAGCCCTAGGTAAATTTGATGGACGCGTCTGTGGGCTTGGTTCCAGAGATACTCTTCGCACGGAGATGGGCTATCAATTGCATGGACATGAACTATCTCTTGAAATCTCACCTCTGCAAGCAAGCGCTGGTTGGGCTGTTGCGCTGAGTAAGAGTGAATTTCATGGAAAAAATGCATTAGTTGGCGAGAAAGAAAAAGGTGTTGGCCGGATTCTTAGAGGACTTTTGAGTCAAGATCGCGGCATCCCTCGAGCTGGTATGAATGTAATTGATGGCAATGATCAGGTAGTTGGAATTATTACATCCGGAACTTTCTCCCCAACACTCAAAGCGGGAATTGGTTTGGCGTTGATAAAGCCAGATATTGCTATTGGCTCAGCTTTGAAAATTGATGTGCGTGGCAGAACAAGTGATGTAATTGTCACAAAGCCCCCTTTTGTGCCAAGCCACGTTCGTTAAAGGACTTCGTCCTTACTGGCAACAATAACTGGACGACCACTCTCAAGGGTATATACCGAGATTCTGTTATCGAATGCGTTCTTTAATTCTGGTGAGTGGATGACATCTGCAGCTAAACCTGAAAGCAAGACTTTTCCTTGGTGCATAACCACAATCTGAGTCGCATACATGGCAGCCAGAGTGATGTCGTGCATCGTTGAAATAATTGTTACGCCTCGCTCCTTGAGCAATTCAATATTGTTTAGAACAGCAATTTGATGATGTAAATCAAGTGCACTTGTTGGCTCATCTAAAAGAATTAGTTCTGGCTCTTGGGCTAGGGCTCTAGCTATGAGTGCTCGCTGCATCTCACCGCCTGATAAATGTGAAACGAGATTTCCTTGCATTCCATAGAGATGGGTTTGGACTAAGACATCATGAATAAATGATCGGCTCTTTGCACTTTCATTTCCCCAACCGTCTTTCTTTGAGCGTCCGAGCATCACATACTCGGCAACACTCATCCCTTGAGGGATCTGTGGGTTTTGCGGAACAAAGGCAACGTTTCGTTGGTGGTTTTTAAATACTTCTTTACCTTTGTCTTCAATAGATCCTGAGTAGGGCGTCATTCCGAGGAGTGATTTTAGAAATGTTGTCTTACCAGCTCCGTTTGGGCCAACTAAACATGTCCAACTGCCATGAGAAATACTCACATTGATGTCGTTGAGAATGGTCTGATCTCCATATCGAACAGTGAGATCAGTTACTTGGATGTGATCGCTCATGAACCTGCCTTTCTGCGATTTCGAAGAACAAATAAGAAGAACGGAGCGCCAACAAATGCGGTGATGACGCCGATAGGCAGCTCAGCAGGGGAGAGGAGTGTTCGCGCGCCAAGATCTGCCAGAACAAGAAAGGCAGCTCCGGTCAGAGCGATAGTTATCAGTGATCTGTTTGTCACCCGACGAGTGATGCCACGAACAAGATGCGGAACGACAATTCCCACGAATCCAATAAGGCCAGAAGCTGAAACAGCAGTGGCGGTGGCAAGAGTTGCTGCCCCTACGGCCATAATGCGCAATCTGTTGGGATTTATGCCAAGCGAGAATGCTTCTTCATCGCTGAGCATTAAGCCATCTAGTTGCTTTGAAACGCTGAAGAGAATAAATAGCGCGATCGCTATATAGACAGATGACCATGCCACCACGCTCCAACTGGCAGAGGTGAGATCACCAAGAATCCACGAATACACAGGGCGCAGCACCGCGCTATGGCGCTGCTGCAAATAAGTTTGAATAGCAGTGGCAAAAGAACCGACAGCGATTCCAGAAAGGAGCAAGGTATTTGGTTCAGCAAAGAATTTGCCGGAGATGAAAAACGATGTCAGAACCGCAAGCACTCCACCAATAAAAGAAAAGATTGGGAGTAGGGCATAGGAATTACCGTGTGTACTTATGAGAGCGAGCGTCGCACCGAGTCCTGCGCCACTAGCGGCGCCAAGTAGATATGGATCGGCAAGTGGATTATGGAAAACTGTTTGATAGACAGCGCCACTTGTTGCAAGTGCTGCGCCAACAAGCACTCCGAGGATTACCCGTGGTAACCGCAATTGGAGAATGACTGTTTGGTTCTGCCCTGTTGCATGCCCTGGTAGATGGAATAAAGTTTTGAAGACTTCAATAAAATCAATATTTATAGGCCCAAGGCTGACAGCGAAGATTGCGACAATGAGCAAGACAAAAGCAGCTGATGCCGTTATGCGCCAATTCCAAATGCGAGCGATTGATTTCTCTTGAGTGATCATTGTTGACCACCGTCGTCTTTGACAGTACGGGCAATGTTTGTACGGGCGCTCATAGCAACTTTAATGATGGAGGTAGCAAGAATTGCTCCGCCTCCCTCACCGGACCTAATGCGATTGTCTAAAAGCGGTTCTAAACCAAGTTCTTGCAAGACAAGTTCATGGGCTTTCTCACGGCTTCGCTGACCAGCGATGAGTACTGATTGGCAGGCGCTATCAATGCGTACGGCGATTAGAGCTGCAACTGAGGTTGCTAAGCCATCTAGTACAACCGCAATCTTCTTTGACGTGGCACCCAAAATGACGCCAACCATGACTGCAAACTCACCGCCACCAAATTCAGAAAGAACTTGCTTTGGATCGTTAATCTTGCCAACTCGCTTGAGCGCTGATGTAATAACGTCTTCTTTATTTTTCATAATCTGACTATCTGAACCTGCGCCAAGGCCAACTGTTTGTTTAGGGTCAAGATCAAGAAGCGCAGAGCTGAGCGCCGAGGCAATTGTTGTATTACCGATTCCTATTTCGCCAAGTGCGATCATTCCGTACTGACCTGAGTACTTCTCGGCAATGGATATTCCTTGTTTGATAAGTAGGTCAACCTCAGAGGGATCGAGTGCCGGTGAATTCACTAGATCTCCACGTGATGAGATATCTATCGATCCGCCGATAACACCAGCATCAAAGAGCTCGCAATCAATTTGCGCAGCGCTTGCAAGAGATGCACCGATCGATTGGCCAGTGCGGGTTGCTTCCGCTACTTCTGATGTAACTGAAGGTGAAAATGCGGAAACATTAAACTCTGTGACTTTGTGATCAGAGGCAACGATCAGGGCAATTGCCTCGTTGCTATAGGTATTTTTTAGGGAAGCTATTTTGTCTACTGCCCGATCAATTAGTCCTAATGAACTTGGCGTAGTCAGTAGAGGATCTGCGACATCACGCGCAGAAACAACATCTCTTTGAGTGGGCGCGCGCAAGTGTGAAATAGGAGCAGGGGTTGCTTGAGTGTCTTCAGGCCATCTATTTTCAAAAATAACATCTTCAATTGGCACTCTTGTTGACCATCCAGCACGTTCAAGTCCTGGTGCAGGCGGCCTTTCATCTGGCCACCCAAGACATAACCAACCGAGAGTTTCAACTCCGTCTGGAAGATGAAGTAGGTCAGCAAGATCTTCTGGCTTAAAGAGTGTTACCCAGCCAAGTCCTAAACCTTCTGCGCGAGCGGCAAGCCAAATATTTTCAATTGCGCATGCTGCGCTCCACATATCTGCATCTGGAAATGTTGCACGTCCAAGCACGCCAGTTGCATGAGTTCGCCTGTCACATGCAATAACAATTCCGATAGGTGCTTCGCGGATACCTTCTAATTGCAGATCAAGAAGTCTTCGAGCTGAATCTGGTTGCAAAAGTGATGCTTGGCGCAAACGTTCCTTGTCGGCGAGTACAGCAGCGCTTTGCCTGATTGAAGGATCTGTAATCTTAATAAATCTCCAAGGCTGGCTATGACCAACTGAAGGTGCTCTATGGCCCGCATCTAGAATCTTTAAGAGAGTTTCTTCTGATATTTCATCTGGTCTAAATTTTCTGATATCTCGGCGCGCTCCAATTATTTGATAAAAAGATTCTCGCGCCTCTTCTGTAAATGCCCAACCGTTGACATCAGATGCACGCTCGGCACTTGTGCTCATATCACCGATAACTGGAACTGGTCTGCGCCAGACTTGTCCATCCAGAGGCAGATTAGTACTCAATGACTTCTCCATATTCTTGAGTGAAGGCGAGAGGATCTTCCCCGGTGAGATAGTGATTGATCACTGAGTTCACACCAGCATGAGCAAGGATTGCAATGGAAGCATCAGCACTTTCAATTTCTTTAAACGCGTTCAATACTCTGGATGAAAAATCATCCCAACTCTCACCGCCCGGCGGTGT
>Ga0007852_1000575_pt1 | contig 11148 bp, 14 predicted proteins | sample CryBogCBH28Sep08_FD_71227 | JGI IMG/M metagenome (GOLD analysis project Ga0007852, IMG submission 71227) | Freshwater microbial communities from Crystal Bog, Wisconsin, USA - CBH28Sep08 | ecosystem: Environmental > Aquatic > Freshwater > Lake | place: Crystal Bog, Wisconsin, USA | collected...
CTATACTGGGAAAACTGTATTATATGCTGCACGATTAAATTCTAGTGCATTTACATCCGGAGTATCATCATATCGTTGCTTATTTGGTTCAAATGGTGGTTCGTTGAGAAATTGGAATACATATATCTATCATGATGCTTCTAATATCTTATATCTTCATTTTAGTGCTGGATCAACCGGAGTGATATCAAATCCGTTATCACTAAGTACCAATAGTTGGTTTGTTGGTGCAATTACCCAAACAGTAAGTGGGATTGCTACTTGTTATTTTAATGGTCAAGTAGTTGGTTCATTTTCAATGTCTTTTAGTCAATGGCAAAATATCAGTACTGAATCAGTAGCATTATCTGATAATTTCTGGTATGGTGATATTGCGGTATGTGCAATATACGGAAGAACATTATCTACCAACGAGATTAATCAAAATTATTATGCATTACGTTCAAGGTACGGAATATAAACCGCTAAATAAACAAGTGTAGAGACAATACAGGCTCACCAAAAGGAAAAATATATGTTATCAAAAGTTATAGGACCAACGGTAGTTTTAACCCTATCTAATTCCGCACAATCAGTTACACCAGTTACATACTCAGGTGATATACCTAAGGTAGTTAGAATTGCAACAAGTGCTCCTGCATTTATAAATTTTAACACAGCAGCAACATCAAGTACAGGTATTCTTATTCCAACCGGAACACCTGAACATTTTAAATTAGAAAATAGTTTAGCAGTGGCATCAACAGGAACTGCAAATACTACTCCATCTTATATCACAAAGTATGCAATTAATACAGCAACAATAAGTGTATTGCAAGCCGGTTCTGGTGGATTTATTAGTATCACTCCGGTTGCTTAATTATGAGAGCTAAAGAATTTACAATAACAGTACCAATTACCATTAACTTTAGTGGCGATAATGAACCAATAGTTAGTACAGGGTCAACGCTAGAAGATGAAAAACATCTAAATCCAGTAATGGTACCTCCTTTACAACAACAATTAGAACTAGCCAAAGCCGAACAAGGTAAAGAGAGTTCGATTATTGATAAACTTATAGCTCCAAGTGAAATCGGATCAGAGGAAAAAGTAGATCCACTTAGTCGTATTAAAGAGTTAATAAGCCACAGAATGCAATCAAATCCTCAATAGATACTCAAATTAGGGTATTGTAATGTCTGATTTCATTCAAAAACTTTTCACATCACTTCAAAATTATCAAAACGGTGATTCTCGTATCGGAGAACTCAATCGAATATGGTATGACTCTATACGAAATGCGTTTTATATTTCTGATGGCCAAACTCCTGGAGGAATACTTATTGGCGGAGGGTCCGGAGGCGGATCTACTTATACTCTTTTAACTGCTACAAATGTAAGGTTAGGAGGAGTAAAGATTGGAAGCGGAATACAGATTGATCGAAATGGTGTTATAAGTGTATCTACTTCAACATTAATTGGTCCCAAAGGCGATACTGGTCCACAAGGACTTATTGGCAATACGGGTCCACAAGGACTTATCGGCGATACTGGTCCACAAGGACTTATTGGCAATACTGGTCCACAAGGACTTATTGGCGATACTGGTCCACAAGGACCTACAGGTGATATTGGACCACAAGGATTTATTGGCGATACTGGTCCACAAGGACTTATCGGCGATACTGGTCCACAAGGACCTACAGGTGATATTGGACCACAAGGACTTATCGGCGATACTGGTCCACAAGGACCTACAGGTGATATTGGACCACAAGGACCTACAGGTGATATTGGACCACAAGGACTTATCGGCGATACTGGTCCACAGGGACCTATAGGCGATACTGGACCACAAGGACCTACAGGAGATACTGGACCACAAGGGTTAACAGGTACAAGCGGTGTATTATCATTAGATTTAGGAACAGGTACATATGGCACACTCGAATCACAAACATTAAATTTATGGATTGGACAAGATGTTTCAACAACAAGTAATGTAACATTTTCTGATACATCGGTTAACAGCTTACGGATTCCAGTTGGTTCTATATTAGATTCAAATACCTCATCAATTTATACATTATCACAGTTAACATTAACAAATGTTGTAAATTATAGTCAAACATCAACTGATGTATTAAGCATAGGCGAGTATGGATTACAAAATGGAATCCCTGCACCATATGCAGTTTATGAATTTACACAAAATCCTAATCCTCCATTGCAAGTTGGCGATCTTTTGAGCGGAGCTGGTATACCTAATATACTCCCACTTTCTTCTGTTGGATTTACAGGAACTGTTGTTTTAGCAGTAGGTACAGGTACATGGAGTAACTATGTTATAGGGTTTAGTGATTATAGTAATTATAGTAATACTATTGGAATACCAGCACCGGGTATAGCAGTAATAGTTGGAAGAAATACAGTAAATACAAATCTTGCTATTAGTACCCAACCTACTACAGATATTGCATTATTTCCCGGAATTAATGGCAATATCATTGTAGATAGTAATATTATACCATTAACAAATGATCGTTGGAGTTTAGGTAGCCCTGGAATGAGGTGGCGGCATATTTGGGTAGGTGCTGGCACAATTTATATGTTAGATGAAACACTAGGTACTGATACTGCAATTGGATCAAAAGATGGAGTAGTTTATCTACAAGGCGGAGTTGGACTTACTGTTGGTGAATTTACACTTATTGATAATCAAATTAAAATTGCAGATCCTACACGTGATATTATAATCGGTGTAACAACTGCAACCGGACAAGTTATATTTAATCGTCCACTTTCAATTAATACTCCAGCCGGAAATACTGCATTTAATGTTGATAGATTTGGGTTAACAACAATACGGCCACCAACTTTTTTAAGTTCGTCACAGTCTGCATTAAGTATTATTGGTAACATATCTGGGTTTCAACAACCTCGTAATTTTAATAATACCATGTTGCAAATCACAGGTGCCGATAATACCTCTACTCGTATAAGTATAGATGCATTTGGTACCGGCACATATCCAGTTATTGCAGGACGCCAAGCAGGCGGAACTGTTACAAATCCAACACGCACAGTTAATGGTGATACATTATTCCGTATTAGTACGCAAGGTTGGGGTGATACCGGCTACTTAAGTGCAATTGGTCGTATACAGGTACAGGCACTACAGGATTTTACAGATACTACTGCCGGTACTAGAGTTCGTTTTCAGTTAACCCCTATAAACACTACTACTATACAACCTATTACAGCAGATATTACTGCTACAGGATTAAGCTTTGTTGGTAATCCAATAGGTGGTATTACATTCCGTGATGGAAGTTTTCAATATACCGCATATACTAATACAAACGTAATAACCAACATACATGCAGGAACAGGAACTCATGTATCATCTTCAACCGGTGATGTAACTATTTGGGTAGATACATCACCTAAATGTGAAAAAATATTGTTTAGTTATAGTGATTTACCATTAACTACAATATGTAATGTTTCTGCAAATAGTATAATAGTAGAAATAAGAGTTATAATACTTACAGCATTTAATGATATCACAAGTACGCTCAGTATAGGAACATTATTAGATACACAGGAATTACTTGATATAACTGATATTTTACCACAAGGTACTGGCACTTATACAACAGAGCCAGCGCATAAATATACTACAAATACCGAGTTAGTTCTTGCAATTTCTGCAGGATCAAGCACGCAAGGTAACGGAATGGTTATCATTTATTACGAATAAGAGGAATTAAAAATGACAAACAATTGGTTAAAAATAGTAGGTACGCAAGCAGGTAAATTTATTTTAGGACTGTCTGGCGTAACACTTAAAAATAATAGCGGAAACTTGGATATTCGCAATAATGCAGATACAGCATTTGCTGCGGTACAAGCAAGTAAAGCTATTATATATGATAATACAAGTACTTATACAGTTACTATACAACCAAATGATTCAGCAACAGGCAGTTATATCTTAACATTACCAACAGGTACAGGTTCAGCAAATCAAGTATTACAAACAGATGGAACTGGAATTTTAAGTTGGGCATCAGCTGCAAGTACAACAAGTGATTGGAAAGTACACACAACTACCTTAGCATTTGGAAGCAATGCAACTGTACAAGCATTGACATTACCAGCTGGTAATGTAATTAATTCTGTAATTATTATCGTCGATACTGCATTTAATGGTACAAATCCAGCTATAACAGTTGGTATTGTCGGAACAACTAGCAAATATGTAGGTGCAAATGATACTTTATTATCTACAACAGACCGTTACGAAATTCCATGTTCAAGTATTGCAGACGGAAGTGACGAAACTGTTAATATATATTACACTTCCGGAAGTTCATCTTCAGGATCAGCAAGAGTATTGATCACTTACGCTATTCCCTCAACAGTCTAATTATTAAATAGCATTAGTATGGTGGTTATATAACCACTGTTCCAACTTTAGGAATGTACAATGGCAAATAGAATTAAACTAGCAGGGACTACAAGTCCTTCATTTCAAATTGGATTACAAAAAGTAACATTAGATACTTCACAGGTATCTAATGCTTATTCATTATTGTTTCCACCAAATACCGGTACTGCAAATCAATTATTACAAACAAACGGAACCGGAACTCTATCATGGGTTAATCCATATACGTTAACATCTGCATCAACCTCTATTTTAGGCGGTGTTAAAGTTGATGGTACATCTATTACTATTAATAGTAATGGTATTATTAATGCAAACTATCCAACTACTTTGGCTGGCTTAACCGATGTTAATATTCCTTCGCCCGGTAATAATCAAGTATTAACGTATAATACAGCAACAAATAAATGGATTCCAACAACCGTTAACGGTGTTAATACATTACCAACCGGAATTGCATATTACGGAAGTTTCTACGATACAACTACACAATCATTTGCAAGTGCTACTACAGATTATATTATTAACATTGGTATTGCAAATGAAAATAATAATGGCATTAATATAAACAACGGTAATCAAATTACATTTTCCTATGCAGGAACATTTAATATTAGTACAAGTTTACAGTTATTAAATACCGATAATAAGCAAGCAGATTTTTATGTTTGGTATAGATTAAATGGTACAGATATCGTAGATAGTTCTAATTCATTTACCGTTGCTGCAAGAGCTTCAGCAAATGTTCCAGTTAAACTTGTTACGGTTAGTCCCATTACAGTAACTATAAATGCTGGCGATTATATTCAAATTGTAATTAATTCTCCAAATAGCAATGTAACCGTTAGTCCAATAGCTGCAAGCACAAATCCAGTTATACCGGTATCACCTGGAGTTGATATTCAGGTAATGCCTGTTACACAATTAATTACGCCTACTACAGTACAAAATTTAACAGCAGTAGGAAATATTAGTGCAAATAATTTTATAGCAGCATATATGTCAATAGTGTCAAGCGGAACTATTACATCATTAACCTCCGCCAGTCCTCATTATATCTCTGTTAGCGGAGTTAGTACACAGACAATTAAATTACCAGATGCAACTTTATTAACCTTAGGACAAAGTTACAAAATTGATAATAACTCTACCGGAATTGTATACTTACAAGATGGTTCTGGAAATCCTATTTCAAATTATATTTTACCAGGCGGTACCACAGAGGAACGAGTTACTAATATAGGTAGTATTGCAGGTACATGGGATGGTTGGAATTTTGTGCCTAGTAATGTTCAATGGGGGACAAATACATTAACGTTTGCCGGTGGCACAATTTCATCTTCTGTTTTTATTGGAAATCTAATTGGTACTTCTACAAATGCAACTACTATTTTAGGTTCAACTCAAACAAATATCAAAACAATCGGTACGCTTACTGGATTGACATCATCTGGTATCATAAACATCAATTATATTGGAAATAGCGACAGTGCATTAACTATTACAGGCAGTGATACAAAAGGCGGTAACGGATATCATGATTTCTTAAGAGCAACCAATGGTTATAGCGGTGCTACCAATCCTACCAAATTTTTTCGTATAAACAACACTGGTGGATTAGAAATTTTAAATAATAGTTATTCTGCTACAATATTCTCAATTTCTGATGTTGGAATTGTAGGTCTGCCAACAGCAAATTCAACAAATCAAATTCCTAATAATTATGCATTGGCATTAGGCGGGCATAGTTATATATTTGATGATGGGAATATGCATCTTACCGCAAATGATGGTAATATATGGATTAATGCAAATAACGGTGGTGATGTTAAAATAAACACACAAAGTCCTGCATCTGGTGGATTAACCGTAGGCGGCAATATCACTAGTAATACAACAGGAGTTGGTCACAGTTTTTTTGCAAAAGTGCAATCAACATTCAGTGCTGCATTTGACACCACTATCGCTATGGATAACTTAAATATTCGTGTTCATTTAATAAGTGGTAATACAGGGCAATTGCAAGCATCAGCAGTTAGTGGTTCTTTTACATCATATGTAAGTCTTGTAAGCAACATTGCCGGACAAAGTCCAACATTTGATACAAACTCAAGTGGTATTACATTTACCGTCGGATCTTGGAGTAGTGCAGGAGCAAGTAAAAATATAGGAGTTGGTGGAGATATGATAATTGTACATTTTATCGATACGTCAAACAGTAGAATTTATCGAGTAACTGCTGTCCATTGCCAAAATGCAACAGCATATATATCAATTGAAAGAATGTGTTAGTAATTAAGGTAAATATAATATACAACACCAAAGGTAAAAGAATGAAAAAAATATTAATTGGGCTAGTTTTAGCCTTAACAAGCACATATACATTTGCAGGTACAATTAACGACCAATGTCCGCAATTTACTGTAAACGGTACTCCACAATATCAACCACAACAAGGTGATCAAGAAATTTGTCATTTAAACTTTGCAGTGATTCATAAATGCAGTGTTAAAGCACCAGTTGCAGTATTTGAACATTTAACTATTGCAGCAATGACCGGTCCAGCAAAACGCAAAGATAACTTTCATCCTGATGCATTAGTTGCTCCACAATGTTCTGCAACATTAGCCGATTATGCAGTTGTTGGTAAAACACACGATCGTGGACATATGGCTCCAGCTGGTAATAATACTCAATCTGTTGAGATTATGAGCGAAAGCTTCAATTTAAGTAATATGGTCCCTCAATTAGCAAATAATAACCGTGGAATTTGGAAACAACTTGAAACATTCGAACGTCAATGGGCATCTGCACCAGGTACTGATTTTTATATCATATCAGGTGGAATTTATGATCAAGGACATCCAATGATTGGTAATGGTTTAGGTATTCCAACACGCCTGTATAAAATTATAATTGAAAAAAATAGCAAAAAAGTTCAAGCATATTTAATGCCAAATGCTGCATTACCGGTTGCTGATTTACCTAAATATCAGGTACCTATGGCCGCAGTCGAACAAGCAACACAAATGAGATTTGGATTAGGACAATAATATGAAGATCAACGAAATTATAAAAGAAGATATATCAAGAGATCAATTATCAAGGATTGAACATTTTGCTGATCGCTTATGGAAGTCATTTGGTATTGATGTAAAATTTACTCATCACTTTTTAGATCGAGTAAACGATCCAAGAAATAAAACTCCTATTAGTGCAGAGGATCTTGTTTACTTATTTAAAAAGGAATACGAGCAATATGGAAGAGAAATTTCAGGGTTAGATACAAATGCAGAAGCAGTAATGAAAGATTTAATAACTGATTTAAATTTACCATTTATAATTAATCAAGATAGATCTGGAAAAAAACTAGTTGCAAAAACTGTAATGCGAAAGAAGAATTTTATGACTCCTAACCAAACATTTCAGGTTAGATAAAGAATCCCACCTTAGGACCGGTACTTGTTACCGTGGGCGTAGGTTTACCTTTGAACCTTTAACAAAGTGATTCGCTACCACAATGTTGAAAATCAAAGGATTTAATTTTATAGATATAATAACCAAGGAATATTAGTGAAACGACATACTCGTAGCTTACTTGAAGAACTTAACGATATTGCAATAAAACGTGATACAGAAACTGTAATTGAAAGTCGTGCAGTACATGTAATTAATTCCGCTATTAATTTGTTATCATCTATACGAGAAAATTTTGACCCAGCAATGGCATATGAATTAGAACGCCGATTTTTAAATTCAATCAAAGGGTCTGATCCTGCTAAATTTACCAGAGGAATACGTAAATTACGTGATTCAAAAGAATTAAAAAATAATCTAAAAATAATTAAAGGCAATGCTAAAGACTAATGTTAGATTATTTTTAATTTTGACTAAATACCTATACCGAACTCCGGAGCGGAGTAGGACATAAATGAGATAAAGGAGAATTATTATGTCAGCAGGAATTACTCGTGTACATGGCGCTGCCATTCCACAAATTTTAACCGGTGGTTATCAAATCCGTTGGTTTAAAGCTGCAACAGCAGGTTTCTTTCAAGATACTGCTGGTACTAGCTATGCAACTGCAGATGCAGGTCCAAATAGCAAATTTGAAAAAGCAGTTCGTGCAATTGAAACAGTTGCAACAATTGTTGTTTTAGGTACACCAACATCAGGTGGTTTTATCTTTGGTATTGATGGCGCAACTTTCTCTGGAAGAGACGATCATTCTTTTACACCGGTAGATACAGCAGTAGCAGTACTTGACGGTTTATTAGAAACTGCATTAGGTAGTGCTGTTGCAACTTCTGAAGTAACACTTACAGGACCAGCATTCGTTTAATATTATTAAACGTTTTAAAGGGAGTTTTTTAACTCCCTTTTTTTTGACTATAAATACTTTATATAGGTATATAATGGAAGTCATAGAAATTAAAACACTTATTGATATTACTAATACAAATGTTAGGAGAATCAATCAAGGTACACAACAACAACTTGATCAATATCGTAATTGGACAACATTACAACAATGTATTGGCCTTAGAGCGATTATGTCTTATGATCAAAATCCCATTGTTAATCTAATTGATATTACCGGAATTGGGTTTGGTAAACACTTTAAAGGTATACATAACGTTTGGACATTTTATTTTAAACCAGAAAGGGCTGATGCATTTACTAACAAATATTCATCCTTTGGATTATTAATTGAAGATTTAGATAAGATTCCAGTAATTCTAAATTTAACAGAAACTATAAATACACAAAGAGCTGTATTTGAAACTACAGATTATAAAAGTAAAAATACTATTATAAACACGATAATATAAATTAGGATTTAAGAATGTCATCTTTAAGAACAACCGATTTAGAAAAAACAAGTTTAGAAGCACACGTTGATTTGTGTGCATTGCGATATGGACAGCTAGAAAATCGGCTTTCAAGTATTGAAGGCAAAGTATCAATCTTACAAGATACAATTGAAAAAAATAGTCTTAATACAATTAAGATACTTATAGGTACTGCAGGTACTATTATTGTTGCAGTATTATCGTTAGTCGGTGTTATTGTTACAAAAATGCCAATACATTAACATGAGAGCATACGAATTTATTCACGAAGCAGTAATTCCTACTACAAATACTGCTAATCAATCAACAAATAATAGTGGGCAAGATGTTAATAAATTAACAGCAACCGTGTCATCTTTACAAAAACAGATTCAAGATTTACAAAAAGCTGCATTACAACAAGCGCAACCTGCTCCAGGATTATCTAATCAAATTCAACAAGTCCCTAATAATAGTAATCAAGGGTCTACACCTATAAAACCAATAGGATCTGGACAACAGCAACAACCTCCTGCTACTGCACAAGGACAAACTCCATTAGGAAAACCAAATGGACAACCTATGGGACAACAACCAGTTGTGCAACAACCACCTGGACCTGTAGCACAACTAAAAAAACAAACTCCCAGTGTGAACCAACCTCCGCAAATAACAAATCTTAAAATAAAACAAGATTTAACTAGAAATCAAGGAGGCGGACAATGAAAATCCATCAATTAATAGGAAGTCCTTCAATTATTTTAACTAATGAAGAACAATCCTTTATTAAAAATCATAATAAAGAAATTCCATTACGAACATTATATGATAGAGAAGAGGTAATTGCCAGAACTCTAGTACGTAAAGGTGTTTATGATATAAGTAACGATAATCAAACTCTTATTCTTATAACAGATGCAAACAACAGAACATCTATTTGAACAATTTACCAAATTAGCAAAATCTGTTAAGAAAGATGTTGCTAAAAAAGGAATAGTTATTCCATCTCAACAAGCCAATGGCAATATTCGAATTGGTAAATATATTATTGCAAAAAAAGATGAATTATTTTATATAAGCGAATTAAACGGTAATGTAATATTTGGTCCATTGAACTTGGCAAAAACAGCAGTTGTACTTGCTAATGATCTAGCATTAGGTAAACGTGTTGATATTACTCTAGTACATAACGATCAGTGGTTTGGTTTTAAAGCATTTGAAGAACAAGTTGCAAACAATATAGCAAATAATCAAACAGATTTTGATATTGCCGATTTAAATAGATATAAAGCAGATAAAGCACTTTTACTAAAACAACAATATAAACAAAGTATTGATACTCGATATCACAACTTATGTAAATTGTTATAAATACAGTATAGATTTTTTGGAACCCATTATGAAAACAACAGACATCGCAAAACCAATTACAGCAAAATCTCTTAATGAGAATTTGTATAAACAATACAATGTTAAAATTAATTTTGACAAATATACTCGTGAAGAGTTAGAAGATGCAAGAAATAAGTATCGTAGCAAACTATTTACACAAGAATCACAAGCTAATTTTAATGACTTACTTAATAATGAATCATATCAACGTGATAAGTTTGTACTTGATGTATTAAACACTCGCATAAAAGAAATGCTTGGTGAAAGTATTGCTAGTAAAATTGCTATTATGGAAAAAGCAGTTAAAGCAAAGAAAGCAGCTAAACCAGACTTTTTAGATGTTAATAAAACTGGTAATAAAAAAGAACCATTTAAGAAAGCAGTTGCTGATAAAAAGAAAGTTAAAGAAGCATACGATGATGACGACGATGCAGATGTTAACCGTGCCGACGCCGAATTAAAACGTATGAAAAAGAAACCAATCAAAGCAGC
>Ga0007852_1000578_pt1 | contig 11124 bp, 9 predicted proteins | sample CryBogCBH28Sep08_FD_71227 | JGI IMG/M metagenome (GOLD analysis project Ga0007852, IMG submission 71227) | Freshwater microbial communities from Crystal Bog, Wisconsin, USA - CBH28Sep08 | ecosystem: Environmental > Aquatic > Freshwater > Lake | place: Crystal Bog, Wisconsin, USA | collected...
TTAACGTTGAATGTTTCTACTATTGGACTTAGTACAACCAGTTTTACTATTCAACAGGCAAACAACAAGATACTGTTCAAGTATGGTTCAAACAACATTATGACACTAGATGCTAATGGAAATGTAATCGTATCTGGAACTATTTCTGCCGGTGGTTCACCTGCTTAATATTCTAAACAATTCCAAATCGCTAAATACAATTGACATCATGATGAATTGATGTTATAATATAACTCTTTATAATTTTTTACCATGGAAATAATATGAAAAAACTATTTTATATTGATGGCGGAGCTGGCCGAGTCATTGCTGCTATTCCTGCATTACGCAAATACGCCAAGTTACATCCTAACGAAAACTGGAATATACTTATTCCTGGATGGGACAATCTTTTATGGGGTATTCCAGAACTTCAAGATATCACATATAATACCGACACTAAAGGTGTTTTCGACAATGTTATCTTAAACGCTGATGTGATTATAACTCCAGAACCTTACAGGATTCCTGGTTACTTCAAACAAGAACTAACACTTGCACAAGCTTTTGATGTTGAAATCAATGAAACCTCAGACCATTCTGACCTAGAACCTCCAGTTATGATTCTCAACAAGGCAGAAGAAAAGAATGCTGCTAATGTAATTGCAAAAGTAAAACAAGCACAACAAAAATCCAAAACAATAGTCATTCAACCTTATGGCCGGTCTATTCGTAAAGATGGCACAGATTTGATTGATGATTCATCACGTTCATTGGATCCAAAATCATATCTTTCTTTGGTTAAGAAGTTATCCAGTAAGTATAATATGATTTTTTTTGGCGAAAAAGATTTTGAAATGGTAGAAGATACATACACATTCAAAGTTCAAGCAGACCTTAGGATGTGGTCTGCTATAATTGAATGTGCGGACTACTTTATTGGAGTTGACTCTGTTGGCCAACATATGGCAAGAGCTTTAAATAAACCAGGTACTGTTATTATTGGTTCTACTTTTGCAATTAATACAACGTATCCAGATTACTTCAATATCATTGAGAAACCTGGATTCAAAAAGTACTCTCCTATTCGTATCTGTGGTTTAGATACTCACTTAGCAGATAGATACAATGATAAGTGCATGGATTTTACAGATGCTGAAATTGATGATATGTATAAGAATATCGTTAAAGATATTGAAAAAAAGGTGAAGTGAGATGACATATAGAACACTCGGTATTAATCCTGGCCATAATGGTTCAGTAGCACTAATTGTAGATGGTAAAATAGAGCTTTACATTGAAGAAGAAAGATTGTCCAGATTAAAGTATGATGGCAATCCTTTTAGAGGTATCTTAGAAGCTATCTCTCGTGGTCCAATTGATGAGATTGTTTTAGGTGGAACAACACCAAATTTTGAAAAATTACCATGGAACGGAGAAGACGCTTACTCTGCATTGGTTAGAAAGCATTATCCTAAAGTTAAAGTGACTAATATGGGAAATGAACACCATTTAGGACATGCTGCAGGAGCTTACTACAACTCTGGTTTTGATACTGCTGTAGCTGTTGTTGTTGATGGTGCAGGTTCTTATCACATTATACGTGCGGAAGAAGGTCAATCCCAAGAGCAAGCACCACAAGGTTTTGAAACAGAATCAATCTTTCATTGTAAAGATGTGAATACAATTACGGCAATCTATAAGTCTTATGGTAATAATAAAACTCCAGTTGTTCGTGGTCGTAATGAAACTACCGAATTTTTATTTGATGATGCAACAACCATTACCAAAGTATATGAGGCTATCTCACATTACTTAGGATTTGGTTTCATTGAAGCAGGTAAGACTATGGGTCTTGCACCTTATGGTCGTTTTGATGAACGTATGGATCAACTTTTTATCAATGGTCGTGCCAATAAAAACATGATTATTCCAAGTTATCCAGCGGGAGCTTTTATTGATATAAATCGATATGATTTTTTTAGATATCCGGAATCATCAAAAGATTGGACAAAAGATGCTTCGTTAGTTCAAGACCAATTTAAAAATATTGCATGGACAGTACAAGACAAAACACAAAAATTAGTTGGTGATTTGGTTGAAAAAGCCATCGACATGACAGGTGAAAAAAATGTGGTCATTTCAGGTGGTTATGCATTGAATTGTGTTGCAAACTATTACTTGCGTAAACGTTTTCCTGATATTAACTTCTTTGTTGATCCAGCAGCACACGATGGTGGTACTTCTATTGGTCTGGCTAAGTTAGCCTATTTTGTTAACTGTAAACAAAAAGAAGTTGAACCAATCCGTGAATCATTAACCACATTATATTTGGGTCCAAACAGGATAGATGAGATTAAATATTTTGGTGACAACTTTATTGGTGGCCAAGGTAATTCTGAATATGAAAACAAAGCAATTACACCAGAAGAAGTGGCAAAGTTAATTTCTGATGGTAATATTGTTTCAATCTTTCAGTCTAGGTCGGAGGGTGGACCAAGAGCTTTGGGTAATCGTTCTATCGTTTATGATCCAAGAGTTAAAGATGGTAAAGATATCGTCAATAAAGTAAAAGGTCGTGAATGGTTTAGGCCATTTGCAGGTTCTGTGTTAAAAGAAGATGCAAAAGAATGGTTCGATTTGGCTGGAATGGAAGAATCACCTTTTATGATGTATGCAGTTGATATCGAAACTGCACATATAGGTGAGTTACCTGCTATCACTCACGTGGATAATACATGTCGTGTACAGACTGTATCTGAAGACCAAAACAAACACTACTATAATTTAATTAAGGCTTTCAAAGATATCACCGGTGTACCAGTTTTATTTAATACATCATTCAATTTGGCTGGAGATCCATTGGTGGAAACTATGGATGATGCTATTCAAACATTGGAAAAGAGTGATTTAAAGTATCTATATTTACCAGAAGTTGGTAAGTTACTCACTAAAGGTAGTAAACCTGAATAATTAAAGACTTTGAGCAAAAGAAAGAAGGTCTGGAAATATTTCAACCTTCTTTTTTAATTCCTTGTTGGTGAATAAATTTAATTTTTTTAGTGTTTGATTACCTTTGCCAGTCATGACTAAAATAGGTTTGGAACCACCCTTTTCTGCCATTTTCAAGTCATCTATATCATCACCAACATACCATCCTTCTTTCCAGTTCATGTTGAATTGGCTGGTGGATCGTTTCATCATACCAGTATTGGGTTTGGCGAATATGTCATTCTTCTTAGCTGAAGTATTATACAGAAGGCCATCTAAAGACATACATCCAGACTGTCCCAATAATTCAAAAAGTCTCATATGTATCGACTCAACATCCATTTGTGTTAGTTTTTTAGCTGAAATTCCTGGATAATCAGCTAAAATAAATACTTTATGACCTTTGATTCTTAATAGTTTTATAGCCTCCAAAGCACCTGGAATAGGTACAACTTGGGAAGGATCATTGATGTTAGCGTTAAATTCTATAATTGTACCATGTAAATCCAGTCCGACCACAGGTTTTGGAAACTCAACTGGCCAGTTGGATATTGGAATTTGTTGTTGATTTTGAATAATTTGAGGTTCAGTACTATATCTTCCCATGTTTTTTCCATAATGTTATCAATGAAGTTATTTATTGACTAAATATAAGAGGAAATCTTATTGTATCATATTACTGAAAGATTGTCAAATATAAGGAAATAATAATGGCATTAACTCAAGTATCAAGTGGATTATTAGCTAATACAGGTGTAACATCAGGAACATATGGAGGATCATCATCCATTCCGGTACTTACAGTTAACGCAGCAGGTCAAGTTACTTCTGCAGCTAATGTATCAGTTTCAAGTACAACAGTATATGCAAATACTGGACAATTAACATCTAATACATCGACAGGCAATGTTGCATTAGGTTTGGCAACAACAACAGTAACAGCAGGTTCTTATGGTGGAACCAACCTTACTAATATTACAGTTGATAGTTATGGTAGATTGACCGCTGCATCCAATACAGCTAATGCTTCTTTATGTTGTGTTTGTGCTAGTGCTTGCGTTGTGACTCCATATGTTTGCGCTTCAACCTGTGTAACAACATCTATTGTTTGTGGTACAACATGTTTAGTGAGTCCTTATGTTGCAGGTACTACTCATTGTGCTTCTGGTGGTAATATTAGTACAAACTGTTGTATGTTATCTGGAGGTATGATGTGTTCAGCAGCTTGCTTACAGACAGCTGGAAACATATATGCATCTTGTTGTGCTATAGTATCAGGTCAAGTTTGTGCTTGTGGTTGTGTTATGTCACCGTATATCTATGGTGGTTATGTATGTGCTCAAACCTGTTTCATTGGTAACGGCTCGGGTCTTACAAATTTACCCGGATCTAGTCCTTGGGTTTTTATTTGTGGTGTAACGGCAAGCGCTTGTTCTCCGGTTTCCATGATGTATTTTTGTCAAGTTTTTACTTCAACATATTGTCGTTATGTGTTGATAACAACAGATGGCAATGCAGGAAACGGGTGTTGTTGTGGTGGTGGGTTAAATTGTCAGTATTCTTTGACTTTAAATTATCTTGTTGGTTCTAGTAATTTAATGGATTGTGCCAGTATATATTTTTGTCCAAATACATTTTTACAAACAAATTGTGCCATAACGTGTGCACAATGGGGTTCTGAATCATGTAATTACAGTGCTCCATCTGCACAATTATATAGAATACAATGTGTTTCTCCGGCGTCAATACTTTTTTTCCCTTGGATGGGAGAAGTTTGGTTTACCACAACATTTAATTGTTGTAATATAGCTGGAGTCAGTTGTCTTTGTGGTTTTGTTGTGGATTCATTTTCAACAATTAGTACTCCATCAGGAGTAAACTTTAGTTATAATTCATATATCGGATCTTCAAATTGTAATTGTTGTGTAACAGGATTTGCAATTTGTGGAAATAGTGGATTAGCTGGAACTTTTAGTTTATACGGTGTAAAATGTTAATAAGGATAAAAAATGGCAAATACAATATTTTATGTAGCTGATGGTAACGGAACACGAGAAGCGAATGAACAAGAAGTTCAAATGATTCTAGATGGTCAAGCTAAACAAGAAGAAGAATTTCAAAAAAACTTAATAATTCAAATCAAAAATAACGCAATGGTTTTGTTATCTCAAACAGATTGGGTAGAACTTCCTTCCGTCTCTAATACCGCAATAACTCCACATTTGACTAATTCGAATGATTTTTTAAATTATAGAAATCAAATCAGAGCAATTGCTGTGAATCCTACTGCAAATGTTACATGGCCAACCATGCCAACTGAAGTTTGGTCTAGTTAATCACGGCATAAATATCTTATAGTATACATCTATAGGATATTACCATGCCAGCAGCCTACGCAGATATTTACCTTGACCAAGGTTCCACATTTACTTCTCAAACAACATTAGCCGACCTTTATGGTAATGGTTACAACTTGACAGGCTTCACGGTTGCTGCACAGGCCAAAAAATCTTATTACTCTAGTAATGTATTCATAAATTTTACAACAACTATTGTAGATGCTAACAACGGAATCATACAATTAAGTCTGTCTGCTGCCAACTCAGCCAATGTTCCTGCAGGTAAATTAGTTTATGATATCACAGTAAAAAATTCTGCCAATGTAATTACAAGAGTTGTAGAAGGTCAAATCTTTGTTAATCCTGGTGTCACTGGTGTAACAACATCATATGGTTCGGAAGTATAATGGCAGTAGTAACGGTAAATCCCAATCAAAATATTAATGTTACAGGCACAACAACCTTTGTTGGGTCTTCTTGCATATCGGTTCAATTAGCTGAGATTAGTGCAGAGGCAAATCTTGCTTCGTGTACTGCAAATACAGCATATAACCTTGCAAATGGTATTAGTGCAACGGCCAATACAGCACTTGGTGCTGCAACGTATGCTTCTTGCCTTGCCAATACTTCATATGCTTTAGCAAGTAGTGTTAGTGGTACTGCCAATTCTGCATTGATTGCGGCTAATGCAGCTTCAAGTTTGGCATATGGCGCATCTACAAATGCTAATACGGCCTTATCACAAGTCACATTTGCATACAATCAAGCTAACGCAGCCTTCGTTCAAGCAAATGCAGCTTTCAATCAGGCAAATTCTGGTTCTGCGGCCACATCTGCATTTAATCAGGCAAATGCAGCCTTTGCACAGGCCAATGCAGCCTTCTTACAAGCTAACACACCAAGTTATGTTGCAAATTCTGCGGCACAATATGCCAATGCAGCCTTCATACAGGCGAATGCGGCCTTTGTTCAGGCAAATAGTGTTTATGCCGTTGCTAATAATTTAGTAGGTATTCAGTTAACTCAAAATACAAACATTACAGCTGCCAGTTCTTATGCTAACAGCGCTTTCATAGCAGCCAATTCAGCTGGTGCATATGCCAACTCATCTTTCATTCAAGCAAATTTAGCCTTTACAGAAGCAAATTCTGCGGCCATATATGCTAACGGTGCTTATGCAGCTGCAAATGCAGCCTTCAATGCAGCTAATAATTCAAGTTCAGCAGGTTTAGCCTATAATCAGGCCAATGCGGCCTTTGCTCAAGCGAATGCATCTTATGCTGAAGCAAACAGTATATACACAATTGCAAACAATTTAATTGGTATTGAGTTAACACAAAATACAAATATTACGGCTGCAAGTTCTTACGCTAACGGTGCTTTTGCTCAGGCCAACGCAGCCTATGCATATGCAAATACGATTAGTGGTGGTTCTGCAATTGATAATGTGGCAAGAACTCAGGCCAATACGGCTCTAACGATAGCTAATGCAGCCTTTGCACAGGCTAATGCAGCTTACGCCTATGCTAATACGTTAAGTGGTGGCGGTTCTTCTACTGGTAATACAATTACTTTAGGTTCAAATACTGCTGGTCTTTTGGTAAGTAATGCTGTATCATTGACTACTTCTACAACAGTCACGAACGGTATTGCATTATTAAATCAGATTCTAGGTAAATTGGTACCAAATTCTCCTGCTACATTCCCTTCAACATATGGTACTATAACTATCAACAGTTTGGTTGGTCCATATCGTATGACTAACTTCACACAACAAGATAATACAGGAACAGGTACTGCCAGTGTTGCAGGTGGTACATCAGTTAGTATATTAAGAACATCTTCTTATACCACATCGTCTGTTTTGTTAATCAATTCACAAGTTGGTGATGTACTGACTGTAACTAAGAACGCTGCACCATCTGGTACTCGTACAATCACTGCTGCAGCCAATGGCGCTCAATACAACACAGGTACGTATGGTGACTTGCATATCATTTCAAATGCTGATTATGCATCTATTGGTGCAATTAGTTATGCAAACTTCTGGTACTTTGCAAATGTAAATGCAACAGGTACAGTTGCCAATGGTTGGAACAACGTATCAATTACTGATACCGATGGTTCTCCAACATCAAATGCAACATGGTATTACGATAACAATTCACCTGGTACTCCAACATTCAGTAGTTTATCTATTGTTCCAAATTCTGTTTCATTGACATACTCAAGTACAGTACCACATTATAACAGTTCAACAACATTCTTAATTGGTGCAAATGTTTCTAAGTTAAGTGGTGATACATTCCCAGCATCTAATACATTCATGACTGGCTCTGCTGGTGGTGCATTTGGTACACCTGCAAGTAACACATATGCGGCTGTAGGTATTACATACCCATTGGCTAGAAACCTTTATGTGTCAAGTGGTTCTGTGACTGTTAACACATCAGCATCAATCATTTCTGGATTTAGTTCTAGTTCAACTGGTCCTTCTATAACAATTGACAATAGTTATGCAACAGGTACACAATCATTTACAACAACATTGGCCAATACCATATTGTACAAGACTGGTACTTCAAGTTCAATGGAAGAAACAGGATTTATTGCATCTGGTTTTGGTACTGCGGTAGGTTCTGGTAATGCTGTACGTATTGTCAACTATGATGGTGGTACTGCAAATGATACACCAGCATTTACTGCTGGTCAAACTGCATTTAACTCACAAACAGGTACATTCTACACAACAGATGCTACAGTTGTTGCGGCAGTTCTTAAAAATGATACGACAAATTATAGTACAGGTTATTTACCACCAGGTCCAAATTTAAGTAGTCAAGGAAGTGTGCAATATATAACACTTAGAATGACCAGAACTTCTGTAAGTAAATTCAGTATCAACTATACAACATCAACAGGCATTGGAGGCATCTGGTGTGCTATGCCTGGACAAACTTCATACGGACCATTGAATAATTGGTACAGTATGACAGTAGATAATAGTATAGCAGGAGGTTGTGCTTTGGGTGGTAACCTTGTTCCTTCTTCTACAGGTTCTAAAACTTATAACTGTCAGTTTGCTGGTTTGAATAGTTCAAATGCAACTAATAATGAGATATTGGTGAGAATTCGTTTGAATGCTGGACAATCGATTACTGCTTTATCATTTGCAGCTTCTACGGTATAAAGAGACATAAATGGCAATTTCCACATCCCAATACATTGACCTGTTATATAAGAAACTCCTAGGAGTTGATAAGACAGACTTGCCAACCAACAAGAGTGCGGCAGGTGAAACTATTCCTAGTCCATTGATGTTGCGTGGTGACATTGTTTGGAAACAATCAGACCAAATTCCATCTACAGCTGCAGCAGTCACAGGTATCGTACAGGCTAACACAGGATCTTTATCCATACAGACAACAGCAGATAACACTACTACTGCTATCGGTGGTGTTTATCCTACGTGGAAGACTGGCCTAACAAACTGGATTCCTCCAGAGTTTGACTCCGTAAACCTATCAAATACTTATCGTGTTCAGGTTTATTATGGTGCCTCTGGTATTAATCCTGTGGCAAATGGTACTCAGATATATGCCGATGGTAGTGGAGGTACTGGAGAATGGTACTTTGACTATAAGGCAGGCACATTAAACTTCATTGGTGGTACGATACCATCTGGTATGACAGGCAGTAGTGTCATATACATATCAGGTTACAGATATATTGGCCAAATTGGAACAAACTATTTGATTGCCAATACAGGTCCACAAACACTTTCAGGTAATGTAGCCATATCAAACACAACTCCATCTACATCCAACACAACTGGCGCATTGACCATTTCAGGTGGATTAGGAGTTACAGGTAATGTTTATATCGACAGTATTAACATTACTTCAAATAATGTAACAGCAAACGCAATCACAGTCGATGCAGGAACATTTTAATTATGGCTTTCAATAAATAGAACATAACAATTATAATAAGAGGACCAAAAAATGGCCATTTCCAATACAAGTATTCTAATTAAGCGTTCAACGGCTACAGGAACGCCAAGTACGCTTAAGGCAGGTGAGTTAGCATACTCATACTTATCAAATACCATTTTTATTGGTAATTCAACTGGTACAGGTGTTGTAAACGTAGGTGGCCAATACTATACCACTCAAATCGACAATGCAACCAGTGCAAATACACCAGGCACAATCGTTAAACGTGACGCATCTGGTAATATTTCGGTTGGTTATATTACTGCTGCAGGCATTACTGTAGGTAGTTTGATTGCAAACTCTGCAAATTCATTATCACAAACAACATATTTTGGTGCATATGGTGATGCTACTGCGGCCAATGTATCATTCAACGGTACTGCCAACGTTGAATTGAATGTTATTTTAGCAACAGTTAACTCAAACATTGGTACATACGGCAACACAACAACCATTCCATCAATTACAGTTGATGCAAAAGGTCGTATCACAGCCATTTCAAATAACACAATTGCAACATCGTTTACTGTATCAGGTAATACAGGTTCTGGTTCACAATCTGGTGGCGGTACATTAACAATCGAAGGCAATGGTACTGGTATCAATACTACTGTGACAGGTTCTGGTGGTTCAGAAACAGTTTTAATTGGTACAGACAATACAGTTCTACGTTCTAATACTTCTAGTATTGGTCTACAAACAATTGGAACAGATGTTCAGATTTCTGGTAACTTGATTGTTACAGGTACTGCAACATATGTTAACACATCTATTTCACAGACCAACGATTCATTGATTGAATTGGCTGCCAACAATAGTGTTGGTGACGTAATTGATATTGGTTTTTATGGTTTGTATAACAATGGTTCAACAAATAATATCACTGGTTTGGTCCGTGATGCAGGTTCTAAGAACTATTATTTGTTTGCAAACATCATTTCGACCGCTGCAACTACAGCAAACACATTAAGTAACAACTACTTTACGCAGGCAAATACTGCCACGTTGTATACAAATATCAATTCGTATCAAGTAACTGGTGCTACAGCCAATATTACTAATGCAACAATTGGTACACTATCATTAACTAATGCATTAGCAGTTGGCCAAGGTGGTACAGGTGCAACAACATTCACAACGAATGGTATCACATACGGAAATGGAACTGGTGCATTAGGTGTAACCGCGGCGGCAGGTACTTCGGATCAAACGTGGTCTAATCAATTTCTTACTGTAACCAATGCGGGTGTTCCAGTATGGTCTTCCGCAATGGATGGAGGCCAGTTCTAAATACTATATTATGTTATAAAAGGAGTTTGAAATGAGTGAAAAATATGTGAACTATTACATTGAATTGATGACCAACACAATGCAAGATGCTGTGTTGAGAAATGTATCGATGCAAACCAATTTGAGAATCAATGAAGAAGTTATTGGTGAGTTGAACAACAAGATTGAAGAATTGGAATCAATCATTGAAAATTTGAAGAATGAAAAAACAAATTCTCAAAATGGATCTAATGAAGAGATTCGAAGATTGAGAGATGAAATCCATAGCCTAAATGCTATGAGAGGTGAATATGAAAATGTGAAACACCAAGTACAACACTTGGACACATTTAGAAATGAGTTGGTCAGAGAACGTGATGAACACCAAAAGACTCGTGAAGATTACGAAAGTAAGATACAAGAGTTGAATAAGAAGATTGAAAGTTTGCAAACTCCTCCAAAGCAAAAGAAAACTAGCAATGTGAAGGCGAATACTTTTACGGCAATAGTACTTCAACGGACGATGGCGGAACATTTTAATAAATGGCAAT
>Ga0007852_1000580_pt1 | contig 11112 bp, 12 predicted proteins | sample CryBogCBH28Sep08_FD_71227 | JGI IMG/M metagenome (GOLD analysis project Ga0007852, IMG submission 71227) | Freshwater microbial communities from Crystal Bog, Wisconsin, USA - CBH28Sep08 | ecosystem: Environmental > Aquatic > Freshwater > Lake | place: Crystal Bog, Wisconsin, USA | collected...
GCTCCAGTTTTCGTCTTGGTCGGCCGGTCAGGCTCTCACTGCCCTGACCGCCGGCCAGACGGGCTACAGCAGCAACGCCATCGACATCTACGCTGGCGCCGTTGCTAACACCGGCTCGCTGACCTCGGCCACCTACCAGGGTGCAGCCGCCCCCGTCGTGTTCAACAATGTTTCCGGGTCGGTCCTTTCGGCGGATTTGGGCATTGGCGATGGCGTGGTTCCGCCGACCGTGCAGGTAAACGTGTTCACCACGTTCACTGCCGCCAGCGGTTCTCCGACCCTGACGGTCAACCTCTATGGCGCCATCGACAACGGCAGCTATGCCGCTGGCACCGCTACCCTGCTGTATACGTCGGCCGCGATTGCCACCAGCAATCTGGTCAACAACTACAGCGCCTCGAACCCCTCCGGTTCGGGCACGGTGTTACAGTTCCCGATCCCCCCGCGGGTTCCTGGTGAGGCGAAGCCCCGCTTCTACTACCTCACATACACGCTGGGTGGGTCTGGCACTTGGTCGGCTGGCGCTGTGGCTGCCGGTATCGTGCTCAACCCGCCGTCGAGCCTCACCGGCTCTAACATGGCGATCAACTACTAATCCTGGCGGGGGAGGCTTCGGCCTCCCCTTCCTCTTTAATGGAGCCTGAAATGGCGGAATACCTGCCGATCCCGAACGATGTCCCGGTCTATCGGCTGCTGGAGCAGTTCTATGCGCCGAATGATACTATGTATGATCCCGGCGAGATTATCGAATACACCGAAGAGCCGAACACCGACATGGAGCCGCTGAATGAGCCGGCCCGCGTCGCTATGCGTAGCCTCTACGAGCGCCTGGAGACTGAGGCGAAAGAACTCGCCCGCCTCGCTGGCAAGCCGTACCGCGGCCTTCCTAAGAATTTTGACGACACCATGGACTTCGCCCGCGCCTCTGCGCGCAAGGTTGAGGTTGTCCACGGTGATGGCGGTCTCCCGGTGATGGGCGCCCGCAAGGATGTGACCAGCGTCCGTTCTCTCGGCTCCGACGACAAGGACGGAGAACCGTTTGTTGGCAATGCGCCGCCCCGCCGCCGCCCTGTGGCGCTGTCCAAGGTTGAGCGGGGGGCGGCCGTATGATCCGCGCTCTCTTCGCCCTTGGCCTCCTGCTGGCGCCTCTGACGGCCCAGGCGCAGCAAGCAGCGATTCCGCAGCAGCCTGGCTACCTGACCATCACTGGTTGCCCGAGCACGGCCTTGACGCCCTGCTTCATCGCCTTCTCGCCGGCCACGGCCGCGCATGTGATCTCAGGCGCCTCGACCAACTCCACCAGCGTCAAGGCATCGTCCGGTTCGCTGTATGAATTGCTGGCCACGAATACCAACGCCACCACCGCCTACGTCAAGCTCTATGACAAGGCGACGGCCCCGACCTGCAACAGTGACACGGTTCTGCATACCCTTCCGGTGCCGCAGAACAACACGGTGCAAGTAGTTCCGCCATTTGGCATGGCGTTCACCAACGGCATTGGCCTGTGTATCACTGGCGGCATTGCCGACAATGACAATAGCAACGCCACGACGGGCATCACCGTCAACGTGCTTTACCGCTAACCTCAAGGAGTTCCAGACGATGGCTTCCAAGGCTGCCCGTCTTTATGACCATACCCCCTCTATCGGTCAGGACGACGCCGGCAAGCCCACCGTCGTGCGCCCCTCCGACACCCAGCAGGCTGCCCAGGTCGATGAAGGCGAGGAGACCGTCAACCCGGCGGAAATCCACGCCCGGCATCAGGCCGAGATCGCCGAGATGCACAAGCGACATCAGACCGATCAGAAGGCGATTCACAAGCGCCACGAGGAAGAACTCGGCGCCAAGAAGTAATCACACCGCGCCACGAGGCGCCCAACTGATGGAGTAAAAAATGGCCCTCACTGGCAATGAAGTACTTCATGTTCAGGGATTGGATGGTGCGTCCCATCCCGCCGCGACCACTCAGCAGATCACCGTTAAGAACATTGCCGATTACACGGCTGGCACCGCGAACGAAAGCCCGACGTTCGTGAACGCCACGTTGACCGGCCTGCTCTACGAATCCTCGACCACCGGCACGGCCGGCATTTCCGCGCTGTCAACCAGTCAGGTGTCGGCGATTACCAACTCCCTTGTCGCCAAGGAACTGAACCTCGTCGCCACGACCACCACGAACGGCGGCATTGCGCTCCCGGCGTCGGCGCCGGGACTGACGATCATCGTCGAGAACGCCACGACTTCGCCGATCACTGTTTGGGGCAGCGGCACCGACACCATCAACGGCGTTGCTACCGCGACTGGCGTCCAGCAGATGGCCGGGTCGGTTGTGCTCTATACCTGCTACTACACTGGCGCGTGGTTCGCCAACGGCCTTGGCACCGGGTATTCCGGCTCTCTGGAGACCGTATCAAACGGCAGCTACGTCGCCGCCGGCACTTCGGCGTCTACCGCCACCACCATCAGTACCATGCAGGCGATCATTACCGGCGGCACGCAGGCCGTCAGCCTCCCCACTGCCTCCCCCGGCACGATGATCACCGTCGTCAACAATTCCGGTGCGTCGGTCAACGTCTACGCCCCTGTTGGCGGGTCGATGAACGGCGTGTCGGTCACGAACACTGTCGGGTACTCCGCGCTGACCAACAACACCATCGGCCTGTTTGTCACTGCGTCCGGTGGCACCAGCGCCTACTGGAACAAGTAAGCCAGGGCGGGGGCTTCGGCCCCCTCCTATTTCTGTTCTACCGATAGGAGTTCCCATGACTGTCCTTCCCAACATGAAGAGCCTACAGTTTCAGGACGGCGAGATGGACCCGACTGGGATTTCTCCTATCTGCTCCGGCACAAAATTCCCGTTTGGTATGACGCTGTCGATGTCGGAGCGCGAACTCAACATCGCCAACCTTGGTGGTGCCGAGGTCGCTCCCGGCACTCTGCTGCATCTGCACATTATGGCCGAGGTCACGTCTGTGTCGAAGCGGGCCGGCACTGGGGACGGCAAGCGCGTCGAGATGCAGGTCACTCACATCTGCACCGAGGACGAAGACAACGAAGAGGGGCCTGACGGTGACGAGGTTGCCGACGCCCATGAGGCCAAGCCTTCAATGTTCGACAAATGGAAAACCGCTCGCTGAGAGGTTGACCAATGGCAACCCAGATTGACCTGGTAAACCGCGCCCTCCTCCAGATCGGTGCGCGGGCACAGGTCTCCTCGATCACGCCTTCGGACGGCTCCACCGCCGCCGACGCCGCGTCGGTCCTGTTCTCCCCGACCTTCCAGCAGCTCGCCCGAGCGGCCAACTGGAACTGCCTGCGCAACCAGGCTGCGCTGTCCCTGCTCCAGGCTGCGGCTGGGGCGCCGGAGAACATTGACGGCACTTCGCTGCCCGTAACGGCCTCCCCGTGGCTGTACGGCTATGCCCTGCCGTCTGACTGCCTCCGGGTGCGCCAGATTCTGCCGCAGTACACCGGAACCGGCCTCGCAAGCACCCTCACCACATTCAACAATCTGGCGCCGACCATCATCCCCAATGGCGGCGCTGTGCCTTTCGCTGTGGCGTATTCGACCGATGGCGATGGCAATCCCATTCAGATCATCCTGACCAACCTCTCGAATGCCCAGATCGTCTACACGGTCGACTGCGAGAATCCGACGATGTGGGACGCCTCTTTCCAGGCGGCGTTCGTCTCGTCCTTGGCGGCCTTCCTGGTCCCGGCTCTCTCGCTCAACCTGCCGATGATGCAGATGTCAATCCAAGTCGCCGAGGCGGCCATTGCCCGCGCTAGGGCTGCGGACGGCAACGAAGGCGTCACCTGCATGGATCACCTCCCTGACTGGCTTGTCGCTCGCGGCGCCGGCAACTGGGTGACTGGCTACAGCGCGGCCTATTCCGCTCCCTACGACAACGTCGCCTGGCCGGGATAATCCAGCATGGCATCGACCAGCATCCAGACGGCATTTGCCTCGGGCGAGATTTCTCCGTCCCTGTGGGGGCGCATTGATCTCGCTAAGTGGCACACGGCTGCCTCGACGATGCGCAATATGTTCGTGTCGTATCGCGGTGGGGCATGCTCTCGGGCTGGCACGGCCTACGTCGGCATGTGCAAGCAGGGCGCTCCGAACGTTGGCGGCTCTGCGACCAGTAACCCGCCTCGTGACATTCCGTTCCAGTTCAGCCTTCGGCAGGGCTATGCGCTGGAGTTCGGCGACTACTACATGCGGGTGAAGTACCAGGGCGCTTACGTCACTGAGCCTTTTGTCATTACGAGCATCAGCCAAGCCAACCCAGTTTCCGTCGTTTGCCCGACGCAGAATGCCCATGGCACTATTGTATTTTCGGCAGTTCCCAGTGTTGGCGATACGCTAACAATCAACGGCGTTGTGTTTACATTTGTCGGGAGTTATTCTGCAGACCAGTATAAGATATTTTCCATTGCTGGAGACCTTGTTGCCACATTAAGCCAGATAAAGGCAAAACTGAATGCCTGCTCAAATGGCTCTGTAAATGTTGCGGCCTACACGACTGACTATGTGCAAACAGTTACCATTACTTATAACACTGGCGGTGCTGGCGGCAACGCCTTCACCCTGGCTGCCAGCAACGCCACAGTTAGCGGAACAACCCTGACCGGCGGCGGCGCTGGGTCTATTGCCACGGGCGATTGGCTGTATTTCAGTGGCGTCGGCGGAATGACGCAGCTTAACAACCGCACGCTAATCGCGACCGGGGCGTCTACGGTCGGCACTGCCACCTCGTTCAACCTGACCGACCTGTTCGGGACTTCCATTGACACCACATGGTATTCCCCATTTACGTCTGGCGGCACCGTCAATCGCATCTACACCCTGACGACGCCGTGGGCGGCGGTTGATCTCCCCTATCTCAAGTTCACGCAGTCGGCCGACACCATGTCGCTGTGCTGCGTCAACCAGGAGGCCGGCGTCGAGTATCCGCCATATGACCTGGTGCGCAACGGCGCAACGGATTGGGCGCTGACGCAAACGTCCTTTGGCACGGCTATGACCGCCCCTACTGGGTTAACTGCGACGGCAACCAGTTCTACGACGAAGAGCACATACTATAGCTACGTCGTGACTGCGGTCAGTTCCACGGGAGAAGAGAGCGTCGCATCATCTGCCGTGAGCGTCTACAATAATGACATCGCTGTCTATGCCGGAAGCAACGCGCTTTCGTGGACTGCGGTCACTGGGGCGGCTTGTTACAATGTTTACAAGGCAACCCCGAGTTACAGTGTCGCTGTTCCTGTTGGTGTAATGTATGGCTTCTGTGGCAAGTCCCCAGGCCCCGACTTCACCGATACCAACATCACCGCCGACTTCTCGAATGTTCCGCCGTTGGCGCAGAATCCGTTTTCCCGCGGGCCGATCACTCAGGTTACTCCAACGGCTCAAGGAACCGGGTATTCGCAGACTGGGGCAAATGCCATTGGCTATGCGGTGACAACGTCAACCGGATCAGGATTTGCTGGGACTCCGATTGTCCGCAACGGCAAGTTCACGGGGTTCTATATCCAGAACGGCGGGCAGAATTATGCCTCGACCGACACCATAACGATCCTGCCCCAATCGGGAACGCAGGCAACCTGCAATCTGACCTGGGTTGATGACGGCAGTGGTCAGGGCACTTATACCCTGACGGCTGTTACCATGGTCGCGCATGGCACCGGCTACACATCCGGCACCGCTGGGTACAAGGTCACGACCTCGACCGGCAACGGCATTGTCCTCACCCTGACCGTGACCGCCGGGCAGATTGCCTCTGTCGCTGTAAACAGTGGCGGCTCTGGATACGCGAACACCGACACCGTCACCTTTACCGGCGTCGGCAACTATGGGTCTGGCGCCACGGCGTCTCTGACTATCGGAAAATCAGCCGGAACCTATCCCGCCGTCGTCGGGTATTTCCAGCAGCGCCGAGTCTACGCCGACACGCTGAACACGCCTGACACCTACTACATGAGCCAGCCTGGCGCTTATAAGAACTTCGATTCCGCCATCCCCACGTCTGACGCTGACGCCATCACGGGAACCCCGTGGGCGCAGCAGATCAACGGCGTGCAGTGGATGGTGCCGATGCCTGGCGGCTTGGTTGTGCTGACTGGCAAAGGCGCTTGGCAGCTTTCTGGCGGCTCCTCCAACGCCATTACTCCAGCCGATCAGTTTGCATCGCCGCAGGCATATAATGGGTGCTCGGCAACGATACCGCCTATCGCAATCAACTACGACATCATGTATGTCCAAGCGAAGGGCAGTATAGTTAGAGACTTGGCGTACAATTATTTTGTCAATATTTATACCGGCACGGACGTAACAGTGATGAGCAATCACCTGTTTTCCGGTCGTGAAATTGTGCAATGGGCCTATTCGGAAGAGCCAGACAAAATCATCTGGTGCATCCTCGACAACGGCACCGTTCTTAGCCTGACCTGTCTCAAGGAGCAGGACATCTATGGCTGGGCGCGCCATGACACCTTTGGTCTGTTTCAGGGTGTTTGCAGCATCACAGAGCCTCCCATCGACGCGGTTTACTTCATCACCAAGCGGTATGTCCGCGGCAACTGGGTGTACTACTCGGAGCGGATGGATGACAGGTTCTGGCAGTCGCCCGAGGATGCGTGGTGCGTTGACTGCGGCCTGTCCTACCCCCAGACCAATCCAGCCGCTTCCCTGACCGCCTCTGCGGCGTCTGAGACCATTACCCTGACCGCCTCCTCCTCGGTGTTCAGCGTCGGCGATGTCGGCAGTGTGATCCGCATGGGCGGCGGCATCATGACGATCACCGCCTACACTTCCGGCACCGTCGTCACGGCCTCGGTGACGCAGGCCATTACCGAGACGGTACCGAACGATCCCAACAATACGCCCATTCCCGTTGCCTCTGGCGCGTGGTCGATCTCGGTTCCCACCTCGACCGTGACCGGCCTCGACCACCTGGAAGGGCTGACGGTGTCGATCCTGGGTGACGGCAACGTGATGCCTTCGCAGACCGTCACTAACGGGGCGGTGACACTGCCTCACCCGTGCTCGGCCATCACCATCGGCCTGCCGTTTACGGCCCAGCTCCAGACTCCATATTTGGAACCGCCCGGGCAGCCGATGACTTCGCAGGGCAAGCGCAAGTCGATTACCGCTGCCACCATCCGCGTTGAGGCAAGCCGCGGGTTCCAGGTCGGAACCAATCAGGCGGATTCCTCGATCCTGGCGGGCATGCCTCCGCAGACATGTGGCGCATCCACCGGCATGAAGGAGCGCAAGGAGCGCGGCGGCTTTTACCTTGCCGGCCAGCCCTTGCCGCTCTTTACCGGCGACGCCCGCGTGCTGGTCCCGAGTGACTGGCAGACCAACGGTCAGGTGGCGGTTCAGCAGACTTACCCCCTCCCCCTGAACGTCCTGGCGGTGATCCCCGAGTGGACGGTTGGGGATTCTCCGGGGTGAGATACACCATTGAGCCGGCCACCGACGCGCATATGAACAACATGGCGCCGAGAATGCGCGCCAAGGACGTGGCGGAAGTCGCGGCGGTTGGACTGTCGCCTCACCGTGCTTTGCGGGCTTCCATGCGCCGCGCCGTGTGGGCGAAGGCTGCCGTTGCGGAGGATGGCAACGTAATCGCCATGTGGGGCCTGGGCGGCGCTCTAATGGGCTTACAGGGCATCCCCTGGCTGTTGACCACTGCGCTGGTCGAGCGGGTGCCGCTTGAGTTCATGCGCCGGGCCAAGGCCGAGCTGGGGCTGATGCTGGAAATGTACCCGGTGCTGGTCAACCACGTCGACGCCAATTACCGCGAGGCCACCGGCTTCCTGCGCCTGCTGGGGTTCACCATCGGTGAGCCTGAACCGTTCGGACGCAAGGGCGCGCTGTTCCGCCGGCTTGAGATTCGGAGAGGGTAGCGATGGGATCAATGATGGATATGGGAATGGGGCTACTCCCCAACCCAGCAATCCCAACCCCGCTTCCCCCGGCCTTGATGCCCATGTTGCCTGGCGGCAAGGTTGTTCAGCAGATCGCCAACCCCTCCGGCGCGCTGCTGAACGCCGCGGTCGGAACTCGGAAGGCGGGGGTCATGGTTGACCCAATGGGCATCATGCCGAATACGACCGGCACCCTCTTAGGGCAGCAAGGCACAGCCGGTCCTGGCGCTGCATACAACGCGGCGTCTCAACAGCAAGGGACGAGCGGATGGTTGAAATAAGGAAATGCGACCTGTCGGAGATAATCGACAACGCAAATTTCCAATCACTGGTAAAGGAATACGCGGAAGAGGCTACAATAGCCGGGTTCCCTCCGGTTGATGACAAATTGAAGCTGTATCCAACGTTGCAGCGGACAGGAATGTTTCAAACGATTGGTGCGTTTCTCGGTGATAAACTGGTTGGGTTTGTCGCTGTGCTAACACCAATTGTTCCTCACTATGGCGTTGTCATCGCCGTGACCGAAAGCCTGTTTGTCGGCAAGGTATATCGCAGGACGGGCGCCGGGTTGAAACTGCTTCGCGCTGCTGAAATGCACTCGATTGATGCCGGGTCGCCGATGCTGACGGTGAGCGCGCCAAGCGGCGGCGTGCTTGCCGAGGTGCTGCCGAGGCTAGGCTACCGTGAAACGAACCGCTCCTTTGTGAAGAGTGCCCGCGCATGAATGATCTGGCGATCAAGATCGAATCCATGACCCCGTCTGCCATCGACTTGGTCCGGCAGCTTGAGATTGAAGTGCTCAAGCTCCCCCAGGTCGAGATTGCCACGCAGCACGCCTTCCATGCTGGAATGTATGCAAGGACGCTGATGGTCCCGGCTGGTGTTGTCCTAACCGGCGCGCTGATGAAGATACCGACCATCCTGATCCTCTCCGGTGATGCGGTTGTCTACACTGACAAGGGCGCTGTCAGGATGACCGGATACAACGTGCTGCTGGGGTCGGCTGGGAGAAAGCAGGCGTGCATGGCGCTCACTGACACCTACGCAACGATGCTTTTCCCCTCGAATGCCAAGACCATGGACGAAGCCGAGGCTGAGTTCACCGACGAAGTCGATAAGCTATTCTCGCGCAAAGACGGCGCGAAAAACTCTTTTGCTGTGGAGGACTAGCCATGTCTGGTGGGACTTCGGCAGCAGCCGCAACAGCAACGCTTGGAAGTGTTGCTGCTGATACGGCGCTTGCGACCGGCGTCGGAATAGCGTCTACAACAGGCGTTGCCACATCAACTGCCCTTTCTGCGGGGGCGCTGGCCGGGTATGGGGGAATGTCTCTTGGCACCCTGGGCATGATTGGGTCTGTTGCCTCCGGCCTCATGGGTGCCATGGGGGCCAACAACACCGCCGCCGCCCAGGAGGCCGCAGCTCGGTATCAATCCGAGATCGCCGGCAACAACGCCATCATCGCCAAGCAGAATGCCACCTGGGCCGGGCAGGCCGGGGGGCAGCAGGTCGAGCAGAAGCAGATGCAGACCCGCGCGAAGGTCGGGGCGATCATGGCGTCTCAGGGCGCCAACGGCCTGGATGTCAACTCCGGGTCCGCTCCAGCAGTGCGCATCTCGGCGTCTGATGCCGGGCGACAGGACGCGCTGAACATCGCATCAAATGCAGCGCGCACGGCCTACGGCTACCAGGCGCAGGCGACTTCCTACCAAGACCAGGCGGGGCTGTACGCCATGGAAGCCGCGAACGCCCCGGCTGCCGGGGTGATCGGCGAGACGAGTTCCCTGCTCGGCGGCCTGAGTAGCGCCGGCAACATGTATACGAACTGGCAGTCTAAAAACAGCGTCAACCCTCTATCGCAGGGCTACTAAATGACCTCTCGCCCCGCCAGCGTAGACTATCAGCCGTTCTCGACGGTGCAGGCCGACACGCGCCAGCCCGAGAACGACTACATGAACGTGCATGCAGACCCCGCCATGTTTGGCGGCTTGGTCGGTCAGGCCGAGGAGAAGTCGGCAGAGCGCGGCATGCAGACGGCGCGGGATACGTTCGATACGGCGACGCACGTCCAAGACCTACATGACCAAGTGGTCACGGATGATATGCGAACGAAGATATATGGCGATCTGAACAAGGTTATCTATGGCGACCCGACAAAGCCGTTGACGGATGCCAACGGTCAGATAGTTAAAGGGCCAGACGGCAATCCGAAATACGATATGGGATATATGGGCCTAACTGGTCAGGATGCGCTGAATGCTCGGGCGGGTATTCAGGCAAAAATGCAGGCGACGGTAGATCAGTACAGTCAGGGGCTTACCGTCCAGCAGCGCAAATACTTTACCGATAAGATTCAATCCCGCTTGGAGCGGTTCAGTCTTGAGATTGGCTCACATGCCGAGGGTCAGGCGCAGAACTATTACAAGTCCGTCGTTGCAGGGATGGCCGACCATACCGCCAACGAACTCGGCCTGCACTACATGGACGATAAACTATGCGAAGACCTACAACATGATTACCGCGACGCCGCAGTTAAAAAGCTCCAGATTGAAGGCAACGGCAACAATTCGGCGCTCGTGACTCAGGCGATAGCTGATGCTGACCGGGACTTCACGGCCAAGCGCATCGAGTTCATGGCGGTGAAAGACCCGACCAGGGCGGCGGCGCTTCTGGATAAGAATAGGGGGTTCCTTGGCTCAAGACTTCCCGAGCTTGAGGAAAAGGTCGCGATGGGTTCCTCTACACAGTACGGGCAGAGCGACGGGCGCGCCGGGGCTTTGGGGCTACCATCTGCGGGCAGTGTTAGCGCCACCCAGGCCCGCGACTTCTTCATCAGCAAGGGATGGTCTCCGGAACAGGCCACCGGCATTGCAGCCAACATTCATGCAGAGAGTGGCGGCAACCACACCCTCGGCACCAGCGACGGCGGCAAGGCTTACGGCCTCGCGCAATGGCACCCTGATCGTCAAGCAGACTTCCAAGCCTGGGCTGGGCACGACATCAGGTCGTCCACGCCTCAAGAGCAGATGGAGTTCATGCACTATGAGATGACGCAGGGGAAGGAGAAGGCTGCTGGAGATGCCCTGCGGAGCGCCAAGACGGCAGGCGAGGCTGCGGGCGTTGTCTCGCGCCAGTATGAGCGGCCGAAAGATGCGGAAGGTCATGCTGCGCATCTTT
>Ga0007852_1000584_pt1 | contig 11031 bp, 4 predicted proteins | sample CryBogCBH28Sep08_FD_71227 | JGI IMG/M metagenome (GOLD analysis project Ga0007852, IMG submission 71227) | Freshwater microbial communities from Crystal Bog, Wisconsin, USA - CBH28Sep08 | ecosystem: Environmental > Aquatic > Freshwater > Lake | place: Crystal Bog, Wisconsin, USA | collected...
CAAAGAGGGACTCGGCGAGGTGGTGTAGATTGGTACCCCTGTAGGGGCTATAGCTCAGTCGGTTAGAGCGCGTCACTGATAATGACGAGGTCGTAAGTTCGATTCTTACTAGCCCCACCAAAAATCCCGCGCGAAAGTTCCGGTGGTGTCCCAATCACCGGATTTTTTCGTTTCTTGCCCCCTCGACCTGCCTACGCGGCCTGGTCCATTTGTGCAATGAAACGACCTATTTGTGCAATTTGCTGGTTACCGTGCACCGCGCGCCTCCCGCAACGTCGCGCGGATCAGCCCAGTAACTACCTGACCAAGGCTCGAGCCGCATTCAGCGCTGCGACCGCTGCCTACGCAGCCGACAGCGCTGTCGTGGTCACCAAAACGAGTTGCGCGGCTTCGAATGCGTGGTGTTCACGGATGTACATACTCCCTGCGCTGGGTCACAAGCGTCCCCCCAGCAGAAGGAGCGCCTATGGCTGAAACCTCGGCGCGTCTCAATGTCCATCCCAAGACCTTCAACGGCCAAGCCGGTGCACCCGATGTGGTGACCGTCTCGGTCGCTGAAGCCGCCAAGCTCTGTGGCTGCAGCGACGACACCATTCGCCGTCGACTGAACGCAGGCTTGCTCCCTGGCTCCTTCCAAGACGGCCGCGACGGCAACGCTCCCTGGCGTGTGCCGGTCAGTGACCTCGTCCAAGCCGGCATGTGTGGTCCCGAAGTTCTCGACGAACTCGACCAGCGCCTCAACCCGAACGTCGCGCGCCTGGCCAATCAGGTCGTTGACCTGCGTGCCGAACTTCTGGCCGAGCGAGCCAAGAGCAGTTCCCTGGCCGAACAGCTCGCCCAGGCCAAGTCCGAAGTTGGCTACCTCCGCGAGCTGAACACCAAGATGCTTCAGATCGCGACAGGAATGTCGCCCTCGCAGCAAGGCGCCAAGTAATGGCAGGGCGGCCCTTTACCGGTTCCTCGCGCACGAACAAGGACGGCTCGGTGACCGTGCGGATCCCCGCGGCCCCCGGATCGGCCGAGAAGATCACCGCGCGGTTCCCCAACGAACAGCTCAAGGACCGCTGGCTCGCCGCCGTCGCCGCGGCCCGCGAAGTGGGCCAACCCGTACCCGACCCTGAGCTCTACACGGCTGCGCACCAACCCAAGGAAACGGCCGATCTCCCCGAGCGCTTCTCCGATGTGGCGTGGCAGTGGTGGCATAAGTTCTACCAAGCCCGCTCCACGACCGGACCCGAACGCGCCGATGACGTGGCCACGATCATTCGGCTTCACTTGATCCCCTTCTTCGACCCGCGCGTCGATTCGGTTCGTGACATCACCTACGCCGACTGCGAAGCGTGGATCGAGCACATGGCCGGTATTCGTCGCGCCAAGCGCCTTGATCAAGGGGTCATCGTCGCCGAGCATCGGCTCTTTACGATCAGTGAAGCAGCCGAGTGGTCCGGGCGCAGTCGCTCGACGATCATGAAGGCCTGGCTCGACAAGAGACTGCCCCACGCTTACAACGACCGCAGCGCGGGGAGCAAGGGGACTGTCTGCATCCCCGTCGGCGATCTCATCGCCGCTGGATACACCCCCAAGAACCACCAGCCCGCCGAGGTCCCCTTCGGCTACGCCGTCAGCGTTGTCGACGGGTACCTCAACATCCTTCGCCGAATCTTCAAGTACGCGACCAGCCACGGCATCATGCCGCACGATCCCTCGGCTGGTTTGGCGCCCATACCCCCAGTTGCCGGCACGAAGTCGAGAGCAATCCCCAAGGATGACGGGAAGCGGTGGGTGAACCTGCTCGGCTCGAAACAGATCGCCGACCGGATGCACATCCACCACCAGCTGGCCTTTTGGATCATGCGTCTCACCGGGGAACGAATCGGTGAGGCCTACGGCATCACTCTCGGAGCCATCCACCGCGAAGACGGCCACATGGCCCTCATGCTCGAACACCAGGGCGGCAAGCGCCAGAAGGTCCGCGACGAGGCTGGAAACGTCGTCAAGGTCACGTTGAAGAAGCAGATGAAGACCAAGTCTGGCAATCGCTACATTCCGGTTCCCAAGGCCCTCGCCGACTTGATCGATCTCTACGTCGAGGCCTTTCACGCACCAGAAGCTGACCCCATGACACCTCTCATCCGCACACCACGCGGACTAGGCCAGTCAGCCTTCCGTGACGCCATGAAGGGTGCCGTCCAGGACGCGGGCTTTGGCTACGAGGAGTTCGGCATCAACGTCATACCGAAGTTCCTGCGCGTCTGTCTGATCTCGGACCTCGAAGCCGGCAACAAGCGCCTGCGTTCCATGTACGTCGGTCACAAAGTGAAAGACCATGAGGGCGGAGCACCTCTCACCGAGCTCGTCTATACGAGGCGCCGAGCTGGCATCGAACACCTACTACCAGTGACCGAGTTGCTGGACGAACTCGTCGCCAAAGAAATCGGAACGTTGATCGACCCCACGCCACTCGCACGGTTGGTGCCCGATCACCGGAAACTGAGTCCAAGCGACCTCTCACGTGTCGTAAGCGTCCTCGACGAAGCCGGTCTTCTCGGCGACGACGTCGTCGACGGCGAGACCGTCATCTCCAACCATGAGGCCGCTCAGATCCTTGCCATCAGCGAGCGCCAAGTCCGCGAGCTCTCGAAGCGCGGTCACCTCGAGCGCCGGCGTGTGCGAAAGTCCGGCAAGGAAACCATCTACGGCGTCACGGCGGCCTCCGTGCAGGCCCGCTTAGAGATCGACCAGGACTTGTGGTCACGTCAGCGCGTCTGCGACGAGCTGGGACTGACCTACCTCGAACTACGGCGCCTGTTTCGTCGTCTCGACATCAAGCCGATCGACAGTGCCGCCACGCTCGGCGAGCGCTACCGCGATGAAGAGGTCGAGCTCCTGCGCTCGCATCTCGACAAGCTGCGCACCCTGCGCGAGACCTCCGTCTCCGTTCAACAAGTAGCCGAAGAGCTCGGATGTACGAGGCGCACCGTGGGCCGCTTCATCGACATGGGCAAGCTCGAGATCGACGACGACGCCACCAGCAACCTGCAGATGACGATGGTGACTCGCGCCTCAGTCGACGCGGTCATCGCCAAGCGACAGAACCGCGCGAGCCCGCCCGCCGTCCGCCCGCCAGGAAGCATCCCAATCGCCGAAGCCCAGGCCCGCACCGGGCTCAGCCGAGTTCAGGTTCTTGAACTCGCCAAGCAGGGCGTGATCATCCACCGCACACCGGACTTCCAGTTCCACGTGGATCAGAAGTCGTTGGATATCCACTTCGAGAGAGGAAGTTGACAGATAGACCTCGGAGAGGGTGCGTAGGACGGTGACGTGCTTAGAAGTACTTCTTCACTATCTCGTCCGGAATAACAACACTGTTATTGTTTTCCCCGCTTGAACGCATTGTCATCCGGTACCAAATGTTGAGATTTCGCCATTCACCCTCGAGACCGTGAATTGCCAGTACTTGACGGTCGAACGGATCGGTTTGCGTCCGGAGTTGAGACCAACGCAGATTGAGGAATAGCTTGCCGGCATTTCGAGTCGCAAACGCCGCTCCAGGCGAGGCTCGATAGACACCCTCGGCTAGTTCCTTAAGGGATTCATTGGCTCCGTGTTCGAGGACAAGAGATCGGGGTCCCATCGTGTGTCGCCCTCCCGTATTTAGGTCATCTCCAGTGGAAGACCACCACAAGTATCCAAGCTTTCCTCCGCATACAACGGTAGCGATCGCCCAGTCCTCGGAATCCCCGAGAGGAACGACCTTAGTGTTGGGGTCAGGATCCTCCAGGATTCCAAAGGCTTTGTCAAACGAAGGTGTGTTCTTGAACATCATTGGAAACCAATACCGTCCAGAATTCTTGACGTACAAGTGTTTCTTCGCTGATTTGGGGGCTGAGATGCCCTGAGTCAATGCCATTCGCTTCACAACGGCATTGGCAATGCCACCTCTGAGTGGAATCTCTGTTCCGACTCGAGAGATTGGGTGGTATTCGAGTGCAGAAAAGAGCCACGATCGAGTCTCTGCCGTGAAGATGTGGTGACTTGTCGAGTAGCTACCTTCACCCTTCGCAAGTACAAGAATCGTATTTACGACCTCAGCACCCTCGAAGAGCGAACTCGGTCGCTTTCCATAAGTACTCCACCATTCCGCGCCATTCCGATCTGAAATGAACTTTCGCAACGCTCCGAAGTCAGCGCCGAAGGCCAAACTGACCATCACGATAAAAGCGTGACGTCCGTCGTCACGAAGAAGATTCAAGCTCCGCTCGTAACACTGAGCGTAGATATCTGGACAGGCGTCGGTCTTGAAGCCAATGATGTCGTAGTCGTTGATCTTGGACTTCGCAATGTACGGGGGGTTGCCGATTACGACGTCAAAGCCACCGTTGGCTATGACACCAGGAAACTCCAGGAACCAGTGGAGCGGCTTCGACTTCTTGACCCATGCCGCAATCTTCTTTGAGCCAGAGACGCGCAGGCATGTCGCATAGATGTTGTTGGCCCGACTTCTCAGGTCCTCGGCTGTCTCGCGCAGTGCGGTCTTGTCGACTCCGAGGTCGGCAGAACCATCCGCTGACTTGTCAATGAACTCGCGGTAGCTCTGAAGGTACCGATCGATTTCCGGCTGGAGATTCCCTAGTTCCTCGAATACGAAGATGTTCCCGCCGACCCTATTGGCGTCGTCCGCGTCTATGAATCCGACGAGAAGATTCCCGCACCGAAGATTGAAATCGAGATCCGGCAGCGGCTCGAGTTCGTCGATGTGGTCAATGCAAGCCACAAGTGACAGAAAAATTCGCAATTTCGCTGTCTCAATTGCATCTTCCATGATGTCGGTGCCGTAGAGATTGTGCAGCGCAGAGTGCTTTCGCACGAAGTAACGAGTGTTCGCGTGCTTCTTGATGTTGCTCAGAATGGTCTTGACGTCAACGTTTTCGTCGTGATCGCTGCTCTCCATTCCTTCGATGAGCAAGACGTAGACCTCTTCCAACAGTTCGAGCGCAGCAAAGAGAAACGCCCCCGAACCGCAGGTTGGGTCCAGTACCGCTATTGAGGACAGACCTTGCCAAATCTGAAGAACGCGCTCAACGCTTGTGACGTGCTCTAGGCAATCCCGAATCAAGAGACGGACATCCAAGTCAAGTGTGATCACCATGTTCAAGTCAGAAATTGACTTGGTCGACTGAAGGATCTCCTCAATTCTCTCACGACGATGGAAGGCCTCAACCCAAGTCTCTCCAGGAAGACAAACTGCATCGTCAGTGGGCGTGGTATCGAGCTCGCCCCAATTCTCTGGATCACTCTTCCAGCACTGTTCGAGATTGGCCGGCGCCGGGAGCCAGGCGCTTCCTTCAGAATCCCTGCCATGCAGAAGCGGACGACGCAAGTAGGTCGAAGGGTTGCTTCTAATGCGCTCGAGCACGTCAACACCAGCTGACTGAATGACTTCAAGAATCCGGACCGCGAGTGTCGAATCGACCATGTAGCCAGTGATGTCTTCCTTGGTGTAGTAAGCCCCGTTGTCCTTTCTGCCCTTTGATGTGAAGTTGATGTACTGCTCGAATATGTAGCCCAATACGTCAGGGTTAATCTCATTCGGATTGCCCGTCAGGCGCGTATCAAGATGCCAGACGAACCTGTCGAAGAATTCGAAAATCTCCTCAAAGGCCGAGTCGGGAATCGAAATACTCGAAGATGACTCAATTGCATGCTCTTCGAACAAGCCACCATTGACGTATGGGACACGGCCGACTATGCGACGCATGTCAGGATCGGTAACGATCCCGCCCTTCTTATTGAGTCCGTCGAAACACATAGGCAGCAAACAGTCACGATAGAACTCGTAGAACTTTCCTTCACCACTTAATTCCCGGACTTCTCGCAAGCAATTTCGTAGGTAATCGAGATCACCGTTCAGAAAGCCCTTCTTCTGAAGGAAGTACAAGAACATGAGTCGGTTCAAGATCAGAGTCGAGTAGGACCTCCGATCAGCAGTGTCTGCGATTCCTTTGATCTCGTTCGAGAGCTCTTCATGGCGCCCCTTGAACTGATCGTAAAACTTCTTCGTCACCGTGCTGGAGTCGAACTGACCACGGACCCGGCTTCGAATATCGACCAGGCTCACGCCGCTCAGAAGTTCCTTCGCAGTGACAGCAAGGCCGGCGAGACGCTGTGCGAGGAAGAGGGGGACCTGCCCAGATCTGACATCTAGGACCTCTTGAGACATCGAGTTACTAGCGGTCATCTTTGGCCAGCGCCACGTCTGACCTGTTGGGTACGTGAATACAACTAATCGGTCCGCACGAAGCAAACCAATCTCTTTGTCAATGGCCCGCTGCACGCTTCCCGAGGGACGCGTCTCGCATTTCACTTCACAAATCAAGAAACCCGAGAGGTCGGCCACCGGAGATACAACTATCGGCCCCGTTGCCGTCTTGAGTTCGATTGATGCCTCTTCAGGACGACCCCAGCCCAGGACCTCAACAAAAAGATCACCGAGGTCACCAGCAGTGTCGAACTGTGTCACCGCGTCAAGAACTGAAGCGCCCTTCTTGGAACCGACGGTACTCACACAAGCCCCATCGAACAAACGATTCTCACATCATCATCGTCGTTGTTGACTTCATCGAGCAGCTCGCCGTCTCGATATAGGTCAACGAGCTGCGAGACAGAGAACTTCTTGTCCTCCTCAAGTTTCGCACCCTTCAAGATGTGAATGACGGCCCGCTTTGCTGTCTCCTTGATCGGGCGGCGAGGTATCTCATTGATGAGCTCGTCTACGAGTGGGTCGAAAAACAGCGTTCCGTGATATCTCTCTCGATACCGGGCGAGCAAATCGTGCATGCGCTTCCGCTCACCTGAGTTGAGCAAGAGGATGCTCTGCTTGGTCTGATTGACTATTGATCCCTCGATAGCCCCTTCGACCAACTGATGGTGCTCTGGCCACGTTGATTCTCGCGGGGTATCTGGTTCGCATGAAGTCAGTCGAAGCACCTCCATCGGTGTCTTCATGGCAGTTCTGCCATCCCTGCGAGTAAGCGCGAGCGCATCCATTCCTTGCTCAGTCCGACAGAAGAGGACGATTCCCTCGTCATCCGAATCCTTTGCTCGCATCGCTGAAAAGATCACGTTGGGCAACTGACTCACGGTCGCCCTTTCCTCCTCGGAGGCCGCATCCCAGATACCAAGGGCGTAAGAGCTGTAGTCAACATCCCCTTCGTCTTGATCCAAATTCGCCGTCCCGTCAAAGAGCCCGCGAATGGCGTCTGAGTTGTCGACGTTGTCTTCGATGAAGAACACGTCATCGGAGCCAATCGTCTCTGCAAATTCCTTCAAACGATGGATCAGCCTCTCTCGAAGCCTGATAATTCGATTGATGCCATCGTGAGGCAGAAAGGAGAGCACACGTATTTCGCTTGCCTCTTGGCCAACTCGATCGACGCGGCCAGCACGCTGAATGATGCGGATAATCGTCCAGGGTAAGTCCCAGTTAACGACTATTGCCGAATCCTGCAGGTTCTGACCCTCGCTCAACACGTCGGTGGAAATCAGCACGTCGATCTCCTGACTATCCCGGGGTAGGCCTCCGATCAACGCGTTTGACTTGGGAGAAAACCTTCGTGCGAGCAACTGTGGCTTGTCGGACTGACCACTGACACCCTCGATGACTCTGCCAGGACACTTAGCAGGGAGGTTCTTGGCGACGTATTCGACGGTATCTCGGTACTCGCTGAACACTAGAACTTTGGAACCCTCAGGCTGCGAGTTAATGAGGTCAGCCAGGGCGGTCAGGCGAGAGTCATCAGTCGGATTCCATGAACCGAACTCGTCAACGATCGCTTGAAGTTGAGCAAGATCCGAGGCCAAGTCCGCAGAGAGCTTCTGAACATCGAACTTCGAACTAGATATCCAGTGGATCTTGTCCTTCGGAAGCCCACGGAGCGATTCAAAGTTGCGTTGGGAAATCTCGTTCCACGTTTCAATCGATCTACCTTGACTCTTAGTTCGAACGAGGTCTTCGACCTCCAGATCATCGTCACCATCGTCCTCAGTTTCGAGATCAACAATGGAACGGTCCGGGACCGTGCCGATTGGCACATCGAAACCGTTGTCAAGCGCGTACTTCAGAATGTGACCCTTCGCCAGCATCTTCTCCACGGTGTTGAGGAACGCGTACGCAGAAGACGCCATTCGCTTGAGTGTGGTCGTTCTAATGAACCCCGCCGCCGTTTGAATTGACTTGCGGAGGTTCTCTAGGACTTCCTCTTCAGTGTCGGTTTCTCCAGTTACATCATCGAGAAGGTATTTCCCCAACTGATAGCGAGCGTAAGTCAGGTTGTCGATGATGTCGAAGTTCTCTGGACTTGCGAGCCGGTCGCCAAGATCGTTGGGACCGCCGGCGTACTCGAGTGGTTCGGGGATGCGCTTTGGAAATGAGAAGGCACTGCCGTCAGGAAAGCGCATCACCGTTCGACCGAGTTCCGGATCAAATTCTCCGTACTGACTTTCAAGAAACTTCCTTGTCCGTCGGACAAGGAATTGGCTCAGGAGACGTTGCCAGTCCTCGCTGTACTTAGAGAGTTCAAACGCCTCAAGTGATGTCAACCGGCCATTCGTTCTTCTCGCTACTTCGATTTCTCCAAGATGGCCAATCAACCGCTCCGGTCGGATTCCGAGGTCTTGGTCCTTTTGAATCTTGAGTGCCAGCTGACCGCCAATGTCCCGGTGGTCCGCGTTGTACATCGTGGCCGTAATGAGCACAAGCTTCGAATCGTTCAGATCCAGATAATCGTGAATCGCATTCCAGTTGATGGTCGTGCGATGCCGCAGGTTGTGCGACTCATCGATCATCACAAGTCTGTAACGCCGCAGAGTCTCGAGCTCCTTGGAGACCATGCTGAGGCTCATGACCTTGCCAGGTATGTCATACCGCTGTAGGTACTCATTCCAGGTGTCGACCATGCTCTTGGGGCAAAGCACCAAAACGCTTTCACCAGTCGTTGCGGCAATCGCAGACGCAGTCATTGTCTTGCCAAGGCCCACAACGTCTCCAACCACTACGAGCCCCCGCCTTTCAAGAATGCGGCAAGCCACTCGAACGGCGCTCTCTTGGTGAGGGAGTAAGACATTCCTAAATTGGATCGGAATGTCGAGGCTTAGGCCGCTTCGTGCATCGTGCGAGAGTTCGTATGCGATCTTGAGGTGAACAAGACGAGGGTCAGGGGGGGTCGGGCGGGCCCAAGACTGATCAATCACATCGATGAGCAACTCCGTAATGTCAATTGACAGCTCGTCGTCCCAACGCTCATTGAACCATTCGGCCAGCATCCGCGTAGTTGCTTCATCAGATTCTTCGAGATTCAGCTCGCCCTGTCCGCTAAGGCCGGCCGCCGTCAGATTTGACGATCCGATGGTTGCCTGGAAACCTCGAAGGCCTGTAGCCGCGTGGCACACATAAAGCTTCGCGTGAAGTGGCTCTCTGGCGGCGAACTTGACCTCTACTCTGCCAGACCGCAGATCCTCCTTTAGTGCTCGAAGGCCTAATGCGTCCGCGTTTGTTGGTGCCCCCCAGGTCAGCTGCATCGCGAATGCAGCGATGGCTCGTCTCGCAAGCTCGACTGCTTTGGGCAGATCGATTCCGTTCGCCGACCTCCGAACCAAGCGATATTCGGAGCGGATCTCGCTTTCCCCAACAATGGCCATGCCGATCAAAAGACGAACTCGAGGTGACGCCGATTCGTGTTCGTCCATTGCGACTACTGCATCTCGAAGCCTCCTCCAACCTCGGAGATTGAAGTATCCAACGCACGCGTCGAGCTGCTTGCACAGGGGCAGCGTTTCATTCAGCCTCGATTCAAGAGAAACTGCCTTGTTGTCGATGATCTTGCTCATGCTCGAAGACCGGACCTCTCAAGAGTTGCGGACGACTGGTGAATAGACACTCCTTGGAGTATGCTACAAGAGCGTGACAAATGAGTTCTTTCTTCACGGGCCGGTTGTTCTCGCTTTTGGCCAAGTAGTAAGAGCAGCCTGGAGGGGGTTCGCATATTCAGAATCGTTCCGAGATGGTGCACTTTTGCCGTTAGGCAACTTACGCACCCCTCATCGGCAACGTCACTCTGGGAAACTTGGATCTGCGGCTTCCCGATTGCGGCAGGCGAGTCCGACACCAAGGACACTTACTGCCTCAGTGAAGACGGCAACTTCGATGTGACTGAGGTTTCGACGCGGTGCGATGGCGCCTCGGTAACCCACTGAGGTCAGCGTGCTAAGGATCATGGCGACGCCTAAGAAAGGGAGCTCGTTCCAGCCGGCTGACATCCCGTGCAGCCTTCTCGCCCACAGTTCGTCTCCGCGAAGCCACATCACATTGCCAATGCGTGAGACATCGACCACGAGCAGCGTGTTCGGCGGCCAAGCTCCCATCCTGGCTTGCTCTGACTTCTTGGTGACCGCCTCATAGAAAATCTCTTCGCATTCAGAGATCGCAGACTGAGAGAAGTCGTGTTGCCACACAACACTCGGTCCGCCCCACTCAGAGTGCCAACTGATCTGGGCGCTACCACCGGCCATCGGCAGACTCACGTTCACTACAGGCGGCTTAGGGCGATCGGCCGCCTGGACAACCAGTTGGACAGCTTCCGCGCGCTGGGCTGGTGACAGACGCAGAATCGAGGCGACGTTTAGAACAACGTGAACGTCACGGCCGACCAGTGCCGCCTCGAGCTCGTCGTGCAGGTTGCCAATCCCCTCGGGACTCTTGGTCGTGACCTCGACGCAGAACTCGACACCTCCTTCAGAGATGCAGTAGACGTCGGGCTCACTTGGGGAGTTGCCGCCCTCTCGACCGAACCAAACCCGCGAACAGGAACGCGACAGGCAGTATGCGACGTTGAGTTCGGCGCGGTTGTCCAAGAAGTGCTCGGCGTCAGAGACAAACGACTTGCGACGCGACGACAAACCCCCCACACCGTTGGTGTAGAGCCCTTTGATCATCTCGTCGATCGGCTTGGCGAACCACTCATTCGACCCAACAGA
>Ga0007852_1000588_pt1 | contig 10985 bp, 18 predicted proteins | sample CryBogCBH28Sep08_FD_71227 | JGI IMG/M metagenome (GOLD analysis project Ga0007852, IMG submission 71227) | Freshwater microbial communities from Crystal Bog, Wisconsin, USA - CBH28Sep08 | ecosystem: Environmental > Aquatic > Freshwater > Lake | place: Crystal Bog, Wisconsin, USA | collected...
TCGCTACCCTGGTGATGACGACGATGTATAGCTACCCATTCACGAGTGACCATGCCAGTAGTTAGCCAAAGCCAAAAACGCATAACATGTTCTACCACAGGATGATAAGTTACTGCTCTGTGTGCTTGCCCGCGATGTAGATAAAGGGTAACGCAAGCAATGGTAATTTGAACCATTACCAAGGTTGTTAAGATAATATTCATTAGTATACTTAGCCGTTGCCAGATGCGGCTTCGTTGTCTTCGTCGGTTCTATTGATTTGTGCTTCAGCAGCCACACGTTCGTGTTCGATTGACTTGCCACGCAGGTGTAGGACCGTATTTACTTTTTGATTTAATCTAATTAGATCGTTGTCTAGCATTCGAATACGATCAATCAGAGCAATAAGAACGGTATTAGCATCTGAGATAACCGGCTTGACTTCTTTGGTAGCCCATTCCCAAACATAGTGAATGATATAGCCCATGCCAATGGCCATAACAATAGGAAATCCATATTTGTTAATTGCGTCTGCTATATCGCCCATACTAGTGCTCCTAACACAAATCCTATTACAAATGCTATTGACGCAAATTTAGCCAGGTCCAGATCAGTCCATATTGCTTTAATCGGTAATCGATTTGGATCAAATGTTTTCATTGTTTGCTCCTTCATACAGGAACTTTTCCAAAGGATCGACCTTGACCAACAGTTGACGGCCATTGATGTTCACAAATTTAAATAGGTCTCCAGCTCGCCAGCCCAACCGATCAGTGTTGAGTTCTTCGTCTAGTACAATTCTGTTGGGTTCTAGATCCCAGTTGTAATCATAGTATAACATCAGTCTCTCCGGGCATCGTTCTTGCCGTCAGCACGGCTGATGCGTTCTACATCAGGGCGTAGACCAAGCGCATTTGATACCACGGTATCAATACGTATCACGTCATGATTCATGGTTTTAACACGATTGTCCAGGGCTGTGATAATACCGGCCATGCCCTTGACTGAGCTTAGAACTCCGCCTAACAACAGTTTAATTGTAAGGAATATAAAGTAGCCACCTGCTAGTGCTGCCGCAACCGGCATGCCGAGGTCACCTATAATCTTGAAAATATCGCCCATGTCAGCTCCTTGAATTATTGTTTCAAGTATTTATTGCTTTAGGCGCTTTTTAACGGCATCCAACTCGTCGTCGGATATTTCAAAACGCAGGTGGTATCGACTATGATTTCCTGGTATACGCCCGTGATTTATTTGTTTTAACACGTCTGCAAAATTGTCAACCAACTCGTCTACAATAAGATCTTTGAACCCATTATAAAAGTGATCGAAATTATATTCTAATGTTTCCTGCATTTCTTTATACATCTGTTCAAGCAGAGCCGGTGGCATAGCACATAGTTTGGCAATTTCAAAGGTAATCTTTTCTATGCGTATATAATGATCTGGCTCGTCGTCGTAACTTTCATCTATCCACTGATCAAATGTACGGAATCCATAGCTCTTTAAGTAGGCAAGATTGCCCGGTGCCGTTGCCAGGATAAAAGGACGTCGGGCCACAATGGGTTTAAAGATCTTTTCTGTTAGGTGTAACTTGGAATCAAAGTATATGGTTTCTGTTACTATGTGAAATAGTGCTCGAGTTGACACATCTAAATTTAATTCGGCGCTCAGTGATCCGGTAGGAGTCGCTGTGTCAATGATCAATGGTTGTGTTTGGGTGCCGAGTGCCTGCACAATTTGCACTCTTGCACGAGGATCAAGCGGGTTATTGGGATCATTGACAGCATTTTTCCAAGTACCCAAATTATCTTCAAGTTGAAGACTGACCAGTCCGGATGATAATAAATCACTATTGATAAGATTAGAAACTAAATGCAATCGGTAGGAACGTAAATTTGATATAAGGTGGTTGTAACAAATAAATACTTTATCAAATCGATTAAATGATGACGAATCAATATATTGAAAATCTCTGTACCAATCTAATGCAGCAAATCCGTGATAAAAGTAATACCAGTTATAAAAATGTTCAGCCTTGGTATAGCTGGACAGCAATTGAGATTTTTCGCTGTTGGCCAATATTTTAATATGCGCAGGACCTATTTGGTCTTTGGTAACAAGTAAATTATTGTCAATGATATTTTTAGTAGATTCAAAAAATGGTTCTTGATCTGCAAAATAGCAATGAAAGAATTTTTGTCTCCAGTTTTTTGATCTAAATTCGTCAGAATGCGAATCTGCTGTATTTTGAAATTCAAATTGATTGCTGAGAATACATCTTTGATTGTAAGTACCGAATGGGTAGAAGTAAACACTACGCCCATTTAACATTTTTGATATTAAATTGTTGTGTACAATGTTGTAAAATTTATCTAAGGAAAACATAAATGAATGTAGGATTTATTGGAGTTGGCAAATTGGGAATGGCTTGTGCTGAAACTATGGCAAGCCGACATAATGTTGTTGGATATGATATTTATCCAGTAAAAAGCGACAAAATAACTATTGCATCCACTTTGCAAGAAGCAGTAGAAGGTAAAGAATTAATCTTTATTGCTGTACAAACTCCGCACGATCCTGTCTACGGTGGCGATCAACCCATTACACATTTACGTAACAAAGATTTTGACTACACCATTGTAAATGATGTACTCCGTCAAGTTAATGAGTTTGCGACACCCAATCAATTGGTAGTATTAATTTCTACCGTCTTGCCTGGCACTACACGTAGAGAGCTAAGGACGAACATTACCAATGCACGTTTCATTTACAATCCTTACTTGATTGCAATGGGTAGTGTTGAATGGGACATGGTCAACCCCGAGATGGTTATCATTGGCACTGAAGATGGTAGCGAAACTGGCGATGCTCGAGAGCTAATTAATTTCTATCGCACAATCATGGAAAATGATCCGCGCTATGTAGTGGGAACCTGGGACGAAGCAGAATGTATCAAGGTGTTTTATAACACTTTCATTAGTGCTAAAATTGGCTTGGTAAACATGATTCAGGACGTGGCTATCAAGCAGGGCAATATCAACGTGGATGTAGTAACCAAAGCATTAGCTGACAGTACCATGCGTATCATGGGACCCAAATACATGACAGCAGGTCTTGGAGATGCTGGCCCTTGCCATCCAAGAGACAACATTGCCTTGCGTTACCTTGCAGAAGAATTAGATCTTGGCTATGACATCTTTGACACTATCATGAAAGCACGTGAGCAACAGGCCAAGAACATGGCACGTTTTATCTACGACAATCGTGCGGGACTCCCTGTATACATACATGGCAAAGCCTATAAGCCCAATGTTGCATATCTTGAAGGTAGTTACAGCCTGTTGGTAGGCTACTACTTGCAAGAGATGGGCATCACCCCTATCTATCTAGATCCCTTGACAGAACCAACTGTGCCAGATACTGTGGTTGGTTGTGTGTTGTTGGCACACAATCAACAGATCACTTATGGATATGCTGGTGTTGACACGGAACAAAGATTATACACCAAAATACTCAGTGGTAGTGTGGTCATTGATCCATGGCGTCGTTACACAACTGACAACACAGAGATTCGAGTTATACACTACGGCAATACCAGACCTCAATGATATATTACAACATAACAAAGTTTTGGGACGACGAGTTCAAGCACCTGATCTACACCAACGAACCTTTCAATGATGATCCTAATGTGGCACGTTGGTTAGAGTTGGGATTTCCCAACCGGTTCACCGGTGACATGTGCGACATGCGTCAACAGCAACCCAGCTGGAACAACCTGTTTATTAATTGGTTTGAAAAAGAAGGCTGGTCGGATGTTTGTACCAGCTACTATCGCATGATGCCTGGCACCGTGTTGCCCACGCACCAGGATCTTTATTCAAAATACATAGACATATTTGATCTAAAGGGCCAGGAAAAAACAATACGTCGTGCTGTGATATTCTTAGAGGATTGGCAACCAGGCCACTATGCCGAATATTTAGATAGTCCATTTACCAAATGGTCGGCGGGTGCTGTGGTAGAGTGGTCCTACGATGAATCACACATGGCTGCCAACATGGGAGTGGTTCCCAGGTACACCTTGCAAATAACCGGGCACGTTGATGATTAGTAGCTACAACGAATGGGATCCACTGAGATCTGTTGTGGTAGGTAGCGCAACTTATGCCAATTGGCCCACAGACGATCCTGTGTTTGCACAAGAGTCAGAAAAAACAACCTGGAAAGAAACTCCGGTGCCTGCAGGTCCTGTTCCGCAATTCATTGTTGACCAAGCCAATGAAGACCTAAACACGCTGGCAACTACTCTACACCAGCTGGGCATAGAAGTCATACGCCCAGCACCACGTAACTATCCTGTAACCGGTGGCATGTACAACTATTGCCCTAGAGATAGATTGTTGGTATACGGCAATACCATCATTGATCCGGCCATGATGTATCCCTGCAGAGATCAGGAAATATTGGTACTTGATCAGGTAACTGCTAGATCCAGGGATATTCGTCAAATGCCCAGAGATCAAGGCATGGTCTTAGACGCTGCTAATGTATGTCGCCTGGGCGATACAATGTTGTTCTTAGAATCCTCTTCAGGTAATAGACCAGCATACGAATGGTTGTGTGATCAGTTTCCTGGGGTTACCATTGAACTATGTAACTTCTATGCAGGAGTACATATTGACTCAACCATTGTCCCCTTACGTGAAGGTTTGGTCATGCTGAATGCGTCACGTGTAACTGAAGCCACGGTTCCTGGCGTGTTTAAATCATGGGAAAAAATCTGGGTTACGGAAGTGGTGGCACAGAGTTTTTACGAATATCCCTATGCCAGCAAGTGGATTGCAATGAACATGTTGGTTGTCAATCCAACTACAGTTGTAGTAGATCGTCACCAGCCAGAACTGATCTCAACGTTAAAACAACACAAATTTGATGTCATTCCCTTAGAATTACGACATAGTCGCACTTTAGGTGGTGGTTTTCATTGTGTGACATTAGATTTAATTCGGGAGACCGATAAATAATTGTAAGGTAAAAAACTTACAACAATGACATTTTCTAACTACACTGATGCGGTACTTGCCGCCTTAAAATTCAATCCGCGTCTTGATGACGTAGTCGCACGTAAACAGGAAATTCTTGACGGTGTATATCGTACAGAAAATCTTGAACCAACCAGTATCTTATTTGTTGGTTTTAATCCTGCGATTCTCAGCGCCAAATCTAAAACTCTTGCAGTAACAGAAATATCAGATTCTGCACAGGCGTGGCTCAAAAGTCGTGGTGTAAAATATACCTATATTGATCCCAAGGACCTGCCCAAGCATAGCAAACAATTTCAGTGTGTTGTTGCCATGGATGAGTACTTTACATTTGCCGAGTCCGATCAAGAACAACAAGATGCGATTGCACGTATTTGTAATTTGGCCACAGCTTTTGTGATAAGTACAATACGTGACTACAAAAACCAAGACTTTAAAGATAGAGAATTTAGTAGCCCGGCACTGGTTAGAAACAGTGGCGACAGCAAGATATTTTTAGAATCACACGATTGGGATCTTAAAGACCGTACCCGCTGGAATACCATGGTGTACGAAATTGATCAAGCTACCAATGCATTGACCACGTATGGCGTGTTTGAAAGACGCACAATGTTTTTCAAACAGCTGGCCAAGTTTGGTATGGATGCAGGAGCGGTAAACTTTCTTGTGCATAAAAATCTAATGTACAAGAGTCTTATTAAGAAAAATTATGAACACGTAGTTAGTATACAATTCGAGTAAATATGGAAACACAAGATCACCTAAATCAAATAGTACAGAATATTACTGACCAAATTACTTCACAGGTTCAGGCCAATATTGCTGAAAGCATTAATCAGCAGATCAGTGCTGCAATCAACGGCATTGATATTGCGGCCATAATCAATACGCAACTGAGCAGTAAGCTGGATATCAAACTGAATCAGTTACCTATTAACTCGTCCACCATTGAGGCAGAATTAAACAATCGGCTGGCTGATGTTGTCACAGCCACCACAGCCCAGGTACAAAACAGAGCAATACAACACACTCAAGAATCAGTTGCTCGACTGGTCAGTGGTGTAAACTTTCCTGAGTTGTGTCAAGCAGCATTAAATCAGGCCATTGAAAAACAAACATTCGAATATCCTTCTGGTAGCATACCAGCCAGTGCAGTAGATTTTTCACAGGCTGTTATATCTGGTGACAATGTCACTGGCGGAATCATAAAAAACTTTGGCAGTACCGGTATTGAAGATCAAGCCACTGCTTGCCAGCTTACCATAATGGATGATGCAACCGTAGTTGAAAATAACCTGCTAACTCAAAATTTAACGGTCAAGGGAACTACAACCATTGAAGGTGACCTACATGTGACTGGCACCCTTTCTCCAACCAGTACCTTGTTTACCACTCTGGTATCGGCGGCAACAAACAACGTGCAGTCAAATTTGAATCAGGTGGTATTTGCTTCATATGCCGACATGGTGTATGATCAAATCAAAAACAAAGGACTGGACCTTGGCAAGATCACTCTTAACGGTCAAGACATTGTGGTTGGATCGGCACTGAGTGTTGGTATTACCAATAGTAATTTGCAAACAGTAGGTGTGTTACAAAGTTTACAAGTGCAGGGTGAAGGCTATCTGAGTCAAACCTTGTATACCAATGCAGGCCGAGTAGGTATCAACACCGTTGAACCAGATTCTGTGTTAAGTGTATGGGATCAGGAAGTTGAAATTTCCATGGGCAAACAATCCAGCAACACTGGTATTATTCAAACCAACAGAAATCAAACTTTAATTGTTGGAGCCAATGGTAAAAATAACCTTACCTTGACACCCGACGGTGCCACTACAGTTGCACAATTAAACATTGGTCAAGTAACCCTGCTGAGTAGTGCCGTTCCTCCGACTACCAATATGGCGCAAGGCACCATTGTGTTTAATGCTAATCCTACCTTGGGAGGTCCGTTGGGTTGGGTAAGTTTGGGTGATGCTCGTTGGGCTAACTTTGGCTTAGTAGATTGATCTGCTGACTGCCAGCAGGAAAAAAGAAGTTTCCAAAGTCACCTCTAAACAAGTTGTACCAGTCGGTACGATACAATAAATCATAGTTATGATCTACAATAGGTTGCAAGCGACGCAACAGGTCGGCTTGATCCTGTTGACACAACCATGCCAGCTGTTCCATGGCCGCACGGTGCCGTTCAACCGTGCCTTCTATTGCATCATAGCTTTCGTCAATGATGCTGTCAAAGGTGCGAAACCCTAGTCTACGCAGTCCAGCCAAATGATATCTATTGCCAATGGTAATAAACATTCTACGTGCCAGTATTGGCTTGACGGTTTTTTCTGTAAAAAATACATATTCGTTTTCTTGATTGGTTTCACATACCAGACTGACAGCAGTACGATTGTAGGCCTTGATAGGTACAATCTGGCTAATACTCATTTGATAACCATAGTACTTGACCCGATCTACCGTGTATTGTATGTTGGTAGTTTGATAAACAAAATCCTCAATGCCTTCGCTTTCCCAAATCCATTTGTCAGTGTCGGTGCTGTCAAAGTTCACACGATAGTCATCGATGTACGTGACCAAACCGTGTTTGAGTAGGTTGTGTTCCTGCATGAACTCATAGGCACGATCTCTATGTGGTTTTTTACGACCCAGCAGGGCATCAAACATCAAGGGCTTGACTTCATAGGGCTTGAGCTGATACAAGATGCTGGGTTTGACATGTTTGTAAAAATATATGGTGGTAGTAAACCAATCCAGGAATTTATACACAGCACTATGCACCATGCGTACATTCAAAAATCCGCATAAAAAATACTTGATCTTGGCACGATCAAATCTGGTAACAAAGTCAACCGTGCGCCCGTGTAGCTCACTGCCTATTACCAAGACATGATCAACATGGTCGTAGATTTCGTCAATCTGTTGTTCAATAACCGGATCGTATGGATATGGAATTTGGAAACAGGCTATACGACGTTCGGCCCCGGTGGAATTGATGAATGTGGTGGCGTCATGAAAGAATGCCCATTCATCGAACATTCTGTTGGCGATTTGATTGATGTGAAAATTAAACACCCGAGACGATACCTCGGGCGTGTAAATATCGAGCTTCAATTAATTATTTGGCTTTTGGTTTGCGTGTAGTGGCTTTGGCTGGTTTAGCGTCAGCTTTTGGTTTGCGTGTAGTGGCTTTTTTAACAGCAGGTTTTTTCTTTTCTACTGGAAACGGAACCACTTCGGCTGCGGCTGCAACTTCGGTAACAGAAACTGTTGGAGTTTCGATTTTAACTGCTGGTGCAAACAAACTCTTGATGAACTTAATCATAATATCTCCTAATTGATTGGATAGTATTATTTAGTATGCACTTTATGACAAAAAACTAAAATAACCGAAAAGGTTGCAAAATGTTGCGTTGCACAATATAATAGCTAAATAAAGTAGTAGCAAGTGAGATGCCGACGGGGTCGGGTCTCATTATAACATTTCGCTTAATAAAGGAAAATAAAATGTTTAATTTTAAATCAGTAGTAGATCAAGTAGCACAAGCAACAAAGACACCTTTGACATTGGTTGAAGACAAGGCCATCCGTGCTAACCTAGAAACTCTAGTGGATTCTTATGCAGACTTTACCAAGACTGTGTTTGACACCAATGTTGAGTTGGCCAAACAAGTGGTTGAAGCTACCAAAAGTGTAGATTACAACAAGTTTTTTGCTGCAAAATAATCTGTTGTAAAAAAGCCACACTCACAAGCCCTGGAAACAGGGCTTTTTTACGGCCAAAAATTGGTTGTGGCAAAAATTGCCAAAATGCTATACTATGTCTATAGTAAGGAGTGAGATATGCAATTAAATGGTCGTCAAGTAAAAAACGCAGAAGTTGATGGAGTAGACTCAAGTGACTACCCAGATTTCTGTGACGCATTTTTCAGCTATGCTGAATACGAAGATGGTACACCACTATCGGACGAAGAGCTTGAACAGCTCGGTGACGAAAATGGTATGATGATTAACCAGTTGGCGTTGGACAAGTGCAACGATGAAGCCGACTACGATTATGATCAGGATCGCTAATGATTTCAAACCGTACCTTGGCCCTTGTTGGTTGCAGTTTGCTGGCTGTTCTTTTGATACGTCAAGAACTGCGTATGGACCTGCTGGAAGATAAAGTTGATGAAATTCACGAAATTATCAAAACTTCAGACCATATGAAGTATACCAAATCTGACCTAGACTGCCTGACTCGTAATGTCTACTACGAAGCCGGAGTCGAAGACGAGCGTGGCAAGTTTGCAGTGGCTCACGTTACTGTCAACCGTCTCAAAACTGGCCGTTGGGGCAATACCGTTTGCAAGGTAGTTTATGCCAAAAGTCAATTCAGTTGGACTGCCCAAAAAACTCTGCCACCGCCCAATCCAGGATTATGGGCCAAGAGTGAGGTCATTGCTCGCAAGGTCTTGACCGGGTATCGTGTGTCGGGCCTGATGCATAGTCTGTACTATCATGCGGTCTATATTCCAAATCCACGCTGGGCTGATCCTGCCAAACAGGCAGGTCAAATTGGTAACCATGTATTTTATAATGGAGCCAAAGGTTCTACACTTGAAATCTAATTTAATGTATAATGTACTACTGGAGGACTTATGAAGAATTATCGTTTTTTTGGTGAAGAAATGGAAGTATTGGGTCAACGATTAGATGCGGCCCGCGATGCACTGGCACGTTCTAAAAATGTTTGGTCCAAGAATTATTGGCAACAAAACATTGATAGGTTGCTGTTTCAATGGCGTCAACTGCCCATCCTGCATGATGGCGATGCACAGGTAACCCTAATTCCACGCTGGGCTATCAACTATGATTTCTATGAGGTTTCTGAAGAACCAGTGACAAGCATTGGTGTTGAACAGTTCTTTTTTGACAAAATACATGACATGGGATTACCCAATAGACTTAACGAAAGCTGGGACCGTAATCGTGCCCAACGTCTAGCCCGAGCACAATGAAACTACTTGCTGTTCTTGTTGCGGCCAGTTTGGCAGGATGTGCCAGTTATCCTTATACACCGGCGCCGACCCTGTCCTATTCTGACCTTGCTAACATAAAAGTCAGCAGTAAAAATTGTGGAAATGTTGATGCAATAACCGCTGATCTGGAAGAGCAACTGCGTAGGAAACACATATTGGGAGTCAATCCTGAAGACCTGTCTGAAGCCGACAGAGAGTACAACAGCCGGGCTCGTGTTATTGTCTGGAGTCTTAGAATTGGATGTAACAATCCTGACAGGTATAAATCGTGAAAAAATTCTGCGCCATAGTGTTGTTTGCACTTGCTACCGCGGCACATGCCGAGTGCTACATGCGGTCCAGCATCAATCTACGGTTGGCCAATACTGGTCCCAAAGACATACAACGATTGGTAACTCCCGATGCTCGTGGCCAAAAATGTGTCATGCGATACAGAATTCACGTGGATCAAGACTGGCAAACCGCTGAAGGTATTGGCTATGGTGCAACAGAGTCGGAAGCCTGTAGTCAGGCCATTGACAGCCATCGTGCTTATGCCCTGGTTGAAATAGTTCCTGAACGTATCCGAGCCGACAACCAAATGGTCTGTAGTGACCTACCTGAAATTCGAGTACACCCGGTGCGTATCGGTGATGTGATTTGGCAAAGTGAAGTGGACATGCATACCATTCCGGCTGAACGCAAGGATTTTTGGTACAAGCGTAGCCGTTGCCGTATGTTTGTTGAACGTGATGGTCGTAACCAAAACCTCACCGTAAACCAAGGCATTATCTGTGCTCTTGACAGCCGTGCCGATTCGAAATGGCGAGTGATTGACAAATATTAGCCATAATGTTAAACTGTAGTTATTGTAACCCTACCGTAAAGGTGATGAAATGAAGAAGTTGTTAATTGTTGGAGCAGTGGCAGGTTTGTTGAGTGCCTGTGGAAC
>Ga0007852_1000589_pt1 | contig 10974 bp, 9 predicted proteins | sample CryBogCBH28Sep08_FD_71227 | JGI IMG/M metagenome (GOLD analysis project Ga0007852, IMG submission 71227) | Freshwater microbial communities from Crystal Bog, Wisconsin, USA - CBH28Sep08 | ecosystem: Environmental > Aquatic > Freshwater > Lake | place: Crystal Bog, Wisconsin, USA | collected...
TTGTGGTGTGGGAATAGCAGTAGCACCTGCTACCCAGATATTGCCCAGTGAATCTATATAGCCAGCTGTGGCAACATCATCGAGCGGAGTACCTAGCCGTAAGCTCCATAATTGCTGTCCTGTATAGCTAAAGGAGGATATAAATCCATCACTAGATCCACCAATAGCCGGGCTTGTCACAAGGGTTGAAGTCGATGTTTCAATTGTGCCAATAAGAAAGGTTCCTGAAGAGTTTGTGAGAACATCTGAGAGTTGATCTCCACCTGATAAAGAAAGAGCAAAAGATGTTGCTAAAGGTGTCACGAGAATTGATTTTGTTGCAGCATTTGCATTGCTTATTGTGATCAGTAATAAAAAGGCGAGTGCCGTTAGAAAGTTTTTTTTCACGCCAGTTCGCGCGAACGATCTGCTGCGGCCTTCATGGCACGTGCAACTAAGTCTTGTAGTCTTCCTTCGGTGAAAACTGCTAACGCCTCAGCAGTCATACCTTTAGGACTTGTCACATTCTCACGAAGTGTTGATGCACTTTTACCTGATTCAGCTAACATTTTTGCTGATCCGATAATAGTTTGAGTAACCAATTCGGTTGCAACTTTTTCACTTATGCCCATTTTCACAGCTCCATTTACCATCGCCTCGACGAAGGCAAAAAAGTAGGCAGGGCCTGATCCACTCGTTGCTGCTGTCGCATCTTGCAATTCTTCACTCACTTCAATCACCTTTCCACACGCAAGTAAGACTTCCCGCAAATACTCTAAATCACTTTCTTGAACATTTTTGCCGGCTGAGATTATTGACATTCCCTCACCGAACATCATGGGCGTATTTGGCATTACTCGAATAACTGATTGCTTAGGAGCAAGAGCTGCCTCCAGAAGCGACGTCCTCTTACCTGCTAAGAACGATACGACTACAGATTGTGGACTGACTTCCGATGCGATCTTAGCGAGTAAATCATCAAGTCCCTGTGGCTTCACGGCCAGCAGCAAGATATCTGACTCTTTCGCAAGGGCAGTATTTGAAGCAGACTTAATCTGATACTTCTTTTCAACTTCAGTTTTACGCTCTGGGCTGCGAACCGAAAAAGATATTAAATCGCGAGAGACTCCAGCCTTGATTAGCCCGGCAAGAACTGCTTCACCCATGTTCCCAACCCCGATGATGCCCACTCGTGAAGATTGGATTTTCAAGTTCGCCACATACAGAGCCTACCCAATAGACTCTCGCACTATGCCTGAGGTAAAAGATGGTTTCGCTCGCGACTTTGTTGAGTTTGCTGATCCTGCAAAACCAGAAGAGATCTTCCGCTGCGACCTAACCTGGCTGACCTCCTATTGGACATGTATTTATGGTGCGGGGTGCTGTGGGATTGATGCAGATAAGCCAGATGCCGGATGTTGTTCTGACGGCGCTTATTACTCAGATGAAGAAGATGAAGAGCGAACTCAAAAAGTTGCTGCGCGCCTTACACCTGAAATGTGGCAGTTCTACAACGAAGCTCAACCAAAGAAAAAAGGTAGCAAACTTAAGATTTCAGAGGTTGGATTGGATAACGATCGCAAGACCCGTAAAATTGACGACTCATGCATTTTTCTAAATCGTATGGACCATTCAGCACCCGGATACACGGGTTCATTTGGGTGCGTATTGCACCACCTTGCAGAAAAAGAAGGCGTGCACTTCGTTGAGACAAAGCCAGATGTTTGCTGGCAGCTACCAATTCGCAGAAGCTTTGAAACAAGAGAATTTGGTGATGAAGAAATTTCTGTAACCGTGATTGGTGAATATGAACGCCTTGCTTGGGGAGAGGGCGGAAAAGACTTCGCTTGGTACTGCACAGCTAATACCGAAGCCCATGTTGGTCGTGAACCTGTATATAAATCTAATAACAATGAACTCATTGCTCTCATGGGACCAGAAGCGTATGCAGAGTTGGTAAAGCATTGCGATGCTCGCGTAGAAGCAATTGCTGCAACCGCAAAGCAACAGCGCAAACGTGAACTTCCACTTTTCCAAATTCATCCAGCAACAGTTGCAGCTCGTGGCCAAGGCTCCCGCTAAAGATCCATTCCGCTGCGCTGAGTGCGGGTGGACGTCTACAAAGTGGGTTGGCAGATGTGGTGAGTGCCAAGCTTGGGGAAGTGTTGAAGAGATCGCAGCGCCTAAGAAACTCTCACTCGTTCCTGGATCAGTTTCGCAAAATGCGACACCCATCGGTGAGGTTAGTTTAGAGAGCGCAAAAGCACGTTCAAGTGGGGTAAGTGAATTAGATCGTGTACTTGGTGGCGGCTTAGTACCAGGTGCAGCAATTCTGCTCGCAGGTGAACCGGGTGTAGGCAAATCAACACTTTTACTCTCTGTAGCTGCTCAATCTGCAAAAGAGAAGATGACCGCTCTTTACATAAGTGGAGAGGAATCAGCATCGCAAGTTCGTTTACGTGCTGAGCGCTTAAATGCAATTGATCCAAATCTATGGTTGGCGGCAGAGAACGAATTAGGCGCTGTAATTGCACATATTGATGCTGTTAAGCCAGAACTACTCATCATTGACTCAATCCAAACAATTTCAAGTAACGCTGTTGACGGCGCACCTGGAGGAGTAACACAAGTTCGGGAGATAGCTGCCGCTCTGATTAGAATTGCAAAAGATCGAAATATCACGTTGGTTCTTGTTGGGCACGTGACTAAAGATGGATCAATTGCTGGCCCTAGATTGCTTGAGCATCTTGTTGATGTTGTCTTAAATTTTGAAGGTGAGCGTCACTCGCGCCTTCGTCTTATTCGTGCCATGAAGAATCGCTTTGGTGCATCTGATGAAGTTGGCTGTTTTGATATGAGTGAGTCAGGTATAACAAGTTTGACTGATCCCACTGGTTTGTTTACAACCCGTCATAGTGAGCCAGTACCAGGTACTTGTGTCACTGTTGCGCTTGAAGGCCGTAGACCTTTACTTGCTGAGATTCAAGCACTCGTTGGTACACCAGTGGCTGAGGGCCGAGATTTTGGAAATTCCCGCCGAGTGACATCTGGTCTTGATACTCCTCGTACATCTATGACACTTGCTGTCCTTGAACTTCGTGCAAATATCAGACTCTCTGGACGTGATGTATATGTCGCGACAGTAGGGGGCATGAAGATGAATGAGCCATCTGCTGATCTTGCAGTCGCACTTGCAGTTGCATCTGCAGCCAAAGGATTAGCACTTCCCGCAGATCTTGTTGCTATTGGTGAAGTCGGACTTGCTGGAGAAATTCGTAAAGTGACTGGCGCGCAACAACGCATAGCTGAAGCTGCGCGTCTTGGATTTAAGCGGGCCATGGTTCCAACAGGTTCTGATCTAAAGATTGCTGGAATTGAAATTATGGAAGTCGCTCGTCTTGAACAAGCGATTGCAAAAGTAAAAATCAGTTAAGAGTTGCTCAGATGAAGCAAACTTCTGTCCTCCGCTGGTTTGATGAAAATAAGCGTGACTTACCTTGGCGCAATACATCTCCTTGGGGCGTTATGGTGAGTGAATACATGCTTCAACAAACACCTGTGAATCGTGTTCTACCAATCTGGACGGAGTGGCTCTCCCGTTGGCCTACTCCTCAAGACTTAGCATTGGCAAAGAAAGGTGATGTCATCACGGCATGGGGACGGCTCGGTTACCCCCGCCGTGCACTGCGATTACATGAAGCAGCAGGGGTGATTACGAAGAAGTTTGATAATCAAGTTCCTAGAGCTATGGAAGATCTTCAGTCACTTCCAGGGGTCGGGGATTACACGGCAGCTGCAATCGCAGCTTTTGCATATAACGAATCAACACTCGTTTTAGATGTAAACATCCGCCGGCTTTTTGCTCGAGTAATTGATGGTGATCAATTTGCAACTTCGGCCCCAAGCAAAATCGAGCGAAAGCTTCGCTATGAATTAATCCCCAGTGATGGGGCTAAATGGGCAGCGGCAACGATGGAATTAGGCGCACTCATTTGCACCGCGCGTAATCCAAACTGCGATCAATGTCCTCTTAAAAAGGAATGCTCATGGCGGGAAAAAGGCTATCCACAATCTGAGGTAAAGAAAAAGTCACAAGGATGGGCAGGAACTGACCGTCAATGTCGTGGAGTAATTGTTCAGGCACTTAGAGAAAATCGAAAGCAAACAAAAATTGCACTTAGCAAACTTTGGCACGATGAAACACAAGTGGAATTGGCCCTGAAAACACTACTTGCCGATGGCCTCATTGAGGCAACCGGCAAGAGTTTTCAATTACCTAATTAGTTAGAAGTTGGTGCGCCTTCAAGGTCACCAGGAGTATCTGGCATCTCAGACTTAACGACACCCTTAAAGGTAAAGGTTTCTGTTTCACCCTCAACAGCGACATCAACGAGTGTGATCTCACCTGGCTTTACATCGCCAAACAAAATCTTCTCAGAAAGTACATCTTCGATTTCGCGTTGGATTGTGCGGCGAAGTGGGCGCGCTCCGAGTAATGGATCGTAACCACGCTTTGCAAGAAGAGCCTTTGCAGCAGATGTGAGCTCGATGCCCATATCTTTTGCACGAAGGCGCTCATCCAAGTTGGCGATCATGAGATCAACAATTTGAACAATTTCTTCTTCAGATAGTTGATGGAAGACAACAACTTCATCAATACGGTTAAGGAATTCAGGTCGGAAATGATTCTTGAGTTCATCGGCAACCTTTGCCTTCATGCGCTCATAATTTCCAAGCGCATCATCTGCATTGTGGAATCCAAGTCCAAGACTCTTCGAGATGTCACGTGTTCCAAGGTTTGTGGTCATGATGATCACAGTGTTCTTGAAATCAACTACACGTCCTTGAGCATCGGTTAGACGTCCATCTTCTAGTACTTGAAGAAGTGAGTTGAAAATATCTGGGTGAGCTTTTTCAATTTCATCAAAAAGTACAACAGAGAATGGCTTACGGCGTACTTTCTCTGTGAGTTGTCCACCTTCGTCATATCCAACATATCCAGGAGGTGCACCAAAGAGGCGTGAAGCTGTGTGCTTCTCTGAATACTCAGACATATCAAGTTGGATTAGCGCATCTTGATCGCCAAATAAGAATGCTGCAAGTGTGCGAGAAAGTTCAGTCTTTCCAACACCAGAAGGACCCGCAAAAATAAATGATCCACCTGGACGCTTTGGATCTTTGAGACCCGCGCGTGTTCGACGAATTGCTTGTGACAAAGCCTTGATCGCTTGGTTTTGCCCAATAACGCGTTTGTGTAATTCATCTTCCATGCGAAGTAGACGTGCCGTCTCTTCTTCGGTCAATTTAAAGACTGGGATACCAGTTGAATGTGAAAGGACTTCAGCAATGAGCTCTTCGTCTACTTCAGCGACGACATCTAGATCGCCTGCTTTCCAAGACTTTTCGCGCTCTACTTTTTCGGTAATGAGCGACTTTTCTTTGTCGCGAAGTGCCGCAGCCTTTTCGAAATCTTGACCATCAATGGCAGATTCCTTCTCTTTGCGGGCAGCAGCAATCTTGTCATCAAATTCGCGAAGCTCAGGAGGCGCAGTCATACGACGGATACGCAGACGTGATCCTGCTTCGTCAATGAGATCGATCGCCTTATCTGGCAAGAAACGATCTGCAACATATCGATCTGCAAGTGTTGCCGCAGAAACTAGTGCTGCATCTGAAATTGAAACTTTATGGTGAGACTCATAACGATCGCGAAGACCCTTGAGAATTTCAATTGTGTGTGGCAATGATGGCTCAGCAACCTGAATAGGCTGGAAACGGCGCTCAAGAGCAGCATCCTTTTCAAGGTGCTTGCGATATTCATCGAGAGTTGTCGCGCCAATTGTCTGCAGTTCACCACGAGCGAGCATTGGCTTCAAAATACTTGCAGCATCAATTGCTCCTTCTGCTGCTCCTGCGCCAACAAGTGTATGAATCTCATCAATAAATAGAACGATATCTCCGCGTGTACGGATCTCTTTTAGTACTTTCTTCAAGCGTTCTTCAAAATCTCCGCGGTAGCGGCTACCTGCGACAAGTGCACCAAGATCAAGTGAGTAAAGCTGCTTATCGCGAAGTGTTTCAGGAATATCTCCCTTAACGATGGCTTGCGCCAAGCCCTCAACAATTGCAGTCTTACCAACACCGGGTTCTCCAATAAGAACTGGATTGTTCTTTGTGCGACGTGAAAGAACCTGCATCACACGTTCAATTTCTTTTTCGCGGCCAATGACTGGATCAAGCTTTCCTTCACGAGCAGCTTGTGTCAGATTGCGGCCAAACTGATCAAGCACAAGTGATGTTGAAGGAGTTCCCTCTGCTGGGCCACCAGATGCGACAGCTTCTTTTCCTTGGTAACCAGAGAGCAATTGAATAACTTGTTGGCGAACACGATTGAGATCTGCACCCAACTTAACAAGTACTTGAGCAGCAACACCTTCACCTTCACGGATAAGTCCAAGAAGAATGTGTTCAGTTCCAATGTAATTATGGCCAAGTTGGAGCGCCTCACGGAGTGAGAGCTCTAAAACTTTTTTAGCACGTGGTGTAAATGGGATGTGACCAGAGGGTGCTTGTTGACCTTGTCCAATAATTTCTTCAACCTGAGAACGTACTGCTTCAAGTGAAATACCTAGAGCTTCGAGTCCCTTTGCGGCAACCCCTTCACCTTCGTGGATGAGTCCAAGAAGAATGTGTTCAGTTCCGATGTAGTTGTGATTGAGCATGCGGGCTTCTTCTTGCGCCAGCACAACAACACGGCGAGCTCGATCAGTAAACCGCTCGAACATCAGGCACCTCTTTCTTGGGCTTTATTCTCTAGGTCTAGCCTACCCATAACGCTAAATGTCCTCTATTTATGCCCATTTATGCCTTAAAAATTGGGTAAATCTGGGGGAATTAAAGTATCCGCAACATTCGGGTATTTCCCAGGGTATTTGGCTTCACCCGCTCTAGATCGAGGAACTCAGCAACACCCTCATCATAGGAGCGTAGCAGCTGTTGATAAACCTCTGGGGAGACGGGAGTTCCCTCAATAACCTCAAAGCCATTTCGCGAAAAGAAGTCGATTTCAAAAGTGAGGCAGTAAATTCTTGCAACGCCAATTTCTTTCGCTCTGTTGACAATTTTTTCAATGATCGCATTTCCAACGCCCTGACCACGCATCTTGTCGAGGACAGCCACCGTGCGTACCTCTGCTAAATCTTCCCAAAGTACGTGTAGTGCTCCACATCCAACAATTTCTCCATCCAATTCTGCGACGGTAAATTCTTGAACTGTTTCATAAAGTGTGACAGTTTCTTTTGAAAGAAGGCGTCCCCCACTAACATTTGCATCAACAATTTGTCTGATTGCTTTAATGTCTGAAGTCTTCGCAGGACGGATTAAAACCGTCATGACTCCTCCGGTTTTACTAGTGGAAACAAAATAGTTTCGCGGATTCCAAGACCAGTAAGTGCCATGAGTAAGCGATCAACACCCATTCCCATTCCACCCATTGGCGGAACTCCGTATTCCATCGCTCTTAAGAAATCTTCATCAAGATTCATCGCTTCAACATCACCCTTTGCACCAAGAGCCGCTTGTTCAATCAAACGCTCCCGTTGGATCACCGGATCAATAAGTTCTGAATAACCTGTTGCTAATTCAAAGCCTTCAACATAAAGGTCCCACTTTTCAACTAAACCAGGAATTGTTCGATGTGCACGAACTAGTGGAGAAGTATCAACTGGATAACCTTTAACAAAGATTGGCTCGTTCAACTTGCCTTCACTTACATGCTCAAAGATTTCTTCTGCAAGTTTGCCTGTTACCCACTTCGGATCTACTTTTATCCCTAGTTTTTCGGCAATTTTCTTCAAATCTGCTTGTGGCGTTTGTGGGGTAATACTCTCCCCAACTCCATCAGAAATAAGGTCGAATAGATTTGCTTCACGCCACTTACCACCAAGGTTTACCTCTCGACCGTCGTGATGACGCACTACATGAGACCCAAAGACCGCTTGAGCTGCCTCTTGAATTAAGTCTTGTGTCAGTTTGGCAATTGTCTCCCAGTCACCATATGCCTGATAACTCTCGATCATTGCAAACTCAGGTGAGTGACTTGAGTCAGCACCTTCATTTCGGAAGTTACGGTTAATCTCAAAAACGCGCTCTATCCCACCAACAACACAACGCTTCAAAAATAGCTCTGGGGCAATTCGCAGAAATAAATCCATGTCATATGCATTACTACGGGTTTTAAATGGACGGGCGGTTGCTCCACCATGCATTACCTGAAGCATGGGAGTTTCAACTTCAATAAAGTCTCTTCTAGAAAAAGAATCACGCAAAGACTTCATTACCTGTGGGCGTAGCCGAGCATTGCTTCTTGCTTCTGGGCGCACGATGAGGTCAACGTAACGCATGCGAACTCGTGTCTCCTCAGATAATGGTTTGTGATCAACAGGAAGTGGTCGAAGTGATTTTGCTGCTAGTTTCCACGATGAGGCCAAAATAGATAGCTCTCCGCGCTTTGAAGTGATGATCTCACCTGTAACACTCACTAAGTCGCCTAAATCAATATCACTCTTCCATAATTCCAGGGACTCTTCTCCAACTTTATCGAGTGAAAACATGGCTTGAAGTTCAGTTCCATCGCCTTCGCGCAATGTTGCAAAACATAACTTTCCAGTATCGCGTTTGAAAATAACTCTGCCAGATAAGCTTTCTGTGATTCCAGTTGCGACATCAATGGCAAGATCTGCGTGCTTCTCCCGGATGTCTTTAAGGCTTGCAGTGCGAGCAACTTGTACAGGGTATGCCTCATCCCCACGAGCCAGAATTGCTGAACGCTTTTCACGGCGAATTCGCAATTGCTCGGGGAGGTCATCCTCTGGAATCTGATCGCTCATAATTGGGTAACCCTATCGGCTCGTTATTACCTATTGCGATCAAAAACCATGGCAAGGCCAAGCAACGTTAGATCCGGTTCGTGTTCATCGATCGTTTCAGCAATTCCCATGACCAACGGCGCTAACCCTCCTGTGGCGATCACTGTTGTTGGTCCTGCATCGGGATAGAGAACATCCAGCTCCTCTATTATTCGATTAACCAAGCCATCAACTTGCCCGGCAAAACCATAAATGGTGCCTGACTGAAGTGCTTCGACTGTGTTCTTACCAATAACAGACTTTGGCTTAACTAACTCAACTTTGCGCAGTTGAGCAGCACGAGCTGCTAGTGCTTCAACTGATATTTCAATTCCCGGAGCAAGTGCGCCACCAAGAAATTCACCTTTGGGTGAAACAACATCAAGATTAGTTGAAGTACCAAAATCGACAACAATGCACGGACCATGTGAACCAAACAAAGTATGAGCTGCAAGAGTATTCACAATGCGATCTGCGCCAATTTCTTTGGGATTATCGACAAGCAATGGAACTCCTGTCTTAATTCCAGGTTCAACAATTGTGATGGGAATATGGTCAAAGTAAGTCTTAACCATCTGACGAATTTCCCGCAAAACTGCAGGAACCGTTGAACAAATCGACAGGCCATCAATCTCATGCCCTTCAATTAAAGATCGATATTGCAGCCATAACTCATCTGCAGTATCTCTTGGATCAGTTTTCACCCGCCAAGAACGTTTCAGTTTGTCATCACTGAAAAGTCCAAGGACAGTATTTGTATTTCCTACATCGATTGCTAATAACATCTATCGCTCCATTCTTAAATCTAAACCGATGTCGAGGGCTTGTGCTGAGTGGGTAAGCGCTCCCACTGCTAAGTAGTCAACTCCAGTTTGTGCATAAGCCAATGCGTTATCAAGTGAAAGGCCACCTGAAGCTTCTAGTTTTGTTTTACCTTGTGCCATAGCCACAGCTTCTTTGCACTGAGCAGTACTCATGTTGTCTAGAAGAACTAGATCAGGGTTTTGCGTAAGGATTAAGCTCAATTGATCCAAAGTATCAACCTCGACTTCGATAAGCATGTCTGGATACTGCGACTTCACAGCTTTGAATGCTTCAAGCACTCCTCCAGCAGCAAGAATGTGATTATCTTTAATAAGTACAGATTCAGAGAGAGACATACGGTGGTTTTCTCCACCACCCATTCGGACAGCTTCCTTTTCTAATTCGCGCCAACCTGGGGTGGTCTTGCGAGTGTCTCGAACTATGCAATTTGTTCCAGATATTGCATCAACCCAACGCCTTGTTAGCGTTGCAATGCCACTCAGATGTGTTAAAAAATTCAGAGTGGTGCGTTCTGCAAGCAGAAGTGCACGTGTATTGCCCCGTGCTTCCAAAATTACTGTCCCAGCAGCAGTTTCATGTGCACAGGTAACTGGTGCATCAACATTGTTAATGCCTAAATATTTTAGAACCTCTATCGCCGCAGGAATTCCAGCGATCACACCTTTTTGCCTATTCACAAACTGAGCAACAGAATGTTGATTTTCAGGAATAGTTGCATGGCTAGTGATATCGATTCCACCTGCAAGATCTTCAGCGATTGCTCGCTCAATCAGAAATTTCAATCCCTCAGTCATGATTGGACTGCTTGCGTAGTCGTTGACCATGCTCCGTCAACATCCAAATGCTCCACGATGCGAGACTGCCACTTGGCATCAACTTCTGGGAAATCACTGCGCCAATGAGATCCTCGAGATTCCTTGCGAGCAAGTGCAGATCTGACAATCGCAGTAGCGAGAAAATATAGATTAGAAACTTCCCAAGAATTTACATCTGCAACTTTAGTTTGCCGCTTACTCAGCTCTTCTAACGTCTGAAGCGCTCCCTTCAAACTTTTCTCAGAGCGCATAACACCTGCCCCTTCACTCATCGAAAGTTGAAGCGGTATTCGAATTGCAGGATCTAAGAGAATTGTTTTTTCTTTCTCATTTTGGTGGGGTTCATGCGGTTCTGGCAAATGTTTTGCGATGTGTTCTGCGATGCGTGCGCCAAAGACCAATCCCTCCAATAAGGAGTTAGAAGCCAAGCGATTGGCACCATGGGCACC
>Ga0007852_1000601_pt1 | contig 10855 bp, 13 predicted proteins | sample CryBogCBH28Sep08_FD_71227 | JGI IMG/M metagenome (GOLD analysis project Ga0007852, IMG submission 71227) | Freshwater microbial communities from Crystal Bog, Wisconsin, USA - CBH28Sep08 | ecosystem: Environmental > Aquatic > Freshwater > Lake | place: Crystal Bog, Wisconsin, USA | collected...
CTAATATAAGCACATATATATTTATTAAACCATTAGCTCCGATAGATAAACCCTATCTAACAGCATAGTAGTTAGTAAAGGAATAAATGTTAGATAAGACACACTATAAAGATAAACAGTAGATAAGCTATAGATATCCAATAATCAATCAAATCAATGAGCAATAAATAGGTGTTCGTTAATCGCACAAATAAACCCTTTATGTACTATTAGCGTTACTTATATAGCTCGAACAATAGAAAACTCTTGATCATCAATATGCTTTATCTATAGGGAGAGAGACAGCATACATTGTCCGCTTAGTTCCAGTACTAAACCCAATCAACATAATCACAATTACTCTAAGTCATAGACCCCCTCCCCCAGGTTAATCAAACCCTTACCCAGCCAAGGTTAAGTGAGGGGGGGTAGGAAGGAATCTACTAAAGAAAGGGGGGGCCCACTCCCCCATTGGCAGATTTTTTTAGTAAAGTTTAGGTTAACTAACTATTTAAGAGAAACGTATAGGTTGGTTTGTGTATAGAAATTTTTAACCTGAAGGTTTATGGTTAAGTACTAGTAATTGTCACAAAGATGGGAGATACTTTGGATTGGCGATATTGCCAGACTAATACGGAGATGGGATATGTTGGTATTTACTATTACTGTTGAAGAGGTAGAATCTTGTTATGATGAAGAGGGTCTTTACTTTGATGAAGATGAGGGTGTATGGTATTGTGTGGATGAGGATGGGGTAGAGTACTGGTTTGACGAAGAGTCAGATGACTGGGTTGAGTGTGAGTATGATGAAGCTGATGAACAGACTTCTGATGACATTTGCTATTACGAAGAGTAATTAAGTTAACCTTGTAATTTAATATTTAGAATATCTCATTGATAAAGGGAAGGTCGGGGTGAGAATCCCCGCTAGGTTACTTAATGTGTTACTTTGTGTCTAGTATTGCTTTACATTAATAACTTCACCTCGGAACTGGATGGTGTCTTTGGTATGCACCATAGCCAGTTCTGGCATTAACATGACACCATTTTTAAAGGTGAGAATGGCAAACCCTGATCTCCAATTGACAGGGTTTTGTTCTAAATAATTCTCAAACTGTGGGCCGTAAATATCAGCTAACGTACCTGTGTCAACTCCGTAACGTACTCCGTTGTAATCAACGTATGGAGTTACCTTTAAAGAGTGTAAATGCCCTGTAACCATTGATACACCCGATTGAGCAGTATTGTTGTGAGTAGCGTGTAAGCCTCCCTTATTGCGGTGTTTAACGATTACAGACTCATTTAACCATACTGACCAACACTTCTGCCACAAGTTGAAATGATCTGATAGCTTAAATCCTGCGGTATGCTCAAACTGAGGTGCGTTGGCAGCAAGATAAGTCTCAAATCTAGCATCATGGTTGCCTAAAGGCCAGACTAGTTTTACGTTATGTCTTGCAGCTTTTGCTACTTCTTCAATCTCTGACATACAAGCCTGACAAGCCTTTAATTCTTCAATTACGCTTGGTGCTTTGTCCCAACCAATCCTGGCATGGCGGGAAATGGAAGCTCCGTCAAAAATGTCTCCGTTTGCTATAACTGCTTTGGGTGCTAATGTGGATATTGCCCATAGTAAACCTTTAAATGCAGTAGTGCGGATGCCAGGCCAGAAATGAGCATCCGAGAATACTACAACTGATCCATTGAGGATGCCAAGGTCTATCTTTCTTTCTATCTTATGATAATCTACATGACCAGTTGGGATTACAAAACCCTTTTCTTCCATTCTTTGTTTTCTTCTGACTAGATTTCTTAAATCTATTTTCAAGAACCTTGCGACTGCTTTAGCACTTCCATGTTTTTGAAATGCTTCGAGAATCTCTTCGTCAGTATGTTTTATCATAATAAACTTAAAGTAAAGAATTAACTGTCGTTTATATCATAGGTTTATTACATTTGGTATACTAAATAAAAAGGAGGTAGATATGGAAATTGAATGGAGCTTGGCACATCCCCTACATGACGTAGAAGATATTGTTAATATGGCAGACAATATATTTGGAGATGAAGTAGAGGATATATTAACTACGGAAAGATACATTTTCAGAAAGAATGTTACTGTTGCCAGTACAGTACAAATCTTTGATAGATCTAAAGAATTCCTGGCGGTAGCAAGGGATGTATCGCCTGAGATAGGTATCAGAACTAAAAGATTAGATAAAGATACTGATGGAATAGAAGAAATTCCTGTTGGAATTAAAAACAAACTTTTGGGGTTTTGTTGGTTTGATCGTTACGGATATACAACATATTCTAATGAAGAGATCTCAAATGCCAAGTTTCACCACGTTGACCTAGCCCTACCTGCAAAGACACGGGTTAAGTTAATTAATGCTATGATTGATCAACATATTCTCTGGGCTTATCAAAATGGTATTCCTGTTGTTTGTAGTACTTCTATACGTTCTGATCACTCAGGATTTATGAGAATTCACGAAAAAAGAGGATTTAAGGTGTCAGGTAGTTATGCTTGGATTAGAACTAAGGAGGGTTTAAATGGTATCAAAGGTATCGAAATTGCCAACAACTAAGACTGCTAAAAAGGCAGACTCTGTTGTTAACAAGGCTACAGAATATGGTGCTTTGTTTAATAAACTAAATATTGAAAGAATAGAAAAAGGATTACCGCCTCTTAAAACGGCTATGGAGATCCTTATAGAAGCAATGCAAAGTGATGAGCTAGATATCAAAGATAAAGCCAGGATAGCCGATAAGATGGCTTCCTACGAATCTAGCAGAGCACCTGTAATTACTGTAGACTATGTACAAAACGTCACCCAAAAAGAAGAAACTGACGTTGATGGTGCATTAGATGCTTTCATGGAATCTTTATCTAAGGTAAAATAAATGCCATTAATCAAATCAAAGTCTAAGGCTGCTTTTGGTAAAAACGTAGCTAAAGAAAGAGAAGCGGGTAAAAAAGAGTCTCAAGCCGTAGCCATTGCGTATTCGGTAAAGCGTGAGGCAGAAGCTAAACGTAAACCTAAAGGAAAGAAATGAGTAATTACACTTCTGGTAATAAAGCTCCTACGCTGATGAAGCAACACGCAGTCAAGCGTGGCTTAGACAACCCTGTACACATGAGCCATGATACTGGCGCAACTGCCGTTACTATTAAAAAAGGTTCTACTCACTATGAGAAAGGGCATCAAGCTGCTCCTAGTGCAGGTAACACCAATGTTATTAATGGTAGACATCAAAAGGTTGAAGTCAGTATGCCTAAACCTTATGTAACTACGGCAACAAATTGTGGTTACATGAATTCAGATCGTACTAACTTCCTAAAGTGAGATTACTATGAACTACGGAAAAGTAATCAGCGGTGGTAAACAAATGTCTAAGGGTGTTAGTAAATCTATTAACAATAAGTTAGAAGGTTTTGCTGAAGATCATGCCCACGGAGAATCTATTGCTAAAAGAGCCAATAAGGCTTTGGCATACGAAGATTTCTCTGATCCACACATGAACAATGTTAATGCAGGTCGTAAAGGGTCTAAAGTATCTTTTACAATTGCTAAAGATAAAGCAAGGTTACAACCTAAATGAAACCACAAGACAAAATCAATTCATTCTTTGGCACTATGGGTGGCGCAATTCCTCCATCTAAAGAGAAACCAAAAAAAGCAGTAGGAAATGACTACAACCAAGAAGATGATAAGTCTGCAAGTGGTAAACATTTTGAGGAAGCATCTGCCTTAGCTCATAAGTTAACTAAGTCTGCAAGCAAACAACATGAACATTTAGGCGCACATCATGCACACCATTCAGCATCTTGGATGGGTCAAGGATATGCAGAGAAAGAAAGACTTGAAGAGCACAACGAATTAGCACATCATCATGCTGATAGAGCTAAAGAGAAGTACGAAGCAGAAATGCGTAAAGAGTAAGTTTTATAAAGGGAATAGAAATGGATGTTTATGATATTGATGCCTTAAAGGCTGATTTACCCACGGCTAAAGAGTTATCTCAATTTGTTTACGATAAAACAGGTATTGCACTTGATCTTATTGGTAAACCAAAAGAAGAACAATATTTAGCAGCGAAGAATGCTTTAGAGGGAAAGAAAGTACCTCAAGACTTTATTACTACAGACAATCCGTATGTAGATAAGAAAGACATTATTCCTATTGATGAAAAGAAACCATTTCCTCCTCCAAGGAGCGATAGTCTTCCCCCAGAAGAATCTGAAATTCATCATTTCAATGCAACTAATATGCCTCATCCGACTCATCCGCAGTCAGATAAAAAGGTGCAGATTATGTTTCGTAAATATGATAATGGAGTAATTACATATCAGATTATGGGTCCAACTGAAATGGTTGCAGTAGGCGAAAGAATCAATAAGTACGGACAAACAGTACCTGAAAGATATTCTTGGGATGATCCAAGAACAGAAGAAATCATGTTACGCAGACAAGATGGATCAATGACCGAAAAGGGCAGAGGTTTATATATGTACTGTACTGGCGAAAAAGGTGCAAACATTTGGCCTTTGATTGATAAAAACATTGAATCAGTCTCTGCGAAGAACATTGCTGATCCTTGGGCTTGATAGAGAAATACGACCCCGAAGACTTTAACAATCGTTTGGGTAATCAAGCGGAGTTTTGTGCCCGTAAAATCTTTGAATTTCTTAAAAAAGAAATAGGCACAATGTCTGCGCTTGAGATTCATTACCTTGCTATGTCAGCAGAAATATTCCTAGATATTAGGGATAAGTATGGCAAAAAGTGAAGCCAGTAACTATGTACTACCCCTATATAAAACTAGAGCATTAAAACATCTAATTAACCTAGCGGGTGGTAAAAAGAAACTAAAAGAGTTAGACAAAGATCAACTCAATGTAATGCGTATTGCAGCAGACAAAATTGCTGAAGATATGCAATACAACCAAATGAAATGGTTTAAGCCTTTTGGTTACCAAACTAAATTCTTTGATTTAGGTAGAACATTCAGTCGCAGGGGAATGATTGCTGCCAACAGAGCTGGTAAAACCATTGCTTCTACCTATGAGACTGCATTTCATTTAACTGGAAGATATCCCCCGCATTGGAAAGGAAAGATATATGAGTCCCCTATCATTGCTATGTGTGCAGGTGAATCCTGGGAACAAGTTGCAAAAACACTACAGAGTAAGCTCTTGGGTTGCGATGACATTAAACAAAGTTATCGCTTGGGTTCTGGGTCTATACCTAGAGAATGTATTGACGTTAAATCTATCCGTTCAGATGGTCAAAACGTGCTTGCTATGGAAGTATGGCATTCTACGGGTGGTAAAAGCAAGTTATATTTCTCCAACTACACACAACAAGTACGTCATTTACAAGGATTTGAGCTTGATTTGGTGGTACTTGACGAACAACCGCCAGACGAAACCTTTTCTGAGCTTGTCGTTAGAACAGCTTCAAGAAATGGACAGGTTATTTGCTCGTTCACTCCGCTTAAAGGTATGTCAGGCTTGGTCAGAAAGTTCTGGGACGAAGTTGACGGATATGCTCATGTTCGAGTCACTTGGGATGATGTTCCCTTTGTCAACGAATGGGGAGAGCCGTTTTTTAGTTTGGAGGAGCGTGAACAACTAGCCAGAGACTTTATGCCTTGGGAAAGGGAATGTCGTATGAATGGCATTCCTTTAATGGGCAAAGGGGTTGTGTTTCCCTTACTTGAGTGGCCTATTTATAAAGCTACAGACCATGATTTGCGTAATAATGAGGTATTAGAAAGATTAATTAGTTTTGACTTGGGGATTAAGAATGACCCGACAGTTATCTCGTTCTTTTTTAGAGATCCTATCAACGAAATTATTTACCTACACAGGCAAATCAAAATCCCGTCTGGGGAAACTCCAGATGAATACGTTCACTACTTGCTTGATAGAGAATCCAAGGGAGTACCAATTGCTTTACCTCACGATGCAGCAACGGCAGGACGATATACTCTTACAGAGCAAAGCGTTAGGGAAGTATTTGAAGATTCATACGGGCTTAACTGCATTTCAGGCGCAATTTTAAACCCCGTTAATGATCAAGGTAAGGTAACTAACCACAAAGCCTACGGAATCAATATAATGAGGCTTATGATGGAGCGTAAAACACTTTTGGTAAACGAAAGTTGTAAAGAATTCCTTGATGAAGCTAGAAACTACGCTATTGACGAAATGGGAAGATTTAGTGATCCTGATGATCATATAGATTCAGCAAGAATAGGAATATTGGCATTAATTCAAGGACATGGAGAATCCGTAGTTAGCAGAGCGAATACGTTTGAGGCAAGAAGAATCCCTGTCGTTGAAGGCAAAATGCAAAGAATCTAAAGGTTAAATATGTTATTTAAACAAAATTTAGTAGTTGAAAACTTAGCCTCACCCTCTGGCAATCGTGGTATTGCTGAGAAAGTATGCCATGAAGCATATATGAAAATGGTTGACTACTTAAGGCTTACTCAAGCTAAAAATACTTACAACAGATTTACTGATTATCACTATTTAAACATTCCAGTATCTGAATCTACAGAGCCAATTAGGGGTTTAGATTACATCCATCCTATTGTTACCCCAGGAATTGACTATGCAACTGCGGTAATTACAAAATGTTTGATGCCAGATGGTAAAGTAAACTTTGAATTTGAAAGATTTGACGAATCTGACCAAGATGGTGCTGAACAAGCAACAGATATGGTTAAGTATTTCTTAAATAACAAAAATAATTCTTACATGACCATTCGTGATTGGGCACAAGATGCCTTATTGCACAAGAATGGTATTGTGATGGTTATGCCTGTTAGAGAAAACATCATTCAATACAAAGAAGTAACAGGCACTAGGGATCAACTCAAAGTATTTGAGATAGAAGCAGCTCAAAAAGGGTTAAAACCTCTTAGACAAGAGATGCGTAAGGTTGATGTAAATTTACAACAAGCCATGATGGAGGCTATGCAACCTGGAGATGAGCAAGAGGCAGAACAAGAGGTTGATCCAGGCGCAGAACTCAATGAAGCAATAAGGAATAATACTGTTTATCGTGCTAAATATAAGTTGACAGGCACAAAGACAAATATTCGTATTAAACACGTTGCACAACACTATTTTGTTTGTAATCCAACAATCCCACAGATCATGTATCAAGATTTTGTGGGTTTTTATGAACCAATGACCATCCATGAAGCTAAGGTTCAGTATCCTTTTATTGACATGGAAGAGTTTGCTGATCACGCAGCATATGGTCCTGCGGGAGCTTACCAAGCAGGTGCATTAGAGAATGATTTAGCACTTCACGCTAGAGATTCAACCCCAGTTCCTGGTCAAGGTGTTATTGCCTCACAAGGTGCAGATAGATATGCAAGAGTAGTTATGTTAACTACTGCATGGTTAAGGAAAGATGTAGATGGCGATGGCGAAGAAGAGATTGTTGAGGTATGTTACTCAGGTTCATACATTTTGTATGTCAAGGAAGTGGATTTCATTCCTTTGGCTAATATGTGTCCAAAGCCCATTACTGGGAACTTCTTTGGTTACTCTTTGGGTGAGCGTCTAGTACCTATCCAAGAGTATGCAACATCTATTAAACGTGCTGAATTGTCTTTTGCAATGCAAGCCTCCACTCCTAAGATGGGAGTTAACCCAGAGTTTATAGATGCTGAAGAAATTCAAAGAGGTGTATCTGCATTGTTTATTTTGGATCGTAAGTTTGATCCTGCTAAACACGTTTATGAGTTTGCTCCTTTACAAGGTAATCTCGCTTATGTTGAGTCTGCTATGCAGTCGCTTAAAGAAGACAACATGGCTATGATTGGAATGACCAATCCTAATGATTCTCTAAATCCAGAAGTTATGAAGGATGGTAATTCAGGATTCAAGCTACAAACTGCTATGGGTCCAAACCAATTGATCCAAGATGAGTTAATTAAAAACTGTGCGATAGCCGTACAAGATTTGATTCATTTGGTCTGGCACACAATGATCCAATATGCTGATGATTATTCAATTCAGCAGTTGGCGCACATATGTTCTGAGAAAGGTGGACCATTCTTAGACGCTCAGAAAATGGCTAATTATGAGTTTATTGATCGTAAAATGATTAATATTGACTTAGGTTTAGGTTTTATGTCTGATGAGAATAGGTTAACTAGACAACAGTTAATTACTCAAGCACAACAACAATTTGCACAAGCAATGATGATGTTGACACCTGATATGCCTGAGATGTTTGATAAAGCTAGAAGACCTTACGAAGATACATTAAGAGTATTGGGTGTAAGACACGTTGATGCTTATTTACCAACTTTAGAAGAGGCAATGAAGATACTTCAAGCTAAATCTAAAGCACCTCCTTCTGCTGAAGATCAATTGCATCAATCTAAGGCACAACTTAACCAGGCAACTACTCAAGAAGTTCAGGCTAAGACTGGCAAGATTGTTAAAGAAACTCAGCAAATGGACGTAGACAATATGTTTGATGCTATGGCGGCTAAAAAAGGTAATCTTAAAGACGTAAGAATAGACTAGGAAACTTATGAAGACTTTGATTGGGAATATTACCGATTACTTTAATCGGAGGACTAGGGTAGAAGATACAGAAAGCCAAGCACCATCTCACAGACGGGTACTTGTTGCGGAAAACGCACAGTCTGCAAAAAGATTATTAGCCAACAACGATTTGGCATTGTTGTTCAACCTTTATCGGTTTTACATCATGGACAGAATTGAAGATTGCAAGACAGATAAAGAAAAGATTGAGTATTCTCATAATCTTATTGGAATTAGGGATTTCATTACTTTCATAGAAAAGACTGAATACATGGAAAGACTTTCTGATGTGAAGTTAGAGAGAGAGCTGGAAAAGGCTAAGTCAAAAGGCTTAAGTCTTAAAGAGGAATTGCAACAACTTAGGAAAATAGGATAAACTATGGAAAACGTAACCGAAGAGGCCGTTTCGCAACAAACTGGAAGCCCAGAAGCACAGATTGCTGAGATGATTGCCGTTAATAGACGGAACAGTCCTCAAGTGATTGGCAGTAAAGAGCCTCCAGGTGGACAAGAGGAAGCATTAGCTGAATCCCCACAGGCTACTCCCGAAGAGGAAGTTGAACCTGAAGAAAGTACAAGTGAGACTGAGGAAACTGTAGATCAAGAAGATGGGGAGTCCTCCGCAGGAGACAACGAACCAGTAAACTTTTTTGAATTTGCAGAGCAAAATCCTGACATGAAGTTAAGGATACCGAACAAAAACGCAGAAGGCGGGTTTGTTGAATTAACTGCAAAGAAGGCGGCTACTCTCCTTGGGCAAACAAGTGCTTTAGACGAAAACTCTAGAAAACTTAAAGCTGAAAAAGCTGATTTTGAAGAGTATGAGTCAAGAAGAAGGGCTGAACTAGACGGATTGCAAATTGGTATTGAGATGACATTGGTTCCTCAGTTGCAAGAAGCAGCAGATGAGCTAATTACACTTCAAGGCTATAACCAACAATGGAAGCAAATCCGTGAAAGGGCACAAACTGAATTAGAGAAATCAGAAGCGGATGCAGCTATCCGTCAAAATGATCAACTTATTCAGGACAAGTCTAAGTTCATCCAGACAAATCGTCCAAAGGTACAAGAGTTTCTTAATGCCAGATCAGATTATGTTAAACAGAATCTGGATAAAGCTAGGCAAAGTTTCTCAGATAAAGAACTGGCAAACAGGGCTAATTTTGAGGAATTAAGAGATAAATTATCTAAGGATTGGAAAAGTGCGAATGCAACACTTGTTCCTGGGGTTCCAAATATTGATTTGATCTCTAGTGATGAGTTTTTATTGGGTTTGATACGGGATGGAATGAAGTTCCGTGAAAAGCCAGTAGTTCGCAATGTGGGTGGTTCGATAGCGGCTAGTATCAAATCTGGAGCTAAAGCGAAAACCTCACCTTCTTCAGAGACTGAGAGACTTCAACAGGCGGCTAATAAAGGCGATAAGAATGCAACTAGGCAACTTTTGGCAACAATGCTTGCGACTAACAAACAAAGACGTAAGTAACCTTTTAGGACTATAAAATCATGGCACAAATCACATCAGCAAATCTAGGTAATGGTAACGGACCATACCAAACAGATATCGTAGTTAAAGATATGGACTTAACAGTCTCTAACTATGTTAAAGATCGTACTCCAACAACTAACATGGCAATGTCCAAAAAGCGTAAGATTAACTCTACGCTACACATTTGGCCTAATGACTATTTCCGTCAGCCTACACTTAATGCAAACTTAGAAGGTGCAGCAGTCACTTCTTCTTTGGCAGCATCTAACACTCGTTCCAACATTGGTAACTACACACAAATCTTCACAACAGTTATCGGTGCAACTGGTACTGCTCGTGCAGTTGAGCAAGCAGGTGGAGATCCACAAGCATATCAAGAAGTTAAGCAATTAACTGAGATCATGTTTGACGTTGAACTCCAAATGGTTCGTGCAGATGGTGCTTCAATCAAGTACTCTGGACAGTCAGCAACTCAAGGCGCATCACCAAACAACGGACGTAGATTTGGTTCTTTGTTTGCTTTTGCAGGTACACGTTCAGGAAATGACACAGATGGTGTTTCAGTATTGAACTTGGCGGCTTCTGATGGTACAGACACAACAACTTCTACAGACACTAACGTACCATTCAATGGTTCGTTGTCAAACGCAGGATTGGGCTATTTCTCATTTGGTGCTAACGAAACTAACCAACCTTTCTCTCCTGTTCTGTACAAACAGTTAGTAACTGCCGCTGAACAACGCTTCAACGCTAAGATTACAAACATGGTTGTGCCTACATCACTCAGAACCACAATTTCTGAC
>Ga0007852_1000626_pt1 | contig 10597 bp, 12 predicted proteins | sample CryBogCBH28Sep08_FD_71227 | JGI IMG/M metagenome (GOLD analysis project Ga0007852, IMG submission 71227) | Freshwater microbial communities from Crystal Bog, Wisconsin, USA - CBH28Sep08 | ecosystem: Environmental > Aquatic > Freshwater > Lake | place: Crystal Bog, Wisconsin, USA | collected...
GAGCCCACATTTCTTGGGTTTTCGTAGTGATCTAAAACTTTATCGCTGTATGCCATATATGTCCTTTAAATAACCTAGTGGGCAGCCCACTCAACTTTACTAATATCAATGCCGTCTTTATACATTTCCCACAAAGGTGAGAGTTCTCTTAATTTTTCTATCTTGTCTTTTAATAACTGAATCGTAAAATCTACATCAGCTTCCGTTGTAAAGCGACCAATCGAAAAACGAATCGAGCTATGAGCTAATTCATCTGAACGCCCTAACGCACGTAACACGTAACTTGGCTCTAGGCTTGCTGACGTACATGCAGAACCACTTGAAACCGCAATATCTTTTACTGCCATGATGAGGGACTCACCTTCGACATAGTTAAAACTAATATTAAGATTATGTGGAATGCGATGTTTTAAATCACCATTCACATACACCTCTTCAATGCTTTGTAGTCCTTGAAGTAATTTGTCGCGTAATGTTCTGATGCGCTCATTTTCTGATTTCATTTCCAAGCGTGCAATTCTAAAAGCTTCACCCATACCTACAATTTGGTGGGTGGCTAATGTACCTGAGCGCATACCACGTTCATGACCACCGCCATGCATCTGTGCTTCGATACGAATGCGTGGTTTACGTCTCACATAAAGCGCACCAATGCCTTTAGGGCCATATGTTTTATGTGCAGAAAAACTCATCAAATCGACAGGAAGCTTTTCTAAATCAATATCAACTTTGCCTGTCGCTTGTGCGGCATCCACATGAAAGATGACTTTTTCTTCGCGGCAAATATTGCCTAAAGCTTCAATATCTTGAATGACACCAATTTCATTATTGACAAGCATGACAGACGCCAAAACTGTATCAGGGCGAATCGCTTTTTTAAATTTTTCTAAATCCACTAAGCCGTTAGGCTCAGGCTCTAAATAAGTAGCCGTGAAACCCTCACGTTCTAATTCGCGAACTGCATCAATCACCGCTTTATGTTCTGTTGCAATGGTTAAGACATGTTTACCTTTGGTGCTGTAAAAATGGCTTGCACCTTTGATCGCTAAGTTATTAGATTCAGTGGCACCCGATGTCCAAACAATTTCTCTAGGATCAGCGTTGACGAGTTTAGCGACTTCTTCGCGAGCCTCTTCCACCGCTTTTTCTGCAGTCCAGCCGAAGCTATGACTTCGTGATGCAGGATTACCAAAATGTTCCGTGATATACGGAATCATTTTTTCAGCAACACGTGGATCAATGGGTGTCGTTGCTGAGTAATCTAAATAAATGGGTTTACGTTCCATAGGTTCTCTTTTATGCTGCGATCGCAGTTAGTTGTTTTAATGTTTGTAATTCTTTTTTTATTGTTTCAATAAATGTTTTGACATCATTTAATGTATTTTGGTTTCCAAAACTAATTCGCAATGCACCACGGGCTAAATCTTCATCAATACCCATGGCAAGCAATACATGGCTTGGCTCTTTATTCACGCTTGAACATGCAGAGCCACTTGCGATCGCAAATCCTTTTTTATCTAAGGCAGTGAGAAGGGTAGAACCTTCAATATCTTTAAATGCAAAAAAAGTTGTATTGCTTAATCGTTTTACTTTTTCAGAAAAAATCACAGCGCCCAATTCTTTCAAATGAAGTTCGAGTGTTGTTTGAAGTTCACGTGTAAGTAATGATGTTTCTTTAAATGATTCTGAAATCAATTCACATGCTTTACCAAAGCCCACGATCGCTGCAATATTTTCAGTGCCACTTCTTAAATTCTTTTCTTGTCCACCACCGTAAATAAGAGGCTCAATATCGGAACGCTTATTTAAAATTAAAGCACCTACACCTTGTGGGCCATAAATTTTATGACTCGAAAGTGTCATGGCATCGATTTGAAGTTCATCAAATCTGACATCCATCTTTCCAAAAGCTTGAACCGCATCCGTATGTGAGAGCGCTTTTTTTTCTTTCGCAAAATGAGATAGTGTCGACATCTCTTGAATGGCACCTGTTTCGTTATTAGCTAGCATCACGGATATAAGACTTACATTATTTACGTTAATATTTTTATAAGCCTCATCAGTTAACACGCCGTCATGATTTACTTTGAGTAAATCATGATGCCAACCTTGACGGGTTAGTGCTTCCATAGGGCGAGCAACACAAGGGTGTTCAATGTTGCTTCTAACTAATGTACTTTGAGGATTTTTAATCGCAGCGCCATGCACGATCATGTTATTCGCTTCAGTACCACCTGATGTAAAAATGACTTCAGTAGGATGAGCGTGAATGGCTAATGCCACTTGTTCGCGCGCTTCTTCAATGGCTGTTCTCGCATGCCGACCAAAACTATGTTGGCTTGTCGGGTTACCTTGTTGCATTTCAAGATAAGGCATCATGACGCCCAAGACTTTTTTGTCTATGGCTGTTGTCGCGTTATGATCAAAGTATACTTTTTGCATCATGTCGATTAGATTGCTTTAGCTAAGCTACCTTGATTGAGTTTGTCGTTTAGAAAAAAAACTGCCTGCTCACGATTCTTGCCCTCTTTAGATTGTGCTTCAACGAGATGCGCTAAAGTTAGACTCTCAAGATACTCTAATATTTTGTGGTTAATGGACGCCCAAAGGTCATGCGTGATACAACGCCTACCTTCATGACAATTTTCTTTGCCAGAACATTGGGTCGCATCAATTTCTTCATCGACCGCTGTGATAATGGCCTTCACTGTGATGTCTTGATGTTTTTTTGCTAGGTGATAACCACCACCGGGACCGCGAACACTTTTCACGATACCTTCACGACGCATGCGGCTAAAAAGCTGTTCAAGGTAAGATAAGGAAATGGATTGACGCTCACTGATGTCAGCTAATGTGACAGGCTTTTCTGTCTCGTTTAATGCGAGATCAAGAATGGCAGTCACTGCAAAACGACCTTTGGTAGTGAGACGCATAATGAGATCCTTTATCTTTAAACTTAGTTGAAACCTCTAGGTTTCTGAAGCTTAAAGTATAGAATAACCCATTAATTTAATCAAGTATTATTTAGACGTCTTTTTATTGTGCGAGAAGGCTTTAGCGAGCTTAAGATCCTCGGTAGCACGAGGTTTTAAGGATTTAATTTGAGCTTCTAAACGCTCAATCGTTTGGTTTTGTTTTCTAATAGCCGACATTAAATGATCGATATTCTTATGCATAGGATCGGGCTCATCACGACCCACTGCATAAGCATTAAAGGTTGGAAGTTGCACGGTGCTTTTTTGTTTTGTTTTACCTTCTTCTTCTACAATGCGCGCAGGAATACCGACAGCTGTGGCTTTAGCTGGCACATCTTTCACAACGACGGCATTGGATCCAATCTTGGCACCTCTTCCAATCGTAATAGGCCCTAAGATTTTGGCACCCGCACCGATGACGACGCCTTGTTTTAAAGTGGGATGACGCTTACCTTTATTCCAAGAAGTACCACCTAATGTCACACCATGATAGAGCGTGCAATCATCTTCGATGATTGCGGTTTCACCGATCACAACCCCCATGCCATGATCAATAAAAACGCGACGACCAATCATTGCTCCCGGATGAATTTCAATGCCTGTGAACCAACGACCGATATGAGAAATCATGCGGCCTAACCAATAAAGTTTAATCTGCCAAAAAGCATGAGCTAAGCGATGAATGAGTAGTGCATGCACACCAGGATAGGTCGTTAAGACCTCGAGTGTCGACCTCGCAGCAGGATCGCGCTCAAATACAATCGCAATATCTTCTCTAATTTTTTTAAACATAAGCCTGATTATCGCATGAAATGATTAACCCGACTAAATTGCTGGGTTAATCGAAAATGAATTTAAGCTTTTAATTTTTTTTGAACTTGCGTTAAGATGCCGCGCAAAATATTGACTTCATCAATTTCAAGTTGTGATCTTGCAAATAAAATATGAAGCCTTTGCATCAGGCGTTCGCCTTGGACTTTATCTAAGAACTCTATTTCATCTAACACCACTTCTAAATGCGATAAAAATCCCATGAGGCTATCGTGATCCGCTAAAAGATCTAAATCTTTTGTGTAAAGTTTAGGTGGTTTTTTTGAAAAACTCGCTTGTCTTAATTCATGACATACCACTTGCACAGCTTGTGCCAAATTTAAGGATGAGTAATCAGGATTCGCATCGATAAAACTTAAGACTTGGCATTGATGTGTCTCAAGATTAGAAAGCCCGCTCATTTCGGTGCCAAATACAAAAGCGACATCTGAAGTTTCCGCCACATGCATCATTTCATGCGCAACTTCACGCACATCCAAATAAGGTTGCGTGAGTTCACGTCGTCTCGCAGATAAGCCAACTGCAAGTTTGACACCTTTAAGTGCTTCTTCTAAGTCGCTCACTACATGCGCATTTTTTAAAACATCATCAGCACCTGAAGACATGGCGGTTGCTTCAGGATGTGGAAATTTTTTAGGAGAGACAAGATAAAGTGAATGAATGCCCATGGTTTTCATCGCACGCGCAGTCGCCCCAATATTTCCGGGATGGCTTGTTTGGCAGAGAATGATGCGAATACGATTGAGTGCTTCCGCAGTAGCGACCATGGAGTTCCTTCATGTAAAATAGCATTTTATCAAGTCTATAAAAAAACAAAGCTTTAAATAGACACGTTCTTATAAAAAGAGAGAAATCCATTTATGCATCCGATGTTAAATATTGCAGTGAAGGCCGCACGACGTGCAGGTGCCATTATTAATCGAGCATCCCAAGATATCGGAACGCTGACTATTAAAAGTAAAAACTTTAACGACTTTGTGAGTGAGGTGGATGTTGCCGCTGAACGCGCGATTATTGATACCTTAAAAGATGCATATCCGACACACGGTTTCTTAGGCGAAGAGTCAGGCTCAACATCTAATGAAAGTGATTTCATTTGGATCATTGATCCCTTGGATGGCACCACAAATTTCTTACATGGCTTTCCGCAATATTGTGTATCCATCGCGTTGCAGCATAAAGGGGAAATCACACAAGCAGTCATTTATGAACCTAACCGAAATGATTTATATACAGCGACTAAAGGTCGTGGTGCATTCTTAAATGACAAACGTATTCGCGTTTCGAAATGTGACAAACTTCAAGAGTCTTTGATCGGTACAGGTTTTCCATTTCGTGATTTTAAGTATCTCGATACTTACTTAAGTATGTTTAAATCCATGCTACAAAAAACGAGCGGCATTAGACGTCCAGGTTCAGCAGCATTAGATTTGGCTTATGTGGCCAATGGATCACTCGATGGTTTTTGGGAAATTGGTTTATCCCCTTGGGATATTGCAGCGGGTGGACTTTTAGTTCGAGAAGCAGGTGGGATTATTTCAAACTTAAATGGTAAAGACGGCTGGCTTCAGTCAGGTAATGTCTTGGCTGCCTCACCTAAAATTTATGATGCCATGGTAGAAACCTTGGCACCGCATTTAACAGACGATATTAAAGTTTAGTGGTGATGACCACCGGCACCGTGCACGTGCTGGTGTGAAACTTCTTCTTGGTTAGCCGAGCGCACGTCTTTAATCGTCGCTCTAAAAATAATACGTTGACCGGCCCATGGATGATTGCCATCCACCACTACTTTGCCATCCGCAATATTTGTCACCGTATATAAAATCACTTCACCGGTTTCATCTTCACCTTCGAATTGCGCACCTTCTTTTAAATTTTCTTGAGGGAAAGCTGAAGCAGGTTCAATTTGAACAAGCTCTGCATCGTATTCACCAAAAGCGTCCACGGGTTCTAACGCCAATTCAATCGTGTCGCCAATATTTTTTCCATGCATTGCTTCTTCCACTTTCGGAAAAATATTGTCATAGCCACCATGAAGATAAGCCACTGGCTGATCACTTGATTCTAAAACAACGCCATCGGCATCTTTAAGTTCGTAGGTCATCGTGACCACTGTGTTCATGGAGACTTGCATAAAAATTTCCTTCAAATGTTTTTTTAATATTTTATAGGGGATGAAAGGGCTAGGGTGTGACTTTTTAAAATTATTTTAATGGCCGTGATCGTGATCAAGGAGCGTATAAAAATTAGAAGGCGTGAGAATGGTTGGTTTTGCAACCTTCAATTGTTTGGGGTAATCTCGACTAAAATGAAGTCCGCGACTTTCATGTCGCGCAATAGCGGATTCCACAATAAGTTCTGCGACTTGTAATAAATTTCTTAATTCAATGAGGTTATGACTTACTTTAAAGTTGGTGTAAAACTCATGCACCTCATCACGTAACATGTGAATACGATGCAGTGCCCGTGATAAACGTTTATTGGTTCTCACAATGCCGACGTAATTCCACATGAAGCGACGTAACTCATTCCAGGTATGCGTAATCAGAATTTCTTCATCCGCATCGGTGACACGACTTTCATCCCAATGAGGTAAATCAAAACTTGATGATTCAATTTTTGAATGAAGAATATGTTTTGCGACCGCGTCACCAAACACTAAACATTCAAGAAGCGAATTACTTGCTAAACGATTCGCACCATGAAGTCCTGTATAAGCTGTTTCACCGATCGCATAAAGATGCGCTAAATCTGTTTGTCCTGATAAGTTAGTCATGACACCGCCACAACTATAGTGCGCCGCAGGCACCACCGGAATCCATTCTTTGGTGATGTCGATACCTAATTCTAAACAGCGTGCATAGATCGTCGGAAATTGTGACTTAATAAAGTCAGGAGATTTGTGTGAGATATCTAAATAGACACAATCGATGCCGCGCTTTTTCATTTCAAAGTCAATCGCACGCGCCACAATATCGCGAGACGCTAATTCACCTCTTTCGTCATATTCATCCATGAAGCGCGATCCGTCAGGAAGTTTTAGAAGGCCACCTTCGCCTCTCACGATTTCGGAGATTAAAAAAGATTTGGCTTTAGGGTGATAAAGGCAAGTCGGATGAAATTGAATGAATTCCATATTGGCTACCCTACATCCCGCACGCCATGCCATGGCTACACCATCGCCTGTACTCACATCAGGATTCGTTGTGTAGAGATAAACTTTACTGACCCCGCCTGCTGCAAGTATGGTTTCTTGAGAGGAGACTGTCATCACCTTGCCAGTTTTATTATTTAAAACATAAGCACCTAGGCACCGATTAGATTTAATCTTTTCAACCTTTAAAGATTTTTTTTCTGTGATGAGATCGACCGCAATATGGTTTTCTAGAATCTTAATATTAGGATGCGCTTTGACTTTTTCACTTAAGGTTTTTTGAATCGCTTTACCCGTTGCATCTCTTGCATGCACTACACGCCTATGACTATGCCCACCTTCTTTGGTGAGGTGGAATTGGTGCGTCGTTTCATCCCGGCTAAAGGGTACGTTTAAATCGGTAAGCCATTGAATAGCTTCTTTACCGTGAGATGCGACAAAGTGTGCGACCTTAGGATCTGTTAAACCACCCCCTACAAATTCGGTATCTTTGACATGGCTTTCGATCGAGTCATCCACTGACATGACAGCGGCCACGCCACCTTGCGCCCACTGGCTTGAGCTATCTAGAATCTCACGTTTGCTCACAATGAGTACTTTTTTATGGTCAGCGAGCTTTAAGGCTGAAGTGAGGCCGGCTAAACCGCTACCGATAATCAGTACATCACAACGTAACATTTTGTGTATTTTTCATGAACTAATTAAAAGAGAGGGCGTCAATCAACATATATATAGTATGTTTTAAGTTTTTTTGATTTTCTAGATTCATTCAGGGGTTTATTAAAAACGATGCCAAGACTTAACAATAACATAGAACAAACTAAATTATCACTCGTTCAAGATAGGCCTGCCGTGTATACTTCAGAGCATGTTGAATCATCGCCAGCCCATTCTGTGAGTGAAAAAATAGAAAATCCGAATCGTGCACTTGATCAAGTTTTGGTCGAAAGTGCGCAAAAGGGTGATAAGAAAGCCTTTGGACTTTTGGTTGAAAAATACCATAGAAAATTAGGCCGTATTCTCACGCGTATGGTGCGCGATCAAACTGAAATTGAAGATATTGTGCAAGAGACTTTTATCAAAGCTTACCGCGCTTTACCCAATTTTAGGGGTGATAGTGCTTTTTATACTTGGCTTTATCGTATTGGTATTAATACCGCAAAGAATCATTTAGTGGCGATGGGTAAGCGCCCGCGCAATATGACCGAATTTGAAAATGAAGACGGTGAGTTTGAAGAAACCCATCAAGTCGCAGAAGCTGATAATCCTGAGACGACACTCCTCACCAAAGAGATTGGCATTACAGTGAATACGGCGATTGAATCTTTACCGGAAGAATTAAAAGTCGCGATTACATTGCGTGAAATTGAAGGTTTAAGTTATGAAGAGATTGCAGAGATGATGGATTGTCCAATTGGCACAGTCCGCTCACGTATTTTTAGAGCACGTGAAACAATTGCGGAAAAACTAAAACCGCTATTGTCACAGAATAATAATAAACGTTGGTAGATCTAATTTTAAGGAAAAGTATTATGAAAGAAAAAATTTCAACACTCCTCGATGAAGAACTTGATCTTAAAGCAAGCAGTCAAGCTGTATCCCAGATTGTAAAAGATAAAGCTTTGCGCGAACGTTTTGAAACTTATCAATTAATTCGTGATTCTATGAGAAACGAATTAACGGATGCTACTTTTTCATCGCAATCTATTTTAGATGCTATTGATAAAGAGCCTATTCAAATTCAATTCAATAAAGATAAGAAGCTATCTGATGTGATTGCAATATCTCAATTAGATTGGATGTCATGGCCAGTGGCCGCTTCATTTATCGCGGTCCTCTTCGTGGGTGCGATGATCACGATGAATCCTCTCCATATAAAAACATCAAACGCTGTTGAAATTGCAGAAGATATTCCTAATGAATATATTGAAGCACATCAAATGTTAGCGCCGACGAATGTCGCGTTTTATGTTGAAACACCAGCTAAATAATTTTTTATGCAGCGATTAGTTCTTGTTTTACTAGCTTTTGTCCTAACTGTAAATGCACAATCTGCAGAAGATCCTTGGTTACAAATTGAAAAAGCATCACAAGCTGCTCGTCAATTAAGTTATAAAGGTATTTATGTTTATCAAAATAACCACGATAACCGTTCCATCGAGATTACGCATCTTAATAATGGCAGTGAAGAATTTGCTCGCATCGTAACGCTAGATGGTACGCCGCGGGAGATGCTATCAAGAGGCAATAATGTCGTCGTTTTTAATTCAAACAAAGAAAATGTACTTATCCAAAAAAGACAGAGCCAAAATCTTTTTCCCGCAATTTTGCCTCCAGATATCGATACCGTAAAAACTTCATACGGCTTAAAGTTTGGAGACCAAGAGCGCGTTAGCGGTCGTGAAGCACAAATTGTTTATCTCGATCCGCATGATGAATATCGCTATCTTTATAAGTTATGGCTTGATAAGGAATATGGTTTAGTTTTAAAAATGATGATTTTAGATCGCAATCAAAAAGTCATCGAGCAAGCAAGCTTTAATCAAGTCGCTTTAATTACGCCGCAAGATCTCAATTGGTTTAAGCCTAGTGTTGATACTAATAAAAAATACATCATGGATGAAACGCCTGAGAATAGAGTCTCGAATGAAAAATATTGTGTTATTAAAAATTTACCTAAAGGCTACAAAGAAGTAAGTCACGTGACGAGAACGATGGGCAATCAACCGCAGCTCGTGCATCAGTGGATTTTTTCAGATGGACTCTCCTTTGTATCTTTATTTGTGAATCCAATTCCTAAAGGTCAGAAGTCACGAATAGGCGAAACACAAGTAGGCTCATCCCATGTTTTTGCGAGAGTCATGAATGGAAATCAAATTATGATAGTAGGAGAAGTGCCACAAGCTACCATTCAAAAAATTTCAAATTCAATCCAAGATGTGAGAGCGCCTTAAATGATTGAAGAGCAAGCTATTGTCATTAAAGCGTCAAAAGAAAGCGTCACACTTGAGGTGGTGCGGAGTAAGCCATGTGGCCTATGTGGGCAGGTAAGAGGTTGTGGCAACTCCATCTGGGGTAAAATTTTTTCACATCAATCAGGTCACATTGAAACTAGAAATAATTTAAATGCGAAATTAGGCGATATCGTCATTTTAGGTATTGATGAAACCCTCATGCTTAAAAGCTCTCTTATGCTTTATGGTGTCCCACTTCTTTTAATGTTTCTTGGTATGGTTATCGCTAATAGCTTTGCAAAAGAAATGACAGAACTTTATACCCTTGTGGGTGCAGTATTAGGTTTATCTTTAGGCGTTGTGATGATTAAACGCGTCATCAACGAAAAGATGCAAATGTTTTACAATGAAGCGCAACTCATTAGTTTTAAATAATTTAATTTAAGGAATATATAGATCATGTTAAGACGTCTTTTTTATGTGTGCATATTTCAGTTAGTGTTGTTGACTGGATTAATAGCTAAAGAACTTCCAGACTTTACTGAGCTTGCAGAAAAGCAAAGCCCTGTGGTCGTTAATATCAGTTCCATTCAAAAAAATCGCCCTAATCAAATGATGCAAGGCTCGCCTGAAGATGAGCAGATGCAAGAATTTTTTAAACGTTTTGGTATCCCAGTTCC
>Ga0007852_1000633_pt1 | contig 10536 bp, 8 predicted proteins | sample CryBogCBH28Sep08_FD_71227 | JGI IMG/M metagenome (GOLD analysis project Ga0007852, IMG submission 71227) | Freshwater microbial communities from Crystal Bog, Wisconsin, USA - CBH28Sep08 | ecosystem: Environmental > Aquatic > Freshwater > Lake | place: Crystal Bog, Wisconsin, USA | collected...
CCAACGCCAACGCCTAGCGTTACCCCAACGCCTTCGCCAACACCTTCACCGACCCCTACGCCTTCACCAACTATGGCTGCACCGGCTAAGCCACAACCTCCGGTGCAGCTAGCAAGCGGATTAAGCGTGGGAGGCAATGGTTCTGCAAAACAAGTAGTGGGGATTCCGACCGCAAGCACGAGTGTCGCAACAACGACTCGAACCAGCTCACCAGTCGCGATTGTGTTGCCAAGTGTCACGAAAGGTTCCAAGGTAACTGCAACAATTAAGGCACCTAATGGTTCGACTATCAATCTCCCCACGACTACTGCCTCTGCCACGGGAGCGCTCAAACTTCCAAACGTAGCTTTTGCTAAACCGGGTACCTACACGATGACCGTCACCGTCGGAAAAACGAAGAAGATCGTCACAATCACGGTGCACTAGATGTCAGCATTTTCCAGTGCTAGCGTTCGAACGTGGAATCGCGATGGCAGGCTCGAGCACTTCGTGGCTAATACACGCCAAGAAGAGTTCTCCGATTGGCTTGCCGAACACGAAATTGCTTTAACCAAAGCGGCCAGAACAATTTGTTTTGATATCCAGAATGCCCCGGACATATTGCAAGAAGCGCTTGCAGATGTTTATCAACGCTGGAATAAAATTAAAGATCATGAAAATCTCGAGGCTTACACGATTCGAGTAATAATCAGTAAACATGCAGATCTCCGTCGAAAATTTGCCAGACGGAAATCAGAAAATGAAATTTCACTGGAACTCGTTGCATCAGTTTTGCAGTTAGCCGATGAGACCGAGAATATTGCCGAACGGTTATTGGTGCGCGCAGGTATTGCGGCACTATCACCAGCACAACGTGCAGTATTGCTCATGCATTATGAATATGGATACTCACTCAAAGAGATTGCTGGCCTTCTTAAAATTCCTCCTGGAACAGCTGCATCGCATTTGGCGAGAGGCCGTTCTGCCGTTTCGGAATACATTCAATTTGCACCAGAAATTCAGAGCCGAGCCGAATTGAAAAATAGTCAGGCAATTAGCCGAGGAACAGGGCGGGCTAATGCACCAGATAGCGAAACGAAAGAAGGTGAAGTAGGTGAGTAACTCACACCTAGATCCGCTTATCCGACGCGAATTTGAAGCGCTCGGAGTGAACATAGTTGCCAATGATGCGTTAGCAGAGATGGTGATTGAAAAAGTTCGCAAACGTAGAATTCGTGCGGCGTTTTTCGCGGCCTCTGCGGCAGCGGCAATTGTGGCGATTGTTGGCGTGGGCTACTTTGTGGGAACAAGTTCGATCTTTGGTTCAAAAAATATTGTTCAATCTAATTCCTATGTTCAGAGCTCTTCCATAAAAGGCGTTCTAGCTCTCCCTCAATTCGCGCGAATGCGGGTCACTCAGAGCACTGCATCTCACCACGCGATATTTACTTTCGACTTAACGATGGGAGAGGCCGTCGAGATCTTTACCCAACCTAAGGGAGCGCAGAGTGGATTTGTGGGGAACTTGAGCGTCTACTCCCTAGACAAATCCGGAAATCCAACTTTCATACAAAAGTTTCCGATTGGCCTAGGGACTGGACTCAATGAGTTTGGCGATATAAATAGAAACGGGCTATATCAGTTCCGCTACGACATAACTGATATGAGCTACCAGGGTGAGGTCGAGATTGGCTTTCTGTTAGGGCATCAGTAAATTAATAATTTGAATGTGAATTTACGTAGATATCACCCACGGCGGTGATATGTTTGATCTATGAAGGCAGCGAAGCCCGTTTCTGCGATTTTAACGATAGGCGTTTTAGTAGTTGCGCTAAGTGCGTGTGGAGTTTCTAAGCCAAAAGTCAATTACTATCAGGCTGATAAGCAAGCTATGTCCCAGGTACTTCCGGGATTACAAGGAACATATTCCGACATTGCCAAAGGAAAAATAACTTCGCAGGAAGTGATCGCTCTGCCTCCCAAAATAAATTTTGCCGCCTATGTAAATGTTGAATGCCTGAATGGAACGTGTACCGACACATATTCACAAAAATATCCGGAGCAATCGTATGTATTTACACCACCACTTGATACCTGTGAAATTATCGTCGGAACAGACCTTACAGATGTGGACTCTGCCAGTTTTGATCATTATTACAACGTGATGAGCACGGCTCGTTGGGGACTTATGAGCAACGGTCAAGCCATCGGACAGTTTTGCAGCTTCCCAATTGCTTCTCCAGCAATTTGGAATGTCAAAGATTTTGTAGCCTTCGATTCAGCGATGTGGGCCCAGGTAAAGAGTGTTTTTGGTGCTCAAGATGCGTCCGCTCCTGCATCAAGAGGATCAGAGGAATCCCTTAATGAACGTGTTGGTTCATAATTCATAATATTTATTACTTAACTAAACCTCTCAGAATCCAGTAGTAGAGTCGGTGCATGCTCACCCAGATCCTGAAGAAATATTGCGCGCCGTACAAAGGCCAAATCGCTCTGATCCTGTTGATGCTCTTGGTGCAGGCGATCGCATCGCTCTACCTTCCTAACCTCAATGCCGACCTCATCAACAATGGTGTCGCTAAAGGCAATGTCGGGTACATCTGGCACATCGGCGAGATTATGTTGGCTTCATCCGCTCTGGTTATGGGTGCTTCTATCTGGTTGGCATTCTTGGCTGCGAAAGTTTCGATGGCCTTTGGTCGCGATCTGCGTAAGGCAGTGTTCACGGCGGTTGAAGGATTTTCCGCACGTGAGCTCAATAAATTTGGCGCCCCATCGCTGATTACCCGTAACACTAACGATGTTCAACAGGTCCAACTTGTTCTTTTTATGGGCTTCACCATGATGATCGGCGCACCTATCACCGGTATCGGCGCCATTTTCATGGCGGTCCGTTCTAATGCGCATCTGTCGTTACTTCTTTTGATTGTTATTCCGGTGATGGCCATTTTGATCATGAGCCTGCTCCGCCGAATCGTTCCTGCATTCCGAGATATGCAGATCAAGATTGATCGCATCAACTTGGTATTGCGCGAACAAGTTGCTGGCGTGCGCGTGATCCGTGCATTCGTGAAAACCCGCCAAGAAGAAGCTCGCTTTGCAGATTCTTCTAGCGATCTCATGAAGACCAACCTTCGCGTCACCCGAACCTTTGCGATCATGTTCCCATCGCTCTCATTAATCTTGAACTTGTCGTCTGTTGCCGTGATTTGGTTTGGCGCGAAGTTGATTGACGCCAACAAACTCCCAATCGGAAACATGACGGCATTCTTGACCTACATCATGTTGATTTTGTCTTCAGTGATGATGGCCGTATTCATGACGCTGCAGATTCCGCGCGCAGCTGCTTGCGCCGAGCGCATTCAAGAAGTGCTCGATACTCCTTCTTCTGTTGTCGATACTTCAACACCAAAAAGCCCTGCTGTTCGCGCGGGAGTTGTGGAGTTCAAAGATGTTGAATTCCGCTACCCAGGTGCTGAAAGCCCAATTTTGACTGGGGTTTCCTTCAAAGCCGAACCAGGAAAGTTCACTGCGATCATCGGTTCAACTGGCTCAGGAAAAACCACGCTACTCAATTTGATCCCACGCTTTATTGATGTGACTGCGGGTTCGATTTCACTCGATGGCATCGATGTGCGCGAACAATCACTCGAATCGGTCTGGAGTGAAATTGGATTAGTTCCACAACGCTCCTTCTTATTTGGCGGAACGATTGCGGACAATCTTCGTTACGGCCGCGCTAACGCAACCGAAGAGGAGATGTGGCATGCACTCGAAATCGCACAAGCTAAGAACTTTGTTCAGGAAAATCCTGATGGTCTACAAGCACGGGTAGCGCAAGGTGGTACCAACTTCTCGGGCGGCCAACGCCAGCGACTTTCGATTGCGCGTGCGTTGGTGAAACAACCACAGATCTTGCTCTTTGATGATTCCTTCAGCGCGCTCGATTACACCACCGATGCACAGCTTCGTGCCGCGCTCCATGCCGAAGTCGGACACACAACTCTCATCGTCGTGGCCCAACGCGTTTCAACAATTTTGCATGCAGATCAGATCATTGTTCTTGATCAAGGCCACATTGTTGGAATCGGTACACATGCTGAATTAATGAAAGATTGCGCGACGTACCAAGAAATCGTCTTGTCACAACTCTCACCAGAGGAGGCAGCGTAATGAGTATGTCTCCAGGAACGCGTCCAGCAGGCGGCGGTCGTCCAGCAATGGCACCTGGCCGTGGTGGACCAATGATGGGTATGACTGGCCCAGCTGCTAAATCAAAAGACTTCAAGGGTTCGCTCAAGCGCCTGCTCCGTGAAATCGGTGAAGAGCGCAAGACTCTCTATTTAGTCTTTGTATTAATTAGCACCGCGGTAACAATTGGTTCGTTTGGACCAAAGATCCTCGGTCACGCAACCAACGATATTTTCTACGGCTACCTCGGCCGCAAGCTTCCAGCGGGAGTGAGCAAGGCCCAAGCTGTTGCTGGGCTACGTGCCCGGGGCCAAGGAACTCTCGCCGATGTGCTCCAAAAGAGCGGTGTTGTTCCTGGCAAGGGCATCGATTTCACTGCAGTGGCGCACTGGATTTTCCTTGCAATCGCGCTCTATGCCGTCTCTTCACTCTTCCTTTGGCTGCAGCAATACCTCATGGCCGGCGTCACTCAGAAGACTGTCTTCCGTTTGCGCCGCTTGGCCGAAGAGAAGATTGGTCGTCTGCCGCTGAGCTATTTCGACACCACCTCGCGCGGTGATCTGCTTTCACGCGTGACTAACGATGTCGACAACATCTCGACATCAATGCAGCAAGGCTTGTCACAGATCCTTAACTCGGTGCTGACTGTTGTTTCGGTTCTTGCCATGATGGTCTGGATTAGTCCACTCCTTGCCCTTATTTCTCTGATCGCTATTCCTCTTTCAATGTTTGCTTCAGTCAAAATCGCTAAAGCATCCCAGAAGCAATTTATTGCGCAATGGGATTGGACTGGAAAACTCAACGGCCATGTCGAAGAGATGCACACCGGTCATGCACTCGTAAAGGTTTTTGGTCGTCGCAAGCAAGCCATTGAAGATTTCAGCGTTCTCAATGAAAAGCTCTACGGCTCGTCATTCAACGCCCAATTTATGTCAGGAATTATTCAGCCAACTACTCAACTGATCTCTAACTTGATCTATGTGGGTATTTCGGTACTTGGTGGCTATCGAGTCGCTACCGGCACCATGTCACTCGGTGATGTGCAGGCCTTTATTCAGTACTCACGCCAATTCGGTATGCCACTTGCCCAAATCGCTGGTTTGATGAACACGGTTCAATCGGGTGTTGCTTCAGCGGAACGATTATTTGAACTTCTTGACGCGCCAGAAGAAGAGCCAGATAAGGCGGATTCAACTCCACTAGGTCGCGCAACTGGCGCCATTGAATTTAAAAACGTTTCCTTTAGATACGTTGCTGACACGCCCTTGATTGAGAACTTCAATCTCAGCGTCAAGCCTGGTCAGACAATCGCAATTGTGGGACCAACCGGCGCTGGCAAAACCACTCTCGTTAACTTGATCATGCGTTTCTACGAGATCAATGGCGGCGCAATCACTCTCGATGGAATCAACACCCGAGAAATTTCGCGCGATGATCTGCGCCGTCAGTTCGGCATGGTTTTGCAGGACACCTGGTTGTTCACCGGAAGCATGCGAGAGAACATCGCCTTCGGCTCGCCTGACCCAGACCACCAGAAGGTGGAAGCCGCAGCAAAGGCCGCAAATATCGACCACTTCCTGCGCGCATTGCCACAGGGCTATGACTCGTTGCTCACCGACGATAACGCCACCGTTTCCAACGGTGAGCGCCAACTGCTCACTATTGCACGTGCATTCATGGCAGACCCTGCCATCTTGATTTTGGACGAGGCGACCTCTTCGGTCGATACCCGTACCGAAGTCTTGGTGCAGCAAGCTATGGCAAAACTCCGCAGCGGACGCACCTCATTTGTGATCGCTCACCGTCTGTCAACGATCCGCGATGCGGATGTGATCTTGGTGATGGATAAAGGCTCGCTTGTTGAACAGGGTAACCATGAAGAACTCATGGCCGCCAAGGGCTTCTATTACAATCTCTATGCAAGTCAGTTCTCAGCCGCGATTGAGTAACGCTCTTTCGTAGCAAGAACCACAAACAACGATAGGAATTGCCCTGTATAAAGGTTTAAAAGTCGCTGTAGTTGTCCCTGCGTATAAAGAAGAGGCGCAGATCGAGGCAACGATAGTGGGCATCCCGGAATTTGTTGACTTGATTGTTGTGATCGACGATGCGAGCCCAGATAACACCTATCAAAAAGTTGTCGACCTACAAGAAGAGTTAGGTGCAGCAGCTAATCGCCTTATGGTTGCCCGCCTGCCGAAGAATCGCGGCGTCGGTGGCGCCATTATTCATGGCCACAAAATTGCGCTCGCAGAATCATGCGATATTTCTGTTGTTATGGCCGGTGATAACCAGATGGATCCGGAGTATTTGCCGGCGCTCCTTGATCCCATCGTTTCAGGCAGCGCAGATTTCACCAAAGGCAATCGCTTTTATTCCGCCGATGCGCTTAAAGGAATGCCTAAGTATCGAGTCATTGGTAATGCCAGTTTAAGTTTCCTCACCAAGTTGGCATCCGGATACTGGCATATCTTCGATCCACAAAATGGCTACACCGCAATCATGGCAACAGCGCTGAAAAAGATTCCGCTAGATAAAGTGGAAGAGCGTTACGACTTTGAAAACGATCTGTTGATCTGGCTTTCTACAACTGGCGCACGGGTCGTTGATGTGAATATTCCCGCGCGCTATGGCACCGAAACCTCAACAATTGCGCTTGGGCCATTTATCGTGCACGTATTGCGCACACTTGGCCGTGGCCATATCCGACGCATCTGGTGGAAAATGAGCGGCAAAACTAAGGCGATATCGGCCCAATGAAAGAGCTCGCCCCTAGCCGCAAGCGGATCTATAGGCTCTATTTACCGCTGACAATTCTGTTGGCGCTACAAAGCTTCTGGCGGTTGGGATTATTTGCCCATCGCAAAGCTTCGACAAGCGCGCTTTTTGGAATGTATCAAGGTTTCCCTGGGCGCAACGGCGACCATATGTATTACACAAGCATGGCGATGCAATATGCAGGCAAGAGCCTGAATCAATCGTTGGCTCTCGTTGGCCAAACTTTTAAAGATTATCCGCTCACCACCGACCATTTGTTGACTGGGTATTTAGACCCGGGATTTGCACCACTTATTTATCCGCGCCAAGTTCTCACACAGATTCTTTCGTGGGGGTATCGCCTCTTTGGTTCTGCAGGTTTTGGTGTTTCGACTCTGCTGATGGGAATTGCAACGCTCGCACTTCTCATTCGTTGGAGCTATCGCGAATGGGGAAGCGCCGCCGCATGGTTCACCCTTGCCTTTGCGCTGGGAAGCACCACATTTGTTTGGTACTCATCCGGTCTCTTTATTGAATCACCGCTGCTCTTGATAGAAGCAGCGTGGCTTTATTCGTTACCAATCTCTCGACATTTCGTGGCGCATCGCTATTGGAATTTTGTCAGCGCCTTATTGATTGTTGCGATGGCCTTCACTCGCCAATCGCCGCTGCTACCAATCGCGATCCTGGGTGGTGGCTACCTAGCTGCGTTGCTTCGAACTCGAAAAGTTATAAACGAGTGGTTTGCGCAAGCAATGGTCGGTTCAATCACGGCAGTCGCTGCATATTTTGTGGTGAACATCTGGGCGCCGTATTCACCAGTTGGCTTGAATAAATCTCATCACCCGTCATTGATTGCTGGCGCCAAATATTTACTGCACTTCATTGGCAGTGACCCCGTCATCTTTATTGTGCTCTTCCTTGCGGTCGTTGCATCGCGAAAGCTGCTCTCTAAGACCTTGAGTTGGATTGCGCTGGGTGTCTTTCTCTCGTGCTTGATCAATGTATATCTAGCCACGGGCGAATATCGCTACTGGATTCCGCTCGCCATCTTCATCCTGCCTCTAGCTGGTTACGGCGCCGCAGAGCGGTTGCAGGTGATCGAAGCCCCTCGAGTCAAAGCCCCGAAGCCATATTTGGCTCTCTATCTGGTTCTCTTCGTCTCTCTCTTGGTCGGCTTAGGAAGCATGCTCTTCTACGCAAAGAGCGATGGCAGAGCGCTCGCTACGAGCCCTGTGAGCGCTCTTTATCCGGAGTCCACAGTCAGTGGCTCGATCGATTGCTACGGCCCCGAGGCCCGCGTTTATTTGGTGCAGAACGGCCACAAGATGGCAGCGATTGATGGCACTGCCATGTCAGCTAACCCAGGGATGGCGAACCAACTCGGTGGGATTGGCCATGGATTTACCTACGACCGGTTGGCGAATTTCGCTGCCCAATGTGTGGCTCTGAGCAGCCGCTAGGTTGTAAAGTCCGCGCTGTATCTGTTCACCTTTTAGCCTCTTCGGATGCCCTCTCAAATCGGAGGTCTTTATTCATGGCAAGTTCCCACAAGCACGCAAACCACGAACACAAACTCGCACCCAATGTTTTGGGTCTCTTCGAGTCTGCTGTTATGGGTGTTGCCGGCTCTGCACCCGCGTACTCGATCGCAGCAACAACCGCTGGATTGATTGCCGCAGTTGGATTAGCTGGCCCAGCATCACTTCTTTATTGCGGTATCGCAATGTTTGGAATTGTATTTGCATTTAACTATCTAGGTCGCACCGAATCAAACGCTGGTGCAACCTATGCATGGGTTCGTCGTGGTCTACATCCAGCACTTGGTTACATCGCTGGTTGGTCACTGCTTATGTGTTCTTCCATTTTCATGGTGGCAGCTACCTTGCCAGCAGGTTCTTCATTTTTGGGACTTTTCTCCGAGAAACTCTCTAACTCCAAGGGCTGGGTAACACTCTACGGAACAGTCTTCTTCTTGCTCATGGTTGCTGCAGTTGCATTTGGTGTCACCATCACTGCACGCGTTCAAGTAATCATGTCCACCATCGAAGTCGGCTTGTTGCTCCTCTTCGGATTGCTCGCAATTTTCCATGCACACCCAGTGAACAAGTTCTCATGGCACTGGTTCGCATGGTCTAACCCATTTGGAACGAAGTCAGTCTTCTTCGCTGGCGCGCTCCTTGCAGCGTTCTACTACTGGGGTTGGGATGTAACAGCGAACCTCAACGAAGAGACAAAGGGTTCACGTAAGACTCCTGGTCAAGGCGCGATCATTGGAATGATCGTCACCTTCCTACTCTTTGAAGTATTCACAGTCGGTTCAAACATGGTTCTCACCAGCAAGCAAGTGAGCGATAACTCCGCAAATGTGCTTGGCGTGCTTGGTCAGGAAGTCTGGAAGGGTAACGGCGGCAAGCTCCTTGTCGTTGCAGTCTTGCTCTCGACCGTGGCTACTCTTGAGACCCAGTTGATCCAAGTTACTCGCACCATGTTCTCAATGGGCCGCGACGGAACTTTGTACAAGAAGTTTGGCCGCGTTCACAACAAGTACCAGACACCAGTCTTCGCTACCCTCACCATCACAGTGGTCGGTATCGGCTTGTTCATCGGTTCACAGTTCATCGGTTCCATCGGAACCATCATGGGCGACGCTATTTCAGCGATTGGTCTACAGATTTCGATCTACTACGCCTTCGCTGGTTTCGCGGTGGTTGTTCTCTTCCGTAAAGAGATCTTCCGCAAGCCTAAGAACTTCTTGCTGATGGGTCTCTGGCCGCTACTTGGTGGCGTCTTTATGACAATCATGTTCTTCAAGGTTCTTCCAACCTTGAACACCACAACCAAGTGGATTGGACTCGGTTCGATCGCGCTCGGCTTGTTGCCAATGATTTGGTACTGGTCACAAGGTCACGTCTACTTCAAGCTTCCTACCAAGGAAGAGCGCATCGCGGTTCTTGAAGAGATTGAAGAGATGCTCTAACCAGCCTCAGCACGATCTCACAGCTTTACCTCCCACACTTTGCGGTGTGAAGAGCAGATAATGGCGGCATGAAAAGAATTATTTTCAGCGCCGCCATTGTCATGTCGACTCTCGGCTTGGTCGCTACCCAAGCGCCTAGCGCGCTAGCCGCAACACCACGGCTCGGAAGCGTGGCCTCCACCCAAGTCGGTCTTGATCAGAAAACAGTCACGCTGACGCCACCAACCTCTAACTCTCCTGGCTCATGGGTCGTCACACTTGCAGATCCAACGATTGCATCGGTTAATGGATTAACTCTTACGTTGCTCAAAGCGGGCTCCACTCAGATGACCTTCACTCAACAACCTTCCGGAACCTTCACCAGCAATTCGCGGATGGCGGTTCTGGTTGTCACACCCGGAACTCCAGTGCTTGGAACGTGGAGCTTGCCTAGCGTCACTCTTGCTAGCGGTAGCGACAAGATCACACCACCGACTTCGTCCTCTAATGGACTCTGGTCATATTCACTTTCTAACAACACAATCGCAGGACATCAGATCGCAACGCTCTCCGGTTCAACCCTGACTCTGCTCGATGCCGGCACCATCACATTGAACGCAACTCAATTTGCTACCAATGATTGGAAGAGT
>Ga0007852_1000636_pt1 | contig 10488 bp, 16 predicted proteins | sample CryBogCBH28Sep08_FD_71227 | JGI IMG/M metagenome (GOLD analysis project Ga0007852, IMG submission 71227) | Freshwater microbial communities from Crystal Bog, Wisconsin, USA - CBH28Sep08 | ecosystem: Environmental > Aquatic > Freshwater > Lake | place: Crystal Bog, Wisconsin, USA | collected...
TTCTATTGGTATTGAATAGGCAAATTGTTCGCTAATAAGAATTTCTTCAACAGTTATTAAAGCACATTTCTTTGCAGTAGGTAAATAGATAACTGAATAGTCCGACATCTTAATACGTTTCATATTAAGAAAGGTATCAACTAAATGTATTGCTTTTTCCTTCGGTGTCATTAGTTAATGGTTTACTGTATTTGTAATCGTTTTTAGCTACCCTTACTATTTCTGCTTGTTCGGCTTCTTTCATAGCTACTTGTTTTGCCAAAAAGTTTATTGCACAAATATCATCCAATTTGTACTCATAATTGCCTACCATAAAATCATCAAGTTCTTCAATGCTAATATTCAATTCTTTAGCAAACTGGTGGGCATCTAAACCACTTCTTTTTCTTAGGTTTTCTAAATTGCTTCTAATGCCTACTACCAACTCTAAATAAACCCAATCAGCACCATTAATTTCTTTAAGGAATGCACCAACTTTTTTGTGTCCATTTTTATAATTTGTTAATAAATTGGGCAGTATAGACATACCGCCCTCTGATTCTTGCTTGACAATATGAAAAAAACTTATTCAATTAACTTTATTGTTATCATTTCGATATTCGTATTAGATGAAATTGATACACTATAAGCAGTTAGTATTTTCTTTATTGATTCAATCTTTGAATAAATCAATATGGCTGGGCAAAAGAAACTAATGTACTTTATAGTATCAGTTACAGTTTCAGTACCATAACAAATTCCATCTAACCCACTTGATTTTAATACATGACCAATCTCTTTATATGTATTATTCATATTTTGCAAATATAGACTTTAATTTATAATAACAAATAATTTGTTTATGTTTTATTAAAACGGAAATGTTATTTTAATTTCCATTCTAAAAAGGAAGGTCATCAACTGGCTCTGAATGCCCTTGATAAATAGCATCTACTTCCGCACTTCTTACTGGCTCTGGTGATTGAGTAGTTGCGGCTGGTTGTTGGGCTACTGGTGCAGCACCGTTTGCTTGACCAGAACTTAATAACTCTACTCTCAATGCCTTTACAGTTAATTGTGCCGCCTTAGCACCATTCTTATCATCGTACATACGAACATCTACACTACCAATTACTGTCAGTTGCGTACCCTTCTTGATATATGCAGCTATTGCTGTTCTATCGGTGAAATACGAAACCGCAAACCATTGGGTTTTTTCAACTACTACACCAGCAGCATTCTTGTATTTTTCGCTGTGTGCTACATTGAAGTTAATTACTTGACTGTTACCAACAGTACTAATAGTTGCATCGCTGCCAACTCTCCCAGTTAAAATGAAATGATTCATTTGTTTTTGTTTTATGTGAATTAATAATTTGTTTATTTTTCCTAAAAGATATTAAAAACATCTCCATTTTCATCTACCACTACATCTTTGTTCGGTTTATCAGCAGCCCAGAAATCAATACCTAATGTGTCAAGCATTACTTGTATAACATCAACACCGTTCACAATAAATCTTCTTGTTTCCCAGTTATATTCTATTGAAGTAAATCCTTTTCTACCCACACTTTTCTTTTTAATCTTCTTAGAATAAAAATCAGCAGTCGGATTCTTTGGGTCTGTTTGTGCAAATGGTCTATGGTAAACAAGAATATTATACATCTTGTTATTCCACATTGCACCATCGTTAATATCAAATACATCTGGACATTGATAGTTACCAGTCTTATCTTTTTCCATTTTAGTTGGGTGTGCTATTATCCAACCGTACACATCATTCTTTTGGTAGAACCTTGTAAAGTCAGATAAAAGAGTTTCCAAATACTTATCAGTCCTACCACCAAATCCTTGATAGTTATTTGTCATTTGATTAAAAGGGTCGATAATACAAAAATCAATCTTTTCTTGAATAATCAATTCAAGAAACTTTTCCTTTATATATTCTGGCGTTGGTGATAGCATTTCAGCTGCTATATAAAATATAAACTTTGAAACAAAGTCATAGGCAGCTTCATAAACTGCATCACTTGGTCTATTAGGATTATTAGGATTACACTCGCATCCTAAAAGCATTTCTACATAATCATGGAAGTATTCTTCGGCAGGTGTATCTTCTGGTGAAAATGTTGCTACCTTTTCTTTGTATAGCAGCATCCTACAAAGCATATAAAATTTCTTGAATGCACTTTTACCATAATTACCTATACCAGTTAATAAAGTTGGTTCGCCCCTCTTTGGCTTGAACAGATAATCTAATTCTACTATGCCAATACCTTTAACTTGCTGGAATCCATTCTTATTAATATTGATAGCTTTGTCCTTCACATCAATACCATACACAACATCTTCTACTCTATATTGATTGCCACTTTCATCTTTGAACTCATTTTTTACATCAATCTCATAAGTTGATACTTTATCAACTAATTTCTCTCTTTCAAAAACAGCAGTACCAAATTTAGCCCTACTACTTCTATATGCACTCTTTATAGCAGCTGTCATTTCTGACATAGTGAAATCATTACTAACAGCATATTGAGAATTTATTAATGATAAAGCAGTACTTTCTTCAATTCCAAATCTTGAACAAGCAGATGCTAATTTGAATATGTACAAATTTCTTTCTCCAGTAACAAAAGCATCGTTCCTATTATTGAGCCACTTTAAAATATTTTTGAAATTGTGTTCATCGCTAACATTTATATTTTGTAAAACTGTTTGCTTTTCATAAACCTTTACTTTCTTAAAAACTTTTGCAGCTTCATTAATGTATATCTCTGGGTCTGAACTTTCATAACAAACTCTGGAAACATTGATACCAGATTTATCAATATCTGGGAACACATCTTGAAGGGCTTGAAAATGTTCCCTATGTTTTTTAGTGTCGGCTATCCTTATTAGTGCTTTCAATCCATTGCCGCTGGGTGATACCCAACAAGCATAAACATAATCTAAATTTATTATTTCATCTTGTCTTTCTCTAAGGTCTGCTACATCATCAAAATCCAGAACAATAAAACCACTATGTTCAATTAGCTGTTCATCTTTTCTTTCCGAGCCAAATTTTCCCGAAAAACACACACTCGGTAAATTTGCCTTTAAACGGCTACTTTTCCCCTTGTCAATAGTTTCCCTTATCTCTGCAATTTGAGAGCCGCTATGCCCCCTCAAAATTCGATTTAGGGCTTCTTTAACCGTAATGTAGTAAGGTTCTTTGCTAAATATGTTTTTGTAGATGGTGCAAATCATAAAATTAAATTAAGCTGTTCCCCAGTCTTTGTTGGGCTAATTTGTAGTTTTCAAAATCTTTATCAACCCCTGAATTTATCGGCTGAACAATTGCGTTCTTGCCACTTCCAAAAATCGGTTTCAAATACTGCATGGAATTTTTGAATTTTGACTTCCAATTTTTAATCGGGTTATTGTTGCCATCTTTCCACCCATTTTCTACCCACGATTCGTATTTCGCTTTTACCGAATATTCGTAATCCGAAAAATTTTTATTCAGACTCTCAAATTCCAATTTTGCAAATTCACAAAAATTTTCAACGGATGGAATATCCTTTTCTCTTTTTTCCTTTTTTTCTTTTTCCCCTACAACCCCTATATCTTTTTTTTCTTTATTCTCAATACCTATAATTTCATTTACATTTACATTTTCCATATGATAGGTCATATGACCACCCATATGACCACCCTTTTTTTCATCATTTTTAGTGTATTGATTCTTACCACTTCTGTTGTTAGAACGAGATGCAGTATAGCTTTTACGCTTTTCTTGCTCTTTCTCCAACCTCTCATTGTACCAGTCGCCATTTTCGTCTTTTTGGAACTTATCCTTAATCCTACCAAAAATTTGACCTACCGCTTGACCAATCATATCATTGGTCATATGACCTCGATTAAATTGCATCATAAGCAACTCCATATATGCACCTTTTTCCTCTAAAGTCATTCCCATAGTGCCACCAATCCAGTCGTTTGGATAGAATAAAAATGCTGGGTCTTTCATAAATTAAATAATTTGTTTATACTTAGATGGCAATTGTATTTTTAAAAAATCACATAATTGTTGTCTATAATCTATATTCTCTTTTCCTTTACTTGAATTACATCTTGCACATAAAGGTTGTAAATTAGTTATATGATTGCTACCACCTTGATATAAAGGAATTATGTGGTCTTTTTCTACGTTAACTAATTTGCTTTCGCCAAAACATTTACAGCAAGTATTTCTAAAAAAAACTTTCATCTCCAGCCATTCTGATTTTGAATGAGTACTTTTTTCGTTAGCTAATCTGATACGTTCACTCCTTATTTGGTGGTATGATTTATTGGTGTTCATAATTTTAAAAATATAACCCCATTTGTAGGTCGGTGCTGTTGATAAGGCATTAAACTACTTGATGTACAAAGTAATTGACACCAACCCACTAATGGGGTCGCCAATGAAATAATATTTTTTTTTTGATTGTCGTACATCATAAAGTGAATTGGATTATCAGCCCAACGAAGCACAAAGTTATATGGATATTTTTCAAAGTAACAAAAAATATATTTATTTTACCAAAAATAATTTGTTTATAAGTTATAAACTATATATTTGCAATATGATAAATGAAAAATTGATTCTTTTACTTGATAATATGATTGCTAATTGTGATATAGCAATAAATATGCTCAATAGATAATTTATATTTTATTAATGAATAGCACAATAAAGCCAAAAAAGAAACATTTAAGTTGTGGGCATTACGATTACAGTTTTTCAAAAGGTAGATGTAAGTCTTGTGCATCAATTAATTACACACCTATTAAAAGGGTTTCTGATAAAAGAATGGAAGAAGAATTTAGCAATGATAATAGAAGTAGTCTAATTGCTGATTTGGATAGGATAGTTAGTTTGTATGTACGAATTAAAGATGCAGACCCTAAAGGATATAATGATTGTTTTACTTGCAATGATAGGTTACATTATAAACAATTAACTAATGGTCATTTTATTCAGCGTTCTGAAAGTGGTTTAAGATTCGATGTAATTCACAATTGCCGACCACAATGTTATAAATGCAACAATTTACACGAAACGAATACAAAGCCTTTTGCTGACAAACTGGAAGCCGAACAAGCTGGTATAGTTGATTACTTAATTGAACAGTCCAGACAAATAACAAAACTATCTATAAGCGATTTAAAAGAACTAAGAATTGCTATGCAAGAAAAACTAAGAATTGCTTTATCAAAACTAAAATAAAAATAAATGGAAGAATTGAAAAAATTAATGATTGAAAGTATTGAAAATGTATTAATGACAGTTGATACACAAATGATGCAAAACTTCATTATTATTGGTAAAAAACCAGATTTTACAGAAAATACTATGGTATCTGCTACTAACATTTTTGCAAGTGTAGTATTTGACAAAATGATAGAAATACAAGATGATGAAAATATGGATGATGAAGATAGAATTAAAATGACACAAAAGTTTGTACAAGATTTAGATAAATTACTATTTACCTATTGTGGTATAAAAAGAGAAGAAAAACAAAAAATTAACTAATTGAAAGCTAAAAGATGAAGGGTTAAATGTCAAATTTCTTTACGATTAAAGTGTAAAAACTAAAGTGTAAAGTTATTTAAAAACCGATGGTTAGTTTCATAAGTTTTGGTAGTATGGCTTGTTAATTTGTATTCGGCTGTGTAGCCTCCAAATATTTTTAAAAATAATTTAATTACAGTACGATTTAGTTCTACTTTGCCGAGATTAAGCCTCGTATGAATAAAGTTGTTTAAAGACCCTAATAGGTTATAGACTTTATAAATATCGCCTATATGGTGGTGGGGTGCTGTAATTAATTTTTGAAAGGGGGTATTGTTGGAAATGGAGTAGTAATGAAATAACAGCCGACAGTTGCAAATGTTGTGAAGCATATTAGTAATTACATTGATACCATACAAGTTCGACTCTTGTACCTCCACTAAGTTTTGGTCATGTTTCCTGAACATTCATTTGACGAAATGAACGTTAGTTCCTCGATAAACTTGATGCGCTGATATACCGCATATAGTGTATCAAACTTTTAAATTTAATTTTATGTTAGAGCAAATATTTGAATGGTATTCCGAAGAAGAATTTCTTAAAGCCGATGATTTTGATGAAGCAGTAATCGGAGTAGATGATAATTCAATGCGATTAATTTATTCAGTATCTAAGTGCATAGAAATATTGAAAAGAGATATGACTGAAGAAGAAGCTATTGAGCATTTTGATTTTAATGTCAAAGGAGCTTATGTTGAAGAAAAACCCCTATTTGGTGCGTAGATAACTTATAAAATATGAAAGAAATAAATTTAAACAAACAGGAAAACATTTCATTTTTACTTTATCCTGATAATCAACCTCATGTTAATGTAAGCAATGTAAATGAAGGTGACGAGGTAAAAGTAATATGTAGTATTACAAGTAGTTTATCTATGATGCAATTATTGGAATGCAGTAATGCTTTAGATAATTTGTTTGCAAAAAAGAAAATACTTTATATACCATACTTAATGGCTGCAAGATTCGATAGATTAATGCAGCATGGCGATAGCATAGATTTGAAAGTAGTATCTGATTTAATAAACTATTGTAAATTTGAAAAGGTTTATTTGTTAGATGTTCATTCAGATGTTTCTACAATGCTTATTAATAATTCTGTAAACATAACTAATGAATTATTAGTAAAAGAGTTTAAAGAAGATAATGCAGTATTGATATGTCCTGATGCAGGAGCTGTTAAAAAAGTAGCAAAATATTTTGAGTGGAATAAAAATATTACAGATATAGTTTACTGTAATAAAAGCAGAGATTTGAGTAATGGTAACTTGACATTAAATGTCCTTAATCCCGAAAAGTGTGAGGGTAGAAATTGTGTAATTATAGATGATTTATGCGATGGTGGTGGTACTTTTTTAGCAATAGCTTCTCAAATAAAACCAAAGAACTTAACATTAATAGTTACGCATGGCGTATTTTCAAAAGGTACAAAATTATTTGAAGGTGAATTTAATAGCATTATTACTACAAATAGTTATAATCATACATACGATAGTAAAATAGTTAAAACAATAAATATAAATTAAAATGAAAATTAATCCATTGTTATTAGTAGATTTCTACAAAATACATCATAATAAGATGTATCCCGAAAATATGACATTTCTTTATTCTAATTTCACTCCAAGAAAAAGTAGAATAGAAGGAATTGATAGTGTAGTTGTTTTTGGTATTCAGCATTTTATAAAAGAGTATCTTATAAATTCTTTTAATGAAAACTTTTTCCAAGTATCTAAAAGTGATATTATAGAAGAATATAAGAGGCATTGTCAAGTAGATACAAAACATATTGAAGACTTACATGATTTAGGTTATTTGCCGATAAGAATTAAATCTTTAGAAGAGGGGTCATTATGCCCAATAGGAGTTCCATTACTTACGATATTTTGTACTAAAACTAATTTTGGTTGGTTAGTTAATTATTTAGAAACTTTGTTATCTTGCTCTTTATGGCAGCCTATAACATCTGCTACAATAGCTTATAAATATAAAAATATACTTAATAAGTACGCATTAGAAACAACAGGAAACGCAGAAGGTGTTCAATGGCAAGGACATGACTTTAGTATGAGAGGAATGTCAAGCCCCGAAAGTGCTATATTAAGTGCAATGGGTCATTTGATTTCATTTACAGGAACAGATACAATTCCTGCTATTTATCAGTTAGAAAAGTCTTACAATGCTAAAGGTTTAATAGGTGCGAGCGTTCCTGCTACTGAACATTCTGTAATGTGCATGGGAGAAAAAGAATCTGAAGTAGAAACATTTAGACGATTACTAAATTTATACCCTAATGGTATATTGTCGGTTGTTTCTGACACATGGGATTTATGGAAAGTGTTAACTGAATATTTACCTATACTAAAAGAAGAAATTTTATCAAGAGATGGCAAGTTAGTTATTAGACCCGATTCGGGCGACCCTGTTGATATTATTTGTGGTTTAAATTCTGATATAAATTGGAATAAAGATGAAGAATGGAATAAATTACCTAAAACAAAGGGAGTTATAGAGATTCTTTGGGATGTATTTGGAGGAACTATTAACGAGAATGGTTACAAAGTATTAGATAGTCATATTGGTGCTATTTATGGAGATAGTATAACTATTGATAGAGCTATACAAATATGTGAAAGATTGAAGTATAAAGGTTTTGCTTCTACTAATATAGTTTTAGGTATTGGTTCTTATACTTACCAATATAACACAAGAGATACATTTGGGTTTGCAATGAAAGCTACTTATGGCGAAGTAGATGGTATTGGTAGAGAAATATTTAAAGACCCTATTACTGACGATGGAACAAAGAGGAGTAAAAAAGGGTTACTGCAAGTAATTAAAGATACTAATGGAAATATTATTTGCTTAGACCAACAGAATGAAGAACAGGAAAAGTTAGGATTACTTAAAACTGTATTCTTAAATGGTCAACTATGCGAAGAATATAACCTATCTCAAGTAAGATATAATTTAAATAAATAACGCACCTATTCAGATAAATACAGTAAATAAAAAAAACAAGTTATGAATATTATATATTGGGTACTGCTATTATATATTTGTTATAAAATAATGGCAAGTATGGACATTTCAAAATTTTCAAAGTTTTTCATATTTATGATTATTGCTTTATTCCCCATAGGAATATCATTTATCCTATTTAATATAAAGCCTTTAAATGATTTTGAAATAATAAAGTTGTTTTATCCCAAATCATTAATTGTAGTATGCGTATTTTATACTGTTATTGTTCTATCAGTTAAATTGTTTTCATATATTTTGGTAGATAATATTTTTCAAAGCATAAAAACTAATGTATTTAATTTAGAATGGGATACTTTATTGTATATTTCAATAATAGATATGCTTATTTATTCTATTATTCCTATTGCTATAACTAAAATTCAAGGAGGCACTATAATTAATTTATTTTGGAATACTTTTTTTGTGTATCTATTCTCAATATTTATTATAGTATCCTTGTTAATTAGAAAGATTAAATTATAGAAAGCACTTATTTACTGTATTTATCTGAATAGGTGCGATGATTTATATTATTCACTTACATCAGCATTAAATGAAAGAAATAAACTTATGAATAAACTTATATCATTAAATAATGGAACAAGAAAAGAAGCAAATAGCAATATGCCGTAATACCGAAAACGACCATGTTTGGGAATGGCTTGGGGATATGAAATTTCGTGATTTAACTATTGGAAATTCATTTATAGTGCAAGATATTGAACGTGCAAGACGAGTAATTAAAATAAGCCCTTATGCTACTAAAATACTAAATGAATATCCTAATTTAAGAGAACTTATTATAAAGCTACATTTAAAATTTGGTGAAATAAAAATACTCTCAAAAAACAATGAACAAAAAAATGATGGAAACAAAGTTTGACCACTTATATAGTGCTGAATACATTGTTTACGATTTGTCAATATCGGATTTGAAAACAAGACTAAAAAAAGGAAGAGTATTTACATCAGCGTTTAAAGCATCTGGCTATTTAGGTTGTAGGTTAAAGACAGTTTTGGATAACTGTAAACCAAAGAAAAGAATAAAGGGTGTAGATGGTAAGTTTTACGCAGTAAGAATTTATAAAAAAGAAAAAAATGGGTAGAGATAGAATTACCGAAAAAGAAGCAATTGCATTATTACATTATACAACAGTATCAGCACTACTTATTAATTTAATGGAAGAACTTCGCAACACAACAGTTTATAAACATGAACTTAAATTGCGTATCAAACAAACTAATGCCTTAATAGATAAAGAGAAAGATGATATACTGACATTGTTCGATGTTTGTGAAGAAGAATTTGATGCACTTATTGAAAACGTTACTCAATTGACAAAACCGATTGTTCAAGGCGTAAGACCAGAGAACTGGCAAATGTTGTCATATATCCATAAGTATTTGCTGGAAGATAATAAAGAAGCCATAGAAGAAATACAAACTGTTATTAGTAAACACAACAAAAAATAAAGCACATGGAAAAGTTATTTTATTTAGATTTAGAAACTACTGGTACAATGTACTGGCGTAATGGTATTCACCAGATTTCTGGATTAATAGAAATTGATGGAGAAGTAAAAGAAGAATTTGATTTTAAGGTAAAGCCGCACCCAAAATGCACCTACGACCCAAAAGCATTAGAAGTAGGTAAAATTTCAAAGGAAACAATAGAAGCATATACAGATATGGGTATTGTTTATAATAAGATAATTGAAATGTTATCTAAGTATGTAAATAAGTTTGATAAGACCGATAAATTTTATTTAGTAGGATATAATAATGCTGCATTTGATAATGCTTTTTTTAGAGCATTTTTCGTACAAAATAACGACAACTACTTTGGTTCATGGTTCTGGAGTGATTCACATGATGTAATG
>Ga0007852_1000638_pt1 | contig 10477 bp, 8 predicted proteins | sample CryBogCBH28Sep08_FD_71227 | JGI IMG/M metagenome (GOLD analysis project Ga0007852, IMG submission 71227) | Freshwater microbial communities from Crystal Bog, Wisconsin, USA - CBH28Sep08 | ecosystem: Environmental > Aquatic > Freshwater > Lake | place: Crystal Bog, Wisconsin, USA | collected...
TCTATGGGTTTTACCCTTGTACTCAACACGGTGTCTTGTTGGCACGTATTCAATGGGATAACCCCTATGCCATACATAATTATCCTTGGTAACTGATAAGGGATCGAACACGTCGTTTACTGGCTCGTAAAGGTCACATTCAATTGTTTTGCCGACGAGGATGTCTTCGCCCCAGCTGTCGTAAGGAATGTTGTCGTCATCCACTGTGGCTACTACATCTGCGCCAATGTTATACGCGTATACGAACCCAATGTTCCTACGCTGAATAGTCTTCCAACCAATGGCTTCACTCAGCTCCGGATACAATTCTTCTTGAACGCTTGGACTTAAATACGTGCAATTAATGTTCTTGTATTCTTCGTGAGGAGTCTTAGTGTCACCAACGACTACAAGTTCCCAGCCCTCTTTGTTAGCAAACTTCTTAGTAGCTAACGTTGGGCTATTGATAGTTGTTGTTACAATTACTTTTTTCACAATGTCTCCTCATGGAATTGATAATCAGAAAACCCCCAGGTGTCAGGGTTTGTTGTAGACTCAAAGTTTCCTACAGATTCATCCCAATCGTTCTTTTTTGACACGCCATCGACGTTTAAGAAGTGACCATCGTGGTCAAGGTGAAAAACATCTAAGTAGATTAAATCTGCTCCGCTGCCATAAATAGTAGCCTTTTTTAGGACGTTACTATCACCGCAATCTCTATAGAGAAGCGTCTCTTCAAAGCCCTTCATTTTGTGCCATAGATCTTTATGAGCCAGCTGGAAATCTCCACAGCACACCGTAAGAGACCATGGGTCGTATCTTCCAGCATGTGTATCGTAAATTCGTTGAGCCTGCACAAACATGTTACGGTTCTCTTGAAGGAAATTAAAGAAATTTTCTGGTGCGTTCAATGTGACATCAAGTGGTACGTTCCTGCGTTGCGCTGCGTACATCATGTCTTTGTTCAGTGTAGAAACGTTAGGTTTATCAGGGAGAATGTCAATGTTGCTTGACACAATCCAATCTCCACTAGACCTTCTAACGCCAATATTTCTACCAAGCACTTCAACGATTGGTATCTCAAGAAGATCAGGATTGATATTAGCAACATCCTTCTTGGTAACCTGGATGTGCTTTAGGCGACCAGTTTTATCAAGATTAACATCGTGGATTAAGCTATTGTCATCATCCGAGCACCAGTCAACGTATACGACTTCATCAAAGACCTTAAGCATTTGATTCAACGCATAAGCAGCGCGAAGGTTTAGATAACCACCATAGTTATCATTTTTTGATGTCACTACGATACTGGTTTTCAAGACTACTCCTTGATATAAGCGACAGTAATATAATCTTCAACAGTCGCATTTGGAATGCGTTCAATTGTATAATCAGGATTAATCTCTAGAAGTTTCTTGTTCAGCTCGACACCATCGCCAAAGAACACTGGCGTGTCGTCAATGATGATCGTGTGATTCTTAATAGGGTGTTCTTTGATGATGTCAAGCTCACCAAATGTAGGCAAGCTGCCATCTGTTACATGGAATGTGTCGTGAGCATCAAGCCAGAACAAGCAACGCTTTTCAATAGTGGGAAGCACCTCAGCGATTACCTTGTCTGATGAGCCTTGATACAGGTGCACTTTATCATTGTTCTTAAAACGTTCTTTGGTCTCTTCATAAAATGGTGGGTGGAATTCAATAGAATAAAATTCATCAAACCCTGCTACAGCGGCTTCCAAAATTGCATTACCCAGATACGTTCCCGTTTCAAAAAAAACGGTTGCATCAAATTTATACTTCTTAAAAACTTTGCTATCCATTATATACCTTATATTATTTTAACTTAACTTGATCAAAAAACTCATAAAGACCATCGAGGCTTGGTACTTCATTGCAAATAGGTTGTGATAGGTATTCTGCCATTAGGTCTTTGGACGCATAAACCTTTTTTACGTGGTCAACGAGATCATCCATTGAGTCCATCGAAGTATAGTCAATAAAAGCCTTCTCGTTAAAGTCTTCTTTGCTCATTTTGTCACCCCAATAAATGGGGATTGTACCAGCGAGCAGTGCTTCGTAAAGCTTTTCAGTTACATAGCCATCAACAATAGTATTTTCAAAACAAATATTAAAGCTGTAGTGTTTTAGAATGTCTTCTTTTCGATTTTGAATATGGTTCCTAAAGATGTGGCCATAACCGTCCACAGGTTTAATGTCGGAAAGCTTGTTATATGCAATGATTCTGTTCTCAACAGGGTTAGACGCAACGATACAACAGAAATTTTCTCTGCCTAGTATCTCATTAACTTCTTTTTCGGTGCGTGGTAGAACCAATTTGTTAGCGTCAACAACATAGTTTGGCCCACCAACATAATATGGTGGAGTGTATGTTTCAGGCCACCAATTAGTGAATACAATCCAGATCGGCAAACGGTACTTTTGCTTAGCTACGTCGGTTCTATCAAACCCCAATAGAATTTGATCATCTGTATAGCCGTGCTTAAATGACTCTCCCGTGTAAAGTATCTTCCGAGCTGGACCATCCGTGATAGCTGGGCCGAACACGCTGTTTACAAGAATATCAGCATCGGTAGGGTCACCACTAAAAACAATGTCTTCTCCCTTAAAGTACTCACGGAACATTTGGTTAAACCAGTTGTGACTTGGATCAAATAGTGGCCAAAAACCGTTGTATGCAATCTTCATTACTTAACCCTTTTCGCGTGCCATCTTTGCCAGTGTGATACAAGTGGGAGGCTAGTGTCTGGTTCAAGCTCTGGCAGAGGACACCTTACACTGTGGCCTACGGTGCTGTCAAGCTCAACGCTCATAACACCATGCTCTTCTCTTGGCTTAACAGTGTAGACGTTCAGGATGTCGTTCTGGTAAAAGATAAACCAGTCGATTGGGTCCATGATGATGTGAGATTCAGCGTCTTTAATAAGGTTTTCTGCACCCTTACGGCTTACAACGTAGCATAAAAGATGGTGATCCTGATAAGCACGACTGATTGGCCCGTCACCAATTTTGTGCTCTTCATCACGGTACTTAAAGTACTGACCAGTTGGGCAATAGAAGGAGAATACGTCCCAGTCTTCTGGAAGCATGGCCATGTAGTGCTTTAGCAGTGGCACACCGTATCTGTGGAATACAATGTCGTCTTCACACAGGATCAAGAAATCATGATCTGTTTCTAGGAAGTTTTTCCATGCTACGTAGTTAGCAACAAAGATTGGAATCTCACCCTTAGTCCAACCAATAGCTGGGTTACCTGTATCCCAATAACCATCTGGGTGGAAGTTGAGCCCAGGTGTTTGTGCAAGCATACCTGGGATGTCGCCAAGCGAGTTTACATAAAAGTTAGGGCTATTCAGCTCTTCATACTCTTTGCTCAACACCTCTCTGGCATTGTCAAAAAGCTGCTGTCGTTCTTTCATCCAATCAAGGTGAAAGATCTTAAAACACCCTGTCATGTTTACTTGCTTTGATTAAGCGTATTCAAGAAACTGCGCTTCTTGTCGAGGCTAGCCTTTGCTTCCTCGAACAAGTTCTTCCATTGCTTACAAACGTCAGCCCAGGTAGTCTTCTGGATCCACTGGTATGCATTCTCGGCACGTCTAGCAGCCTCATCAGGGTTGTTCATGATGTATTCGATTGCACTAGCAGCATCTTCAACACTCATCAAAGGACGCATACGCTCATTGTCGTTTTCCTTGATGATCCAGTGAGAAGGTGTGTGACCACTTGGAATTCTCCAGCCACGGTCGTCTCCAAGGATTTCTGGTACAGACGTGTTGTCTGGTGCAATCACTGGTAGCTTGACAGCCATTGCCTCTGTGATGCTAAGGCCCCAGCCTTCACCGTGGGTGGTAGTGAGGTAAGCGTCACTTGCGTTATAGATACCGTTGAGGAACTCGATTGGGAATCCACTGTGAGCACCAAATTGCTTAGGGTCTGGAAGGGCGAAGTCCTTTGATGGGTCCAGGCCAATTGATCTAGCCATTTGCATGACACTGCCACCGAAGTCGGTTTCCTGCATATGCATGTACAAGAATGGCTTGTCCAAACCACGGTTGCGAAGCTCTTTAAGAATCATCAAACTACGTGAAATATCCTTGCGACCCTGGTTGCGGTTCACGTTCGTAATGATAAAACGGTCCTGCATCTGTGGGAAGATACTTCTACGTGCTTCTTCACGCTGCTCTGGAGTCAAAGGATGGAAGTCCTTTGTGTTCGTACCATGGTAAATAACGTGTTGATTGTCAGCAAACGCGCCAATAAAGCTACGGCTCTCGTTCTTTGCATACTCGGTGTAAGCAACCGGATAGTCGAAGTTGGCAACACACTGGGTGACCCATTCTTCACGCGGTGTGCAGTCAAATGGGTAGTAGTAGATTGTCTTAAAGCTGTTTGGCTTGTTGCGCTGCAGCTCGAGAATCTGTGGAACGATTGGCAAAACAATAAAGGTGTCTTGCACAACGAACACGAGGTCATAGTCGCCCTGTGCAAGCAGGTCTAGGAATACCTGTCTACCAAACACGTCACCGTATGGGCCTTGGGTGCGAAGAGCACTGATAGCTGGCCACAGTCTGCCAGGCCACAGCTTTGTGTCATATGGACCACCATCGTAGTTAACACCGACAACGTCGATGTCATACTTGCCGGTCTTGTGAATCTCTCCCATGATGTTCTTCATCACAGTACCAAAACCAGTACCGCAAGCGTAGTCACCCCAAGCCAATACGCGAATCTTATTAGACATTAATACTCCAGTTCATCAATGGTTAAATCAATGTCATTATATTCAGCTGTTGGATCAAATGTCAAGCTGTTGTCAACGTTTTTTGGCTTCCTTTTGGGGCCACGCTTCATCTTGTTATTTTGTATAGCTTCTTGAATTTTTTCGCGTTCTTTTGCGTATCTGATAATTGATTCATAATTAATATCAACCAATTCAATGCCCAATTCCTTACGCATACGCTCTCTACCCTTAGCACTTACACCACCCCAGAAGCCATAGTCTTCATATTTTAGAGCGTGGTCTAAACAATCTTTTTGTACTGGGCACGTGTTGCACAAAGCTTTTGCTTTGCCTTCGGAGGTTCTGCCACGGGATGGGTAATACGACTCATAGTTGACTAATGAGGTGTTTTTACAAGCTGCTTCTCGTTGCCAGCTTAAGTCGATGGAATTTGCCATGATTTTTTACAAAACCAGTAGGGCCTCGGTGGGAGTCAAGGACGAACGCCGACTGCGACCCCCGAGGAAGACCAGGCCCTACAGGAAGGAGCTTTACAATAGCTCTCTTCTCTGTCTAGAGCTAGTTTCCCTTAAGTTTTACATTGCCCTTTCTAGAAGTCCTGAAAGTTTTTTGTAATTTTCTGCTTTTTCAATCAAATCAGCAATGTATTCAGCAAATTCTTTTGCCTGCTGCAAAGTGCTTTGTTCTGATCCGCCAAGAGTAATCTGCTTACCAACAAGCGTGCTGTGCATATTACCGCTGATCAGGAACTTTTCGACATCATGTTTGATTAGTTCATACTTGTTCATAGTTGTATCAGTCTCCAAATAGAAACCCTCGTGGGGTTAGGTCAATTGTATCATACATGTCGACGTTCTCGTCAACTACTCCGCGAATTGCTTCTGCTTCGTCTCGTCGGCGCAAGATTTTGGCATCTGCTCGCTCTTCAATCGTGTTAGCAGCCACCGCTCGATAAATCCAAGTGTGGCTAATTCCCTTGCTTTTAGAGTCTGCTCGGTTGATTCTATTAGCCCTTTGCTTGTAGTCCGAGTAAGTTCTTGGTACTTCAATATTCCATAGATACGGGGCATAAAGGTTTAGTCCTTCTTGGCCAACGTCACTAGTGATCAGAATGGCCGGTCCTTTGACTGTGTTAAAAGTCTTAATGTTGTTTGTAACGGTGTCACTATCCATGCCAACACCCCAAATAGGTAGCACTGGTATATCTGGGAACTTTTTCTGAAGAGTTTCCAGGTATGGGAACAAGGTACCATTGGTCCAGAAAGTGAACAGAACCACCTTGTCACCGGCTTCGATATAAGCCTCGAGGTTGCTCTCAATGAGCTGGTATTTTGCACTGTGTTCAATACTGATGTCAGCACCAAACATGTCTACGATTTCCTTAGCGAACTTACCGTTGCTGTTTCTTAAACCAGCTGAGGTGTTGCATACCATACGGAGGGTATCAATATATGCCCAGTTAGCTACAGGATTATCTGGGTTGTAACGCTCTCGAGCTTGTTCTTCAGCCCAATCGTAGATTGCACGGTCCACCTCTGAGAGCTCGTAAACGATCTTCTTTGGGATACTTTCTGGGAACTGAGCAGAGATGATCGGGTCACTCTTCATAGCAATATGAGTCCAGTTCTCATGTTTTTTGCCAAGGAGGGGTAGCTTTGCTTTATCCCATTCTTTTACATACAGTTCCTGGACAAAACCGTTGTTGAACATACCAAACTCTTTGCCGTAGAAACGTTTGAATACATCACGTTTCATGTCACTTACTTCTGGGATGTTTGGATCAACCACTGAGAAGATGTTACGAATGTTAAGAGGACTTGTGGTATAAGGAGTAGCTGTTAGGGCTAACGCCATCATCTGTCCTTCGGACTTATTTATTAGTTCGAAGAATCCTTCACCGAGGAGACTTGCTCCGCTGTTGATCTTTTGTGCTTCATCGATGATGATTAGTACTTTTTTGTTTTTAACTAATTCTAGCACTTGGAGAAGGTCCGTGCGGTCGTAAGACATAGATTTTTTTCTCTGTCCTTTTACCCTGGTCAGGCTACCATTCCTAACCTTCTCGTAGTTGAGGACGAGCACATTAGCCTTGATTTGTTCGTAGAACATGTGACGGTTGCGACGAGTCATCTTCTCTGGCACACGGGTCACATCAAGGTGTGTCATCCGACGGAACTCTTGCTCCCAGTCGTACTGCTTGATCTTTTTGCAGAACACCAAAATGAGATCGACGTCGCTCATATCATATAATTTTTGGCTTGTCAAGCAGCTCAGCAAAGTCTTACCGGCACCAGTGTCCCACTGCACCAAAACGCGTGGGTTATCTGAGTGAAGCCTTTTCCATACGTAATTAAGCCCTACATGCTGGAATGGGAAAAGCTGGTGATCATCCAGGAACGGGCTACGTACCTCATATGGGGTTGTGCTACATTCACGTAGTTCGTTGTAATCTTGCTCAGCAGCGTCGTCTTCAAAGATTAACGAATAGCCGTTGTCCTGAGCAGCCTGGTGGAATTGATCGATGTTGTCACGGTTTCTAAGCGTTCCGTAGCCATCTAGAGGGAATAGTTTTTTGAAATCGTCATTGAGCGAGCTGTACCTTAACACACCGTTGAGCAACTTGCTTTTCTGTATGTAGATTTTTTTGTCCGAAGCCACGTGCTAAGTCTAGCGCAAAACTCGTTAAAAATCAATGCAGGATGTAGGGTGTCACCGTACTGGCAATGTTGTTGATTGCAAACTTTGTCGGGTAATAATTGCTGTTTAGCTGGAAGTATGGTTTATTAGCGACGTTGACACGCGATTCCCATTCGTTTGTCTTACCATTTCCAAGGTAGTTGATATCGAGACCGGCGTAATAAGCGTTCTGCTTGTAGTATGGGACAACACTGACTCCAGAAATGTAGACATTTGGGTCCAATGCTGTCATGCGTACCTGAATGCCGCTTGCTGGCAATCCTGAGGCAGTCGAGATAAACACGTTCGGGTTGTTTACACCATAGATAACGGGTTGCCAGTTGGTAGCACCGCTTTGGGTGATGTATTCATAACGAACAGGGTGGTAAAAAGGAGCCAACATTGCAACATAGAATTGCTCATTGACAGCTGTATTAGTTTGCTGAACTTGAGCATAAAAACCTGTGTAGTTAATTGTTGTGTAACTAAAAACTTCTATATCAAACCAAGTATTCAAAGGCAGTTGATTACCCTGATACACTCTGTAAGCAATTTCAACTGTTGTTCCTGTTGTGTTTACTGCATACAAACTAATTCGGTATGTTCCATAGTTTGTTACTGGCAAGAACATTCTTGCAACACCACTAACACGCATATTTGTGCGGTCAGAAGGGCTTATCCATTGAGTGGTTGGCGTCGAAAAAACACCAGCTTGGTATACCTGATACGGAACAGCAGCAGAGCCACTCAACACAACCTGGATTGTATTGCTTGGAATGCTTGAGTTATAGTTTGTACCAGTTGCTGTAATAACAGTAGACCCAGATGCAGCGGACAGGGATACTGTGCTACCAGTAACCGTAGTGTTTGCGATAACACCGCTTGTAGAAGCGTTAATAAAACGCGTGTACATTGTTACACTTTGTGTTCCAGTAGATTGCACATTAGTTAAGAAGTAATAATTAATTCCTGTTGCTGGTACATAGCTGGCGAATCCAACAACACCCAACGATGGGCTACCAAGTTGCGTAGTCCATGGCGTTGTACCGCTTGGGCTGTAAACATTGGGCAAAGTAAAGTTGTAAGCAGCAACGTATGATCCTCCGCTCACCGTAATGCCGCTTGCGGTGCCACTGTAGGTTGCTCCACTGATTGTCTGGGTCCAGTTGACCGACGTTCCAGTTACGCTTGTTGATGCCAACCCATACCAGTTACCATTGGTAGACAAGAAGTTTGCATCGTAGTAGTTTAGCAAATTATTTGCTGTGTTATACCCAATTGATTTAATACCATACGTTTGTCCACTTGTAGTGCCAGAAACAGAATAAATTGAGCTCGAGCCAAGATTCCCGACGTACTGTGGAGTCGTTCCGTAGCCAACGACCATGCTGGCAATTTGTGCTGTAGATAAATTCCCATTGACTGGACCATTTAGGATGGTTGGATCCTGGCTTAATGGAGCACCCTGTGTAATAAAACTTTTCCAGTCCGTTGTAAGTCCAGCGATATTAAAGCTGGTAAAAGTATCAATTGTGGAAAACCAAGGTGTTGTTGCCGTATCGTCAGGGATCAAACCGACGTAATTAACATCCTGAGAAACAAATCCACTGGTTGTAGCATTCTTTGCTATCAACTGGCCTGGGATTGCTTGTAGGTCATCGTACCGTTGCTCATAGAAAAAGTTTAAAAATCTAATACCAACGTAGTAAACCTGGTGCCATGTTTGATTAATATTGATAGATGCATAGTTATGAACTATTGTATTGTAAAAACGTCTTTGCAAGAATTGCGTATAAGAAGTTTGGTTATAATTGCCATTGAAATCTAACAATTTGTAACTAATGCTTGGATCAAAAATTTGAGAACTAGTTGATAAACTAGTTGTAGTAAAGCTACCAAGTTGTGTCGTATTAAGTTGACTAAGGCTTTGCCAATTACTCTGTGACCCAATTGTATTGTTAGAAATACCAAAAACGTTAGAAGCACTCAGCTGATTGCTGTTCTGTGGTTGCGTTCTAAGGTTTGCGTTCCCATATGTTGAGTACTTCACCGCGTTGGCATTGGCGATATCCTGTTCAAGTTTGTCGTAGTACTGCTCAACATCATATGGGAAAACATTGATGGTTCTATTCACAGAGTCAAAAGGCAAATCATAAGCTTCTGGCACCAAAGAGGTAAATTCAAACTTCAAATACGTGCATGAAATTTTAGGAATTTTATAAATACCTTTGCGCAGAGAAAAATCTCTTTGGATTGGTGTCCATGTAAAAGTTCCAGGGTCTACAGTCCCACTGGATGTACTTTGCGTCGTATAGTAAACGTTAAACTTACAACCACTGTAAATAGGATCGATGTACAAGCGGTTTACAACAGTTGGTGTGGGGTCGCTGATCTTTGCATAAAAGAAAACAACAGAGTCTTTAGTCGGTTGCGGTGAAGATTTCCAATACGTTGAGTCGTTGACAAACATATTGCTTTGGTTGTTGGCTGTGTAAGCGTAGCTTTCTACAAACCCAAAACCGTTTTGTGTGATAATATTTTGAGTTCCGCTAACCACTGCAGATGGGATATCTGACAAGCCTTTTACGTTTAGTTTTACTCTAAAGTTTTGCAGGCCAACAGAGTATGCTACATTTGCAAGACCAAATGCGGCGCTGCTAGTCTGCACCTGCTTGTTTCGGGTGATTCTGACTTTAATACTTGTTGAGCCAGTCAAGGGGTATGAGAAAGTGCTTGTGCCACCAGTACCCGAAACTGTTGCCGGATAAGGGTTGGTAGGTGCGTCATAGTTTAATCTGATCCAGTTGTCTCTGGTAAAAATATCATCGCCACCAACAATTGTGAACGTAGAAGCTCCTGGTAGATTATTGCCATTATTATCCAAGAGTTCTACGTAGCATGGCACGTTAAGAATATCAAAAGAAATATTATTGTAGTAAATTGTATTAACAAGATTATACGTTAAAACAACTGGTGCACTATTATTACCACCAAAATCAGTATTAGAAATCCAATACGTGTTAATGTTTTTATTTAGACTAATTAAACCATTATTTGT
>Ga0007852_1000644_pt1 | contig 10404 bp, 9 predicted proteins | sample CryBogCBH28Sep08_FD_71227 | JGI IMG/M metagenome (GOLD analysis project Ga0007852, IMG submission 71227) | Freshwater microbial communities from Crystal Bog, Wisconsin, USA - CBH28Sep08 | ecosystem: Environmental > Aquatic > Freshwater > Lake | place: Crystal Bog, Wisconsin, USA | collected...
CTAAGAAAAGATATCTCAGAAATTTATGGTCACGAGAGCGAACTTTCAGTGCTTTCACCAAGTGGCCTTCGCAAAACAAGTAGATATGTTGTTCGCGTTACCTCCGATGGTGATGCACTTGCACGTCAGGCCGGACTCATCGACGGTGAAGGTCGACCAATCCGTGGTTTGCCACCACAAGTTGTTTCAGCTGGTATCTGCGACGCCGAAGCTGCATGGCGTGGCGCATTTCTTGCGCATGGTTCATTAACTGAACCCGGGCGGTCATCTGCGCTAGAGATCACCTGCCCTGGACCAGAAGCTGCGCTTGCACTCGTTGGAGCAGCAAGACGTCTGGGAATTACCGCCAAGGCTCGCGAAGTTCGCTCAGTGGATCGTGTTGTCATCCGAGATGGCGATGCCATCGGAGCACTGCTCACCAGACTTGGAGCTCATGAGAGCGTGCTTGCGTGGGAAGAACGCCGGATGCGTCGCGAAGTGCGCGCTACTGCTAACCGCCTCGCTAATTTTGACGATGCAAATTTGCGACGTTCTGCTCGCGCTGCCGTTGCAGCGTCGGCTCGAGTTGCCCGAGCGCTGGAGATTCTGGGGGAGACCATCCCTGATCATCTGAAAGAGGCAGGTGAACTTCGGATCAATCATGGCCAGGCTAGCCTTGAGGAGTTGGGCTCGCTCGCTGTTCCTCCGATGACCAAAGATGCGATTGCTGGTCGAATTCGTCGCCTGCTCGCGATGGCCGATAAAAAAGCCCACGATCTGGGCATTCCAGATACCGAAGCGGGGCTAAGCCCTGAGCTATTGGCCGAGTGATAGACTTTTTACCTCACAATGGTGTGGTGGCCGTTTTAATGGCCTTATCTTCTGATCTATTGAATTGATCCTTTTAGAAGGCGGAATCATGACTCTTCGTGTTGGAATTAACGGCTTTGGCCGAATCGGACGTAACTTCTTCCGTGCAGCGCTCACTCAAGGTGCGGATTTTGAAATTGTTGGTATCAACGATCTCACCGACAACGCCACCCTGGCTCACCTCTTGAAGTATGACTCCATCTTGGGTCGCTTGGGACTTCCTGTTACCTACACCGATGATTCCATCACCGTGAACGGCAAGACCATCAAGGTATTCGCTGAGCGCGATCCGGCCAACCTTCCTTGGGGCGAGCTCAAGGCCGATATCGTGATCGAGTCGACTGGTTTCTTCACCAAGGGTGCAGATGCCAAGAAGCACATCACCGCAGGCGCGAAGAAGGTCATCATCTCTGCACCAGCGACCGATGAAGACATCACCATTGTCATGGGCGTCAACAACGACAAGTACGACCCAGCCTCACACCATGTCATTTCAAATGCATCATGCACAACCAACTGCTTGGCACCAATGGCAAAGGTTTTGGATGAAGAGTTCGGAATCGTTCGCGGTCTTATGACAACTGTCCACGCGTACACCAATGATCAGGCTGTTCAAGATCAACCTCACAAAGATTTGCGTCGCGCACGTGCTGCAGCGCTCTCAATCATCCCAACATCAACCGGTGCCGCAAAGGCAATCAGCTTGGTTCTACCAAGCCTCAAGGGCAAGCTCGATGGTTACGCGCTTCGCGTTCCAGTCCCAACAGGTTCTGCTACGGACCTCACCGTTGAGTTGGCTAAGGAAGTTTCAGCAGCAGAGATCAACGCTGCGATGAAGAAGGCAGCAGAGGGTTCACTCAAGGGCTACCTCACCTACACGGAAGACCCAATCGTCTCTGCAGATATCGTGACCGATCCAAGCTCATGTATCTTCGACGCTCAGATCACCAAGACCATCGGAACAACTGTCAAGGTCCTTGGTTGGTATGACAATGAGTGGGGTTACTCAAACCGCCTCGTTGACCTCGTTGGATTCGTAGGTAAATCTCTCTAATGAATTTTCGCGCCATCTCAGATCTGGATAAGTCGACCGAGCTCGCAGGAAAGAAAGTTTTACTGCGGTGCGATCTCAATGTTCCGATTAAAGATGGTGTGATTAGAGACGACGGCCGAATTCGCGCCTCGCTTCCAACGATCTCGTATCTGCTGGAAGCAGGCGCATCGGTGGTCATCATGGCTCACCTTGGTCGTCCAAAGGATGGCCCAACTCCTGAATTCTCGCTCGCTCCCGTAGCACACCGCCTCGGTGATCTTCTTGGAAAGCCAGTTCATTTCGCTAGCGATGTAGTCGGCCCAGACAGCCAAGCAAAGCGTGCAGCACTGACGCCAGGTGAAGTTCTTCTCATTGAAAACATTCGCTTTGAGGCCGCAGAAACTAGCAAAGATCACGACGAGCGGACCGCTTTCGCGCACCAACTCGTAGCAGGTATGGATCTATACATCAGCGATGGTTTCGGTGCAGTTCACCGTAAGCATGCATCGGTCTATGACGTTGCAAAATTACTTCCTCATGCTGCTGGCTTCTTAGTGGCTGCCGAAATCAATGTATTGCAGAAACTCACTCAAAACCCAGAGCGCCCTTATGGCGTTGTCCTCGGTGGCTCAAAGGTCTCCGACAAGATCGGCGTTATTAAGAATTTGCTTGAAAAGGTCGATGTCATGGCGATCGGTGGGGGAATGCTCTTCACCTTCCTCGCTGCACAAGGCCACGAAATTGGAAAATCACTCGTCGAACCAGATCTGATTGATGATGTGAAACAGTTGATGCATCAAGCTAAGGAGCTCGGAGTCACCTTGCTCTTGCCGACCGATATCATCGTCGCTCCTGCCTTTGCCGCTGATGCAACCCCAACAGTTGTCAGCGCTGAAGAGATTCCATCCGATCAACTTGGTTTAGATATCGGCCCTGAGTCTGCGGCAGCATTCGCGCGTGCAATCGAAGGCTGCAAAACTGTTTTCTGGAACGGCCCTATGGGCGTATTTGAATTCGCAAATTTTGCTAACGGAACCAAAGTTGTTGCGGAAGCTCTGACCAAGGTGTCAGGTATCTCCGTCGTCGGTGGCGGCGATTCAGCTGCTGCGGTTCGCGCGCTTGGATTTAGTGATGACAAGTTTGGTTACATTTCAACTGGTGGCGGAGCGTCACTAGAGTACTTAGAAGGCAAGTCGCTACCTGGAATTGAGGTCCTCTTAGATGCGTAAACCAATTATCGCAGGCAACTGGAAGATGAATTTGAATCATCTAGAGGCGATTGCTGTTACCCAGAAGCTCTCATACTCATTGACGGATGCAGACTACGAAGCAACCGAAGTTGTGATCTTCCCTCCGTTCACAGATATTCGCTCGGTGCAGACTTTGATTGACGGCGATCGACTTCGCCTTGCATATGGCGCGCAGGATCTCTCTCCCGAAAGTTCAGGGGCGTTCACCGGAGATATCTCCGGCTCAATGCTCTCAAAGCTCGGTTGCTCCTATGTGCTCATCGGTCACTCAGAGCGTCGCACAATTCACGGTGAAGATGATGCTTTGGTTGCGAAGAAGATCAAGGCCGCTCTAGCGAATGATATTGCGCCACTTCTCTGCATTGGCGAGGATCTTTCGGTACGCGAATCAGGAAACCATGTAGCCCACGTGGTTGATCAAGTGAAGGCTGCGCTCAAAGGATTTAGCAAGAGCGATATCAAGAAAATTGTCTTTGCCTATGAACCTGTCTGGGCGATCGGCACCGGTAAAACCGCAACCCCAGCTGATGCGCAAGAAGTGTGCTCCGCTATCCGGGCAGCGTTGGCCGAGATTGCCGATGCTGATATCGCAGAAGCGGCTCGTATTCTTTATGGCGGCTCCGTAAAGTCGGCAAATATCGTGGAAATTATGGCCGAGGCAGATGTCGATGGTGCCCTCGTAGGCGGCGCCAGCCTTGATCCAGAAGAATTCGCTCGCATAGCCAGCTTCCACAAGGTGGCTCGCTAGTCTGCGTAAGCGCAACGGCCAGTTATCCCTGCCTATTACGGGTATGATTGGCGGCTTAGCAGGTCATCACATCTCAGCCGGTCTTTAAAGGAGTTCTCACGTGGTTTTAGCGCTTTCCATCCTTCTGGTCATTACCAGCGTTTTGATGATCTTGCTCGTGCTCTTGCATAAAGGAAAAGGCAGCGGACTCTCCGACCTCTTTGGCGGCGGCGTCTCATCAAACTATGGCGGCTCCTCAGTTGTCGAAAAGAACCTCGATCGGATCACCATCATCGTTGGTGGACTCTGGTTCGCTGGAGTAGTAGCGCTCGGCCTTTACCTCAAGTAAGGCTCCATCAGCTTCATAAGTTTTAGTAAGCCCAACTAACATTGAGTAACGTCAGAGGAGAAGTTCATGGCAGGAAGTGCAATTCGCGGTAGCCGCGTCGGCGCAGGTCCAATGGGCGAAGCAGAGCGTGGAGAGGCGATAGCTCGCTTCCGCGTCTCGTACTGGTGTGCAAATGGTCACGAAACTAAACCTTCATTCGCCGAAGATGGCACAGTAGCAATCCCAGCAGAATGGGATTGCCCACGTTGTGGTTTTCCAGCCGGTCGGGACAAAGATAACCCACCGCTGCCGCTCAAGAACGAGCCTTACAAGACACACTTGGCGTATGTGAAAGAGCGTCGCACAGAAGCAGAAGCCGAGAAGATTCTCGCCGATGCACTAGCTAAATTGCGCGGGGAAGACCTCTAAGTAGTTCAAGAACTCGCACCACACCGCGTTCACGATTCTTCAAGTGAATGCGGATCACTGGGAAGTTTCTAGAAGCAAGAGCTTCGCCATCTCCTAGTGCTTGCGCCATCAACAAGGTGTGAAAAGTAAATTCTCGCCCTGGAATGGCCAGATCAATGTGGTTCTCACCGGTAATCTGCAAGAAAGCTCCGTTGTGTTGTCCACCTTTGTGGAACTGTCCAGTTGAGTGAAGGAAGCGTGGTCCCCAACCAAAGGTCACACCGCGACCAGTAGCCGATGCAAGAAGTTCACGTGAAGCGGAAATTTCATCGTTAATGCCTCGAGCAAGGTAAGCCATCACTGCGATGTAATGCGAACCCTGAGCTAGAAAGTGCGGAAGCGCGGCTTCAGCAGAATCTGCAGACTCAGCTCCGAAAATCGCAATCACATCATCTTCGTATGAAGCCTGTAGCGCCGGAACCTTTGAATTCGACTCGGTCTGCCACTTTTCTAGCAATGCGCCGGTGCGCTCCTTTGCTTCGGTGACATTTGGTTGGTCAAAAGGATTCACTGCGAGGCAGTAGCCAAGAAGTGCAGTGACCCACTCCCACAGAATGAAGTGTTCTCCAAGTGTCGCGTTAACAAAAATATCTGATGAGCTCAGTGCGCTCTCTGCAAATCCCACGACAAGTGAAGGCCCTGCCACAGGCGCTCCTGCACCTTCGATCACAATAGGAAGTCGGCCTTGTTGGAGTTTGCCAGTTGATTCAGCGATCAACTGTTCGATCCAATCTGAGACTCCAGGAACGCTTGACCCGGTGTCGTTAAAGGCAACGTTTTGATGGTTGGCATCAAAGAGTGCCGCTGCCAATTGAACTGCTGTCGAATCAGGTGTTGTAAAAGTGGCTGCAGCAGCTGCCGCGTCATCGAGCAGGATGGATACATCAACGCCGATGAGAGCAGCAGGGACTAATCCAAATGCACTGAGCGCGCTGTAGCGACCGCCAACGTTCGGATCTGCATTGATTACCTTCAAGCCATCCGCACGTGCCGCTTTATCAAGAGGCGAGTTCGGATCCGTAACAATCACGAGATGGTCGGCAGGGGAGAGGCCGGCTTTAACGAAGAGCTCTGTGAAATAAGCCTTGTGCGAAGCGGTTTCGATAGTCGATCCAGATTTAGAACCAACAACAACGACAACATCGGAGAGATCAGATGGAGTAGCAGCTGCGATCTGGTCCGGATCGGTAGTATCTAGAACGGTGAGCTTTTTCTTGAATGTCTTTGAAATAACCTCGGGGGCGAGCGAAGAACCACCCATGCCCGCCAGGATTACGTGCGAGAGAGAACTCGCTTTCGCCCAAGCCGCCAAGGCATCGAGCTCCGGCAACAATTCGCGACTTGAGAGTGGAAGATCAATCCAGTTCAGGCGAATGGCTGCTTCGGACTGCGCATCCGGACCCCAAATCGTCGCATCCTTAGCCGCCAATCGAGCGGTAATGGCGTTCAGTGATGCGAGGGTCTCTGGCTTTGTCTTGGCGGACTTGAGGTTAAGAGTAATCATTTAGGCCACACTGCTCACATTGTCTAGGAGTTCTTGCCACGCATCAGCAAATTTCTTCACGCCATCTTTTTCCAAGAAGGCAACAACATCGCCGAAATCGATTCCGGCAGCAGCGAGTGCTCCAAAGTGCGCGTGCGCAGCTGCAAACTCTGACGAGATTGTGTCGCCACGAACAATGCCATGAGCGCGAACTTCATTCAACGTTCCTTCAGGCATGGTGTTCACACAATGCGCGGCAACAAGTTCAACGACATAGCGGGTTGAGTCGTACGCCTTATCTTTCACGCCTGTCGATGCCCACAGTGGACGTTGCAAACGAGCACCAGCAGCGGCGAGTGCGGACCAACGCGCACTTGAAGTCACTGTGAGGAATGCTTCATATGCAAGGTGAGCATTTGGAATAGCGCTTGCGCCACGGAGTGGTGATCCAGCCGCGATTGCATCCAAGCGCTTATCGATCTCGGTATCGATACGACTGACGAAGAATGACGCGACCGAGTGAATCTCGTTGAGTGGTAATCCAGCAGCAACTCGACGCTCCAAGCCAGTGAGATATGCGTTCATCACTTTCTCATAACGCTCTACTGAGAAGATCAAGGTTACGTTGACGCTGATTCCCTTGAAGGTGAGCTCTTCAATTGCTGGCAGACCTTCGAGCGTTGCCGGCACCTTGATGAGTAAGTTTGGACGATTGACTAATGCGTGAAGTTCAACGCCCTGGTCGATTGTCTTCTGGGTTTCATGAGCGAAGAATGGATCGACTTCGATGCTTACTCGACCATCAACACCTTCCGTCTTGGTGAAGATAGGGAGGAAAAGGTCACAGGCTTTGCGGACATCATCGGTTGTCAGTTCTGTGACAATCTCGGCAACGCTCTTGCCTGCAGCCTTCATTGCAAGAATATCGTCACGATAAAGAGCAGAGCCCTTGATCGCCGCTGAGAAAATACTTGGGTTTGTGGTTACACCAACGACATGAGAGTCACTGATGAGCGCGGCGAGTGAGCCACTCTGCAAGCGATCGCGAGAGAGATCATCGAGCCAGATTGAGACACCGGCATCTGAGAGTTGAGAGAGGTTTGACATTACTTAGCCGCCTTTGCGATTGAACGATGAGCAGCAGCAATGACTGCCTCTGGTGTAAACCCAAATTCCTTGAACAAAAGTCCTGCAGCAGCAGAAGCACCGAAGTGATTGATAGCAACAATCTCACCGGCATATCCTACATATTCACGCCAGCCTTGAGGCACGCCAGCTTCAACGCTGACACGAGCCTTTACCGTTGACGGCAAAACTGATTCTTTGTATGCAGCATCGTTCTCTTCGAACCACTCTAGGCATGGTGCGCTCACGACACGGGCTTTGACACCAGCGCTCTTGAGACCTTCTTGTGCAGCCAGTGCCAAGGCAACTTCGGATCCAGTCGCAATCAGGATGACATCTGGAGTTCCTTCGCTATCGCTCAAGATGTAAGCACCACGTGCAACACCTTCTGCGCTGGCGAAGACGGTGCGATCAACAACTGGCAAGTTTTGGCGAGAGAGTGCAAATCCAGCCGGCTTTGCGCGCTTAATCACTTCACGCCAAGCGATTGCGGTTTCATTTGCATCAGCAGGACGGATAACCGCAAGGTTTGGAATCAAGCGTAGTGAAGCAATGTGTTCGATTGGTTGGTGGGTAGGACCATCTTCGCCAAGACCAATGGAGTCGTGGGTCCATACGTAGGTCACTGGCAGATTCATGAGAGCGGTCAAGCGAACAGCGCCGCGCATGTAGTCGCTGAACACGAGGAAGGTTCCGCCAAATGGCTTGCTCAAGCCGTGAAGCGCAATACCGTTAAGGACGCCGCCCATTGCATGTTCGCGAATTCCGAAGTGAATGACACGACCGTAAGGATCAGCGCCACTCATAGCGCTGTTAGCAGGCAAGAATGAAGAGCTTGATTCAATCGTCGTGTTATTGCTTCCCGCGAGATCGGCAGAACCGCCCCAGAACTCTGGCAGGGCTGAAGCGATGGCGTTAATTACTTTGCCAGAGGCAGAACGAGTAGCCACATCCTTGCCAGCTGGGAAGACAGGAATCGAAGCTTCCCATCCAGCTGGAAGTTCATTGTTGCGAAGACGAGTGAGAAGTGTGGCTTGTTCAGGATTAGCCGCTGACCACTCCTTAAATTGCGCATCCCACGCAGCATGTAGCTCTTTACCGCGAGTGTCAACCTGACGCGCATGCGCGAGTACATCTTCAGGAACGATAAAGCTCTCTTCTGGGTTGAGTCCAAGCAGAACCTTGGTCGCTGCAATCTCATCTGCTCCAAGAGCGGAGCCGTGAGATTCGGCAGTGCCACGAGCTGCGGGTGCAGGCCAGGCGATCACGCTATGCATGCGAATAAGAGTTGGTTGATTGGTTGTTGCTAGCGCTTCATCCATAGCGCGTTCAAGTGCATCACGATCTACATTGCCATCGGCTAGCGCTGAGACTTCAATGACCTTCCAGCCATATGCGCGATAGCGCATCGCGACATCTTCGGTGAATGCAACGTGGGTGTCGCCTTCAATAGAAATTCGGTTGTCGTCATAGATCATCTTGAGATTGCCGAGTGCTTGCGTACCTGCGAGTGAAGAAGCTTCGCCGCTGACGCCTTCTTCTAGGTCTCCATCGGAACAGATCACCCAGATGTTGTGATCAAAGAGTGAGGTCTTGTTCTCTGGATCCAGCAAACCCTTTTCAAAACGCGCTGCCATCGCCATACCGACAGCCATAGACACGCCAGCTCCTAATGGGCCAGTTGTAGTTTCAACGCCATTGGTGTGGCCGAACTCAGGGTGGCCAGGAGTGAGTGAGTTGTGGGTACGAAACGCCTTGAGATCATCGAGGGAGAGTCCGTAACCAGAGAGGAAGAGTTGGATATACAAAGTGAGTGAAGAGTGACCGCATGACAAGACAAACCGGTCACGGCCGAGCCAGGCTGAATCGCTTGGATCGTGACGCAAGACGCGTTGAAAGAGAGTGTAGGCAGCGGGAGCAAGTGACATCGCTGTGCCTGGGTGACCGTTACCAACTTTTTGAACAGCATCCATGGCGAGTGCGCGGGCAACCACAACAGCCTTATCGTCGAGTGGTGTCCAAGAATTACGTGCTACGGATGTACTGCTCATGTCATTCCTCTTTCAGTTAGCTGGCTATCGGTTTTATTAGTAGGTATTAGTTAATCGGATGTAAGTGAACGGCGGGTAAAGATATTGGCGGTGAAAGCAAGGCTCCAGAGCGAAGCCCAGATACATGCTGCCCCTAGGAGGTGTAGCGCTACCAAGCCTTCTGGCAGGTGCGTGAAATATTGGATGTAACCAATAACTCCTTGACCTAAACAGATAAACAAAAATGTGACCGCTGACTTCTGAGTCAGCGAACGACTTTCACCGCTCTCGGAAACACGAATGAGCAAAATCAGACCAATCGTCAAAGAGATCAGCGCGATCACCGAATCAGCGTGCATCCAACTAATGATGCGCGGATCGATGTGGTATCGCTTGGCCGCAATATCTCCAGCGTGCGGACCGCTACCTGTGACGACTGTTCCCAGCATGATCACGAGAAAGCCGAGCGCAACAATCGCGCGGAGTAACCACGAGGTAGTTGGCGCGAGTGAGGTGCGACTACGGGAGAGCATCCGGCCGCGAAGGGATACCGAAGCGCCAATCAGAATGATTGACAATAAAAAGTGAGAGGAGACGGCAAATGGATTGAGCTTGGTGAGAACGGTGATTCCACCCAAAACAATCTGGGCGACAATTCCAAGGAATTGAGAGACTGCCAAGGCTCGAATCATGGGCCAGTCGGATCGAGTTCTACCCCAGCGAATTGCACCAGCGATCGCAGCGATGATGACGATAATGAGGAGAACTGTGAGCAGGCGATTGCCAAATTCGATCCACGAATGCAGGGCGCCTTGAGCTTGATGGGGGACGGGAGCGATGGAACCCGAGACGCAGTCCGGCCAGGTTGGGCAGCCGAGTCCAGAACCGGTTAAACGAACCGCTCCACCTGTCAGGACAAGTAGCGTCTGGAGAGCAACCAGAGAGGTATAAATGATGCTCATCAAGTCCACGCTCGTAGCCTATCTCTGAGCGGGCTTGAGTGGCGCATCCCCCCGATTTACGCAACACTTATGTTGTGAAAAAGAGCGAGGATAAGACCCGAGACCTAGTGGTCCGGACGATCCTGGAAAACGGCCCATTGAGCGCCGCC
>Ga0007852_1000647_pt1 | contig 10387 bp, 7 predicted proteins | sample CryBogCBH28Sep08_FD_71227 | JGI IMG/M metagenome (GOLD analysis project Ga0007852, IMG submission 71227) | Freshwater microbial communities from Crystal Bog, Wisconsin, USA - CBH28Sep08 | ecosystem: Environmental > Aquatic > Freshwater > Lake | place: Crystal Bog, Wisconsin, USA | collected...
AGCGGCGCTTCGTGCGCTTTCGGATCAACGCGAAGGTACCGCTCGCCAAGAAGGTCATATCAACGGACTGCGTGCTCGCATCGATGCAACCGATGCAGAACTCACTCGTCTTGAATCTGCTCGCAGTGAAGCAGCTAGTCGCCTTGCTGCATTTAGAACGCGCTTCGCAGAGCTAGAAGCAGAGATTGCTGGCGTCGATCGATTCGAACCAGAACTTGATTCTGTGTACGAGAAAGCTAAATCAGAATTAGAGGCGCTGCAAAGTTCGCATGCAACTCTGCGCACCAATGAACAGAACGCCAGTCGGGAACGCGCTGGTTTAACTGCGCGTCTTACAGCGCTCGAAGAATCGTTGCTCCATCGTGATGGCGGCGCAGCAATTCTCGAAGGCCGCGGTGGAGCGCGAAGCAAGGGCCGGCTTTCGACGCTTATGTCCGTGACACCAGGGTGGGAAGCTGCGGTTGCGGCCGCACTCGGACCGCTTGCCGAATCTATTGTCGTAGAAAACTTAGGTTCCGCTGTTCATGCCTTGGGCATGCTTAAATCTGAAGCAGCTGGTCAGTCTGAACTTCTCGTAGTTGATGGTGAGTTCAGAAGCAGCTCCCAAGTCCCTTCAGGTCTCATCAGCCTTTCATCGTTGATCAAGAGTGACGGACTAGCTCACATGCTCGATGCGCTGTTGTCTGGTGTGATCGCGGTCGAAAGCCTTGATGATGCTCGCGCGGCAGTTGAATCGCATCCTGGTCTTACGGCGGTTACGCGCGATGGCGATCTTGTTAGTCGAAATCGAGTCCGCGGTGGCTCTTCTGGAACAAATAGCGCAATTGAAATCTCTTCACTCATCGAGCGCACACGTAGTGAACTTGAGAGCACAATCGCTACCTGCGAAAAACTTACCTTTGAACTCGTGGCTTCTGAACGCGCACTTGAAGAAGCGCAGCGCGCTCACGATCTTGCACTAGCAGGACTCAATGAGTCTGATGCAAAGATGTCTGGTTTGGCTGAACAAATGGCAGTGGCTGGACAGAATGTCAAGAGCGCTCAGGCTGAAATTGATCGTCTTGCTGCATCCATTACTGCTGCCACCGAACAGCGCACTAATGATGAGAGCGAACTTGCCAACGCTATCGCGCAATTTGAATCCGCGGTCCTGCCAGAAGAGCCTGATACATCTGCGGCTGATCAGCTTCGTCAGAAGGTTGAAGGACTTCGCACCACTCAGATTGATGCTCGTCTAGAAGTTCGCACCATGGAAGAGCGAGTCGCTGCGATCGCTGCTAGAGCACAAGCGCTGGAAACTGCGGCACAAGCAGAACGCGACAATGCCGTGAAGGCGATTGCTCGAATGGAACAACGCGCCCGCGCAGCTACCACCGCGCAAGAGATTGCAGACTCAGCGTATGAAGCGCTCATTCAAATTGAAGTAACCATTGCAAAGGCACAAGCCGAACGTGAACGCCTCGAAGCCGCTCGCACCGAGCGCGAAGGAGAGACCCTCACGATTCGTGGTCGAATTCGTGAACTCACCACAGAACTCGAGCAGTTAACATCGAGTGTTCATCAGGACGAAATTGCTCGGGCCGAGCAACGCATGCGGATTGAACAATTGGAGACCCGTGCGGTTGAAGAGCTTGGCGTTGATGTCTCGACCCTGTTAAGTGAATATGGACCGGAAAATGATGTGCCTACTCTCATTGAAGATGAAGAGGGCAATTTCATTCCGGGTGACCTCATTCCTTACCGTCGTGATCAACAAGAAAAGCGCTTGGCTCAAGCAGAACGCGGTCTTGCGATGCTTGGCAAGATCAATCCATTGGCGCTTGAGGAATACAACGCCCACGAAGAGCGTCTGCGTTACCTCACCGAACAACTCGAAGATTTGAAGAAGACCAAGAAGGATCTCTTGGACATCATCAAGGAAGTTGATGACAAGGTTGTTGAGATATTTGAACAGGCTTATCGCGATACCGAACGTGAATTTAAGTCGATCTTTGCTCGCCTTTTCCCAGGGGGTGAAGGTCGCCTGATTCTGACCGATCCAAACAACATGATGCTCACGGGTGTTGATGTTGAGGCTCGTCCACCAGGAAAGCGCGTGAAGCGACTCTCCTTGCTCTCAGGCGGAGAGCGTTCGCTCGTTGCTGTGGCGATGTTGGTCGCGATTTTCAAAGCTCGTCCAAGTCCGTTCTACGTCATGGACGAAGTTGAAGCTGCGCTTGATGACACAAACCTTGGAAGACTCCTGGGTGTATTTGAAGAGCTTCGTGAAAAGTCACAGCTCATCATCATCACGCACCAAAAGCGCACTATGGAAATTGCCGATGCCCTGTATGGCGTAACCATGCGTGGCGATGGCGTCTCTGAGGTTATTTCACAGCGCATTCGCGACACCGAATCCGTTTAAACCACCGGGCATCACTACGTACGATGGCGCTATTTTCTAAGTTCCTCAACAAGGTTAAGGCTGCAATCGCACCCGCTTCGGGCGATTGGGATGAGCTGACAACTACCTTGATCGAGGCCGATATCGGAAGCGCTTTTGCTCAAGAGATCATCGAGAGTGCAAAGAGAGCAAAGCCCGATGAGATCGAAGCTGGACTCATCGAATCAATGAAGAGATCCTTAAGCGCAAATCCACGCGAGTTAGCGCGAGCAGTTACATCGCCGACAATCGTGATGGTTGTTGGTGTTAACGGAACCGGCAAGACCACGTCCGTAGCAAAGCTGCTTGGCTTCCTAAAAGCACAGAACTCATCGCTCCTTGCGGTAGCTGCAGATACCTTTCGCGCTGCCGCTATTGATCAACTTCAAACCTGGGGTCAGCGACTTGGTGTCGAAGTAATGGCTGGAAAGTTTCAAGGAGATCCGTCAGCCGTAGTTTTTGATGCTGTCACACAAGCAAAGAAAAACAACACTGACTATGTTGTGATTGATACCGCTGGTCGACTTCACACCCAGAACAATTTGATGGATGAGCTGACCAAGATTAAGAAAGTTGCCGAAAAGAGTTCCGGGGGAGCTGGGGTGGATGAGGTCCTTTTGGTGGTCGACGCAACTACTGGGCAGAACGGAATTGTTCAGGCCAAGAGCTTCATTCAGGCAGTAGGCGTCACCGGGTTGATCCTTACTAAGTTGGATGGTTCCGCCAGAGGTGGAATTGCGCTGGCAATCGAGCGCGAAACGGGTGTACCCATCAAATTCATCGGCACGGGTGAGGGGTCAGGCGACTTTGCGCCATTTGACGCAGATCGCTACCTGCAAGGGCTGCTCCACGACCCGGCCTAACCCCCGATCGAGCCAGCCTCCGCTAGGCTTTCTGACACCGGGTTAACGGGAAAGTTTTGTAACCCAGTTGTAACACGACACGGCATTTGTCGTAACGCAAGGCAGCAACTATTGCCACCTCTCAATGACGAGATTTTGCTTGTGAAAAGAATCTTGGAGAAATTATGCATTACAACAGTGGTGATACCGCTTGGATCTTGGTCTCGGCGGCACTAGTCCTCTTGATGACACCGGGCTTGGCCTTCTTCTATGGCGGAATGGTGCGCGGCAAGAACGTCCTCGGAATGCTTGCTCAAAACTTTGTAACGATGGGAGTTGTCAGCGTCCTTTGGATTACTGGCGTCTACAGCCTGGCCTTTAACGGAAAGAACTCCTTAATTGGCAACCTTCATCAATTTGGTCTCAACCATATTTGGCAACAAGCTACTGGCTTTGAATCGCTCACGATTCCGCCACTAGTTTTCTGTGCCTTCCAATTGATGTTCGCGATCATTACACCTGCCTTGATTACTGGTGGTTCTGCAGATCGCATCAAGTTTGGAAGTTGGGTTGCATTTAGCGCGATCTGGCTCGTCATTGTTTATGCTCCAGTTGCTCACTGGGTCTTCTCGCCTTCAGGCTGGTTGGCTAAGAAGGGCGCAGAAGATTTTGCGGGCGGAACTGTTGTTCACGCAAACGCTGGTGCAGCTGCACTTGCTCTCGTTCTGGTTCTTGGAAAGCGTAAGGGTTGGCCGAAAGAGCGCATGCGTCCACACAATGTGCCATTCATTCTCCTTGGCGCAGGACTTCTCTGGTTCGGTTGGTTTGGATTTAACGCAGGTTCAGCGCTAGCCGCAAACACGCTCTCTGCCTACGCCTTTGTTAACACAAACACCGCAACTGGCGCAGCGTTGATTGCCTGGATGCTCACTGAAAAGATTCGTGATGGCCATGCCACCACGTTCGGTGCTGCTTCTGGCGCAGTTGCTGGTCTCGTAGCAATCACTCCTGCATGCGGATTCGTTAGCCCTATGGGATCTATCGCAATCGGTATCGCCGCTGGCGTTGTCTGCTGCTTGGCAGTTGGACTTAAGAATGTCTTCAAGTTCGATGATGCACTCGATGTAGTCGGCGTTCACTTGATCGGTGGAATCTTGGGAGCCCTCTTGATCGGCTTCTTTGGAACAGCTGCAATCAACGGCGCAAACGGCCTCTTCTATCACGGCGGCTGGAAGCTCTTGGGTCACCAAGCTTTGGCTGTGGTAGCGGTTGTTGCTTACTCATTCATCGTCACCTACATCCTTGCTCAGATTCTTGAGAAGACCATCGGAATGCGTATCTCCGAAGAAGATGAAGTCGCTGGTCTGGATCTATCACAGCATGGCGAAACCGCCTATGAGAGCGCAAACCTCTCAGATGGCTCTCGATTCCTCTCTCACTTCACATCGACCAAATAAGGGGCAGAAATGAAACTCATTACAGCAATCATCAAGCCATTTAAATTGGATGATGTAAAAACAGCGCTTCAGGCTTACGGAATCACCGGCATGACAGTCTCAGAAGCAAGCGGCTTTGGTCGCACTCGTGGCCATACCGAGGTTTATCGTGGCGCTGAGTACACAGTGGATCTGATCCCTAAAGTCCGGTTGGAAGTTGTTGTTGATGATGCAGATGCCGACAAGGTCATCGATGTCATCGTCAAGGCTGCTTCAACTGGGGCAATTGGAGATGGAAAGGTTTGGTCTGTTCCGGTCGATCACATTGTTCGCGTGCGAACAGGTGAGCGTGGAGTAGACGCAATCTAGACTACTCAGCATGGGTACACGAGAGCGTCGCGAAAGGTCCGATGCGAGCGATAACGAGCTCGCCGATCTCTTTAGCGGCGCTCTTGCCATTTCTGGAATCCCTGAAAGCGCGGTCGCTCTCTGCGCGGTAGGCGGGTATGGCCGGGGCGAGCTTTCGCCCGGATCTGATCTTGATCTTCTCCTCATTCATTCCGGAGTGAGCGAAGAGAAGCTTTCGGCGCTGATCTCCGCGCTCCTGAATCCGCTGTGGAGCAGGGGAGTGCAGGTCGACTATTCCGTTCGCACGCGGAGCGAGACTAAGTCAGTAGCAAAGAATGATTTCAAGGTGGCGTTAGGTTTGCTCGACCTACGTTTCCTTGCTGGAAACGCATCCAGCTTTGATGGCGTAGGCGCGGATGCTAGAAAAAATTGGCGCAAGAACATTCGTGAGTACCTGCCTGATATCAAAGCTTCTTATGAAGAACGAGTAGAACGCGCTGGCGAACTCGCCTTCCTATTAGAACCAGATCTCAAAGAATCTCGTGGTGGTCTGCGCGACATTAATATTTTGAGAGCGATCGAGAACAGCGGACTTGTAAAAGTAGAACTTCCGCGCTTGGCGGAATCAGAGGCGTTATTGGCTAATGTTCGCGACGAGCTTCACAAAGTGACCGGCCGCCATCGCGATCAATTGCTGCTTACCGAACAAGATCGAGTAGCAGCTGCCATGAAATATTCCGATGCAGATGTGCTCATGACTGAGATTTCGAAAGCGGCACGAGCTGTCGATTACGTCATGGAGCTCACCTGGCATGAGATCGCGCAGAAGACAGTGAGCTCATTATTTGGCTGGGTTAAAAAACATCGCCATACACCAATCACCAGAGGTCTCGAGATTTATCAGGGTGAAATTCAAATTTCAACTGGCTACGACATTGGTAGTGATCCCGGGCTAGGACTTCGAGCCGCCGCATTTGCAGCTCAGCGAGGGTTGCGACTTTCGGTAGAGACAGCAACCGCCATATCTGAAAATTTCACTACTATGCCTACACCGTGGCCTCGCGCGGCGCGAGAGGATTTAGTTGCGCTGCTGGGTGCAGGTCAGGCAATGATTGCGCCCTTTGAAGCCCTCGACCAAGAAGGCCTCATTGAGCGATGGATCCCGGAATGGAGCCATGTCCGCTACCTTCCACAACGAAATGTTTTGCACCATCACACCGTCGATCGTCACATGCTACAAACAGCAGTGCAGGCGGCCGCGCTTATTCGAAGCGTTCATCGGCCAGATATTTTGTTAGTTGCAGCGCTCTTTCACGATATTGGTAAGGGTTTTGAAGGGAAAGATCATTCCGATTACGGCGCTGAACTCATTCGTCCGTTGGCACTTCGAATTGGATTCGATGACGAAGAAGCGCGAATTATTGGCGAGATGGTGAAGCATCACCTGTTGCTTTCAGCCGTTGCCACCCGCCGCGATTTAGAAGATCCAGCAACCATCTCATTTGTAAAAGAGCAGGTTGAGAGCGCGCAAATTCTTGAACTCCTTCATGCGCTCTCGATTGCAGATGGGGAAGCGACTGGAAGAAGTGCGTGGAGCGACTGGAAGGCCAATTTGGTCGCGGATCTTGTGCGACGAACCTTGAGCGCGATGCAGGGAGTAGCACCAGCTCCACGATTAGAGTTAAGCCCAGATCAACTCGAGAAAGTTTCGGCAGGCGTGCTCTCTGTCGTGATTGACCGACGCGATGAATTTTTAGACATTGAAGTTATTTCTCCGGATCGACCAGGACTGTTGTCAACAGTGGCTGCAGTGCTGAGCATCTCGCGCCTTGATGTTCGCTCTGCCAAGACTCGCACGGTCAATAACGTGGCAGTCATGAACTGGTTGGTAAGTATCGATATTAATGTCGAGCAACCTTCGCCCGAGGCAATTATTGATAAGTTAAATAAGGCGTTGGCAGATCCCGAAGGAATGCAGCGCAGGATCGCAGATCGCATCGCTTCCTATCGAAGATCCCCAGGGCTCTTTGTGCCGCCACCGGTTGTCAGTGTCTTTGAGAGTGCCGCAACGGATGCCACGATTATTGAAGTTCGAATGCATGATCAGCCAGGTATTTTGTACCGAGTCTCAAAGGCGATCTCCGAGTTTGGGGCTGACATAAGAGCGGCAATTGTGACGACTCTCGGAGCCGAAGCCTTCGACACAATCTATGTGACTGACCTAGCCGGCGGGGGACCACTGCACCCAATTGAGGCATCTCGCCTAGCTCGCAGCCTTGAGGAGCTGCTCATTTCTTCGCTTACTTAACAGATTAGATTTCTGAGTACGATACTTCCCATGTTCGACTCACTCTCCGCGAAGTTTTCTGATGCCTTCTCGGCACTGCGCAAAAAGGGAAAGATCAAGAGCGGTGATGTCGATGAGATCGTTGAAGAGATACGAACCGCACTCGTTGACTCAGATGTTGCCTTGGATGTTGCCGAAAAGTTTGCGGACATCATCAAGGATCGTGCACTGGCAGAGCTTGAACAGGTCAATCGCGGCACAAATCCGTCACAGGCGGTTTTTGAGATCGTCAATCAAGAACTGGTCACCATCCTGGGTGGAAGCGCTAGACGGATTCGGATGGCCAAAAAAGGGCCAACAGTCATCATGCTCACTGGTTTGCAAGGAGCCGGTAAAACTTCGTTAGCGGGCAAGCTTGCTTTCTATCTCAAGTCACAAGGCAATACTCCGCTCTTGGTGGCATCAGATCTGCAACGTCCAAATGCAGTGACGCAGCTGCAACAAGTAGGTAGTGATGTTGGTGTTCCTGTATTTGCACCTGAGCCAGGCAATGGTGTTGGCAATCCGATCGAAGTTGCAAAAGCTGGTCGCAAGTTCGCTGAAGATAAGTTCCACAATTTTGTCATTGTAGATACCGCGGGTCGTTTAGGTGTCGATTCAACCCTGATGGAAGAAGCGGCCGCAATTAGAGATGCCGTTACTCCAGATGAAATTCTCTTTGTCGTCGATGCGATGGTGGGTCAAGACGCCGTACGAACCGCCGAAGCGTTCTTGCAAGGCGTGGGTTTTGACGCGGTTGTCCTCACAAAACTCGACGGCGATGCGCGCGGTGGCGCAGCGCTCTCAATCGTCACACGAACTGGTCGACCAATTATGTTCGCGGCGACTGGCGAAAAGCCAAAAGATTTTGACCTCTTTTATCCAGATCGTATGGCTTCACGAATCCTCGGCCTAGGTGATGTACAGACTCTCGCCGAACAGGCTAAGGCTGCCTTTGACCCACAGGTCTCTCAGAAACTTGAAGAGAAATTTGCGGCAGGCGATGATTTCACGTTGGTGGATTTCCTTGATCAGATGCAAGCGATTAAAAAGATGGGTTCGATGAGCAAGATGCTTGGAATGCTTCCCGGCATGAACTCGGGTGCGATGAAGAAGCAACTTGATAACTTTGATGAGAGCGAGTTAGTTCGCACCGAGGCGATCGTACGATCAATGACGCCGCAAGAGCGGGTCAATGTAAAAATTCTCAATGGTTCGCGACGCGCACGTATCGCTAAGGGAAGTGGCCGGAGCGTCAGTGAAGTAAATACCCTCGTTGATCGTTTTGTCGGAGCACAGAAGATGATGCGCCAACTGCGCAATGGTGGTGGGCTTCCGGGTATGGCTGGCATGAAAGGTATGCCGGCGATCCCAGGAATGCCGGGTGCGGGAATTGGAAAGCCTGGCGGCAAGGGACAGCAACCGCCGAAGAAGAAATCGAAGTCAGGTAACCCAGCTAAGCGGGCAGCTTCCTCTTAAAACCCTCACAGACTCAGGCATAGTCGGGGGATGCGGGCCAATCTGGGCTCAGGACCCCCAATGTGGTCAAATTTGGCCCGAGAGGACAGGGGTGGCACAATTGGCACCCTGTGCAAAGGGCCCTCTACCCCTTTCACAACCCATCCACAATGGATTGCTCCGAACACCTCGCTCCCACTGAGGTCATCGTGAGTGAACCGAATTCATCAAGGAGAAACCACACACGTGGCCGTAAAAATTAAGTTGATGCGTCTTGGCAAGATCCGTACACCTCACTACCGTGTCGTCGTTGCTGATGCACGTACCGCTCGCGATAGCCGTGCTATCGAAGAGATCGGTCGTTACAACCCAAATTCAGAACCTTCATTCATCCAAATCGATGGAGCTCGTGCCGCTTACTGGCTCGGCGTTGGTGCGCAACCAACTGAAGCTGTAGAGGCACTACTTAAGATCACAGGCGATTGGCAGAAGTTCAAGGGTCTTCCAGGAACTGAAGGCACACTTCGTGTTGCTGCTCCAAAGCCAGAGAAGCGTCTTGCTTATGAGGCTGCTGTTAAAGAAGCAATGAATGAGCCAGCAGATGGCGCAACCACTGCAAAGAAGAAGGCTGCTGACAAGCTAGCTGCAAAGAACGCTCCAGCTGTTGAAGAAGTAAAGGAAGCAGTCGAAGAGATTGTTACCGAAGCAGTTGCAGAGGCAGTTGTAGAAGCTGCAGTTGAAGAAGCAGTAGCAGAAGTTGTTGCGGAAGCAGAAGCTGCTACAGAAGCTCCAGTTGAGGCTGCTGAATAACCATGATTGATGAAGCGCTCGAGCATCTCGTCAAGGGAATCGTAGATAACCCAGAAGAAGTAGTTATCACCGAAAAGAGCCACCGTCGTGGCACGACTCTTGAAGTTCGAGTTCACCCAGAAGATATTGGCAAGGTAATTGGTCGCAACGGACGCACAGCGCGTGCGTTGCGCACCGTTATCAGTGCCATCGCTGGACATTCAGTTCGCGTAGATCTCATCGAGGCTGACGAGGCTCGCTAAAAGTGTTACTTGTGGTCGGCCGTATCGGTCGAGCGCATGGTGTGCACGGCGAAGCCACTATCGAAATTCGCACGGACCTTCCTGAAGAGCGCTTCTACATCGGCGCTACGTTCATAACTGATCCGAAACATCTGGGTCCACTCACCATTGAGTCACTCCGTGATCACAATGGAATTCTGCTGCTCAAGTTTAAAGAAGCGGCTAATCGAAATGCGATTGAAGCGCTACGCAATACCTTGCTCCTTGCTGATATTGATATGGAGCAAGAGGCCGCTTACGAAGATGAGTACCACGTGCAACAACTGATCGGTTGCGAAGTGGTTGACGGCACGGGGGCACGACTCGGAGAACTGACCGATGTACTAAATCTGCCGGGTCGAGATGTTCTTGCCGTGGCAACTGCGCGCGGTGAAGTATTGATTCCATTCATTCATGAATTTGTGCCCGAGATCGATATCGACGTGAAACGAATCGTAGTGACGCCGCCTCCTGGCTTGCTTGAG